>Ga0335079_10002930_pt1 | contig 19663 bp, 17 predicted proteins | sample Lox_Sample_33_FD_206719 | JGI IMG/M metagenome (GOLD analysis project Ga0335079, IMG submission 206719) | Soil microbial communities from Loxahatchee National Wildlife Refuge, Florida, United States - Lox_Sample_3.3 | ecosystem: Environmental > Terrestrial > Soil > Wetlands | place: USA... | reverse complement strand
ATCGGCCGCCCGCGCGCGCGTCGGCCCCATGGTCATGTCGACCGTCGCGCCAGTCGGAAGCGGCTGCATTCTCGTTGCTTCCACCTGTTCGTGCGTGCCGTCGGCGGTCGTGACGATGGCGGCGACGCGAATGGCGGAGAGCTCGCCGGAGTAGTACCACTCCGGCGCCACCGGCCAGCTGCCCTGATTTTCGAGGCGGGTAGTGACCTTCAGGCTCCCGTCGTCCTGCGGGTCGCAGCGCATCGCGAGCAGGATCAGATCGGAGCGCGGCGGGTTTTCGTAGGTCGGAAAGAAGTACATCGTGTCATCGGGGAAGTTCAGCACGTACGGGAAGTTATACGGGCGCGCCCCGATCGTGTCGTTCACGAACGGGTTGTCGAAATTCGGGTTGCCTGCATAGCCGACGACCTGGCAGCCCGTGACCAGTGCTGCGAGTGCCACCAGGCCAAGGGTCAAGATCGAGCGCATGGCGCCTCCCTTCGATTTTGTGTCGCAGCCGCCGGCCCTCAGCCGGAACTCGAATCAAGCCGCGCAAGGCCTTGAATAATGGACGCCTTTGGGGTGGCGGTCAACTCCGCCCGGCGGACGGCGCCGGCGGGCAGACGGCTAGGGCATGTTGGCCCTTAGTCGCAGCGCGGGAGATGCTCGCGGATGAATGCGACGAATCGATCGCAATATTCCTGATCGTCCTCGGCGTCGTGCAGCGCAAGGCTGCGCGCATCCGCCTCGGGCAGCTCCGAGCCCGCCTCGGTCCAGGCGTGTGCCTCCAGCAGCGTTCCGTGGTCGTAGCGATATTCCGCCCGGCGTGCGCCGCTCGCGCGCCACGAGCGAATGACGCCGTGGAGACGATCGTCGACGTACGGCGCCTCGAGCTGCCGGCCCGCTTCGGAGTGCCCGTCGCGTGCCGTGTACCACAGCGCGACCGTCCCGCTGCGCACGTCCTCGTTGTAGGGAATGACGGCGATGCGGGCGCCGCCCTCGGTCCAGAAGATGAAGGTCCCCGTCTTACGACCCTGCGCGAACGCGCCAGCGATACGCAGCTGCCCGTCTTCGTCGTGCAATTCGTATGCGCCATTGGGCAACCCGGCGCGGCAGCCGCCGACCACCTCGAAGGGCTGAGCGACTGCCGCCGTCGCGACGAGGGCGAGGGCGACAGGAACGGCTAGCGCTTCGCCCACCACGCCGCGAGCTCGCCCACGATCCCGCGACGGAAGGCGAGCACGCACACGACGAAGATGACGCCGGTGATCACGGTCACCCACTGACCGAGCGGGGCGAGATAGTTCTGCAGGCCGACGATCACCAGCGCGCCGACGACGGGCCCGAATATCGTGCCCATGCCGCCGAGCAGCGTCATGAGCACTACCTCTCCCGACATCGACCAATGGACGTCGGTGAGCGAGGCGAGCTGGAACACGATCGCCTTCGTCGCGCCGGCCAGGCCGGACAGCGCCGCCGAGAGCACGAAGGCGAGCAGCTTGTAGCGGTCGGCATCGTAGCCGAGCGAAATCGCGCGAGCCTCGTTCTCCCGGATTGCCTTCAGCACCTGCCCGAAGGGTGAATGCACTGTGCGATAGATGAGAAGAAAGGCGGCGACGAAGATCGCCAGCACGACGTAGTACATCGCCCAGACGTTGGTCAGATCGAGCAGACCGAACAGTCGACCACGAGGCACCGACTGGATGCCGTCCTCGCCGTGCGTGAATGGCGCTTGCAGGCAGAAGAAATACACCATCTGCGCGAGCGCCAGCGTGATCATCGCGAAATAGATTCCTTGCCGGCGAATCGCCACCAGCCCAGCCACCACGCCGAGCAGCGTCGAAGTCGCCACGCCAAGCGCGATGGCGAGCTCCGGCGTCAGGCCCCACACCTTGGCCGCGTGCGCCGTCACGTAACCGGCCATGCCGAGAAACATCGCGTGGCCGAAGGAGAGCAGGCCGCCGAAGCCGATCAGCAGATTGAACGCGCAGGCAAACAGCGCCATGCATAGCACGTTCATGAGAAAGACCGGGTAGACGACGAACGGCGCCAGTGCGAACACGACCACCATCGCGACCGTCGCGATCGCCGTGGTGCGCGGCGCGATCGCCGCGGGCGCTCGAGTTGCGGATGGGGTCGAATCCGACATGACCCTTAGCGCCCGCGCCCGAAGAGGCCAGCGGGCCTGATCAGCAGCACGATCGCCATGATGATGAAGATGACCGTGTTCGACGCTTCCGGATAGAAGACCTTAGTCAGACCTTCGATCACGCCCAGCCCGAAGCCGGTGAGGATCGACCCCAGGATCGAGCCCATGCCGCCGATCACGACCACGGCGAAGACCACGATGATCAGATTGGCCCCCATCTGTGGATTGACCGTGTAGATCGGGGCGGCCATCACGCCGGCCAGCGCGGCGAGCGCAACGCCGAAGCCGTAGGTCAGCGTGATCATGCGCGGCACGTTGATGCCGAACGCCTGCACCAGAGGTGCGTTCTCGGTTCCCGCGCGCAGGTACGAACCCAGCTTGGTCTTTTCGATCACGTACCACGTGCCCAGGCAGACGATCAGCGAGGCCAGAATTACCCAGGCCCGATACTTCGGCAGGAACATGAAGCCGAGGTTGTAGGCGCCGACGAACTCCTGCGGAAGCGTGTACGGCAGGCCCGAGCTGCCGAAATAGTTCGTGAATACTCCCTGGATGATCAGCGCCAGGCCGAAGGTGAGAAGCAACCCATAGAGATGATCGAGCTTGTACAGCCGGGCGAGCATCGTACGCTCGATGAGGATGCCGATGATCCCGACGACAATCGGCGAGATCAGCAGTGCCCACCAGTAGCCGACGCCGAGATACTGCAGCAGGAACCAGGCGCAGAACGCGCCCACCATATAAAGCGCCCCGTGCGCGAAGTTGATGATGTTGAGCAACCCGAAGATCACGGCGAGGCCGAGCGAGAGGATGGCGTAGAACGCGCCGTTGATCAGTCCGATCAGCAGCTGGCCGAATAACGCCTGGGTTGGAATGCCGAACACCGGGATTGTGCTTTCCGCGGGGGAGTCGTTGCGCCCCTACTCTCCCCCTGCGTGAGGGGAGAGCAGGCGCATCGCTTCATTTCACCAGAGGACAGTCGCCGTCCTTGAGCGGGCGGAAGGCCTGGTCGGCCGGGATGGTCGCGCGGATCTTGTAGTAGTCCCACGGCCCCTTCGATTCCGAAGGCTTCTTGACCTCGACGAGATACGCCGGGTGAATCTTGCGCCCATCGGCGCGAATCGTTCCCTTGCCGAACAGCGGGTCGTCGGTCGGCATTTCCTTCATCTTCGCGATCACCTTGGTGCCGTCGTCGCTCTTGAGCGCCTCGACCGCCTTGAGGTAGTGCGTCACCGCCGAGTACACGCCGGCGTGCACCATCGTTGGATAGATGCCCTTGTCGGCCGCAGAGAAGCGCTTCGCGAAGGCGCGCGTCTGGTCGTTCATGTCCCAGTAGAACGTGTTGGTCAGGATCAGACCCTGTGCGGTGTTGAGTCCGAGCGCGTGGATATCGGTCAGGAACACCAGCAGGCCGGCGAGGTTCTGGCCGCCCTTCACGATGCCGAACTCCGCCGCCTGCTTGATGGAGTTGGTCGTGTCCCCTCCGGCATTGGCGAGGCCGACGATCTTCGCCTTGGAGGCCTGCGCCTGCAGCAGGAAGGAGCTGAAGTCCTGCGTGTTCAGCGGGTGGCGCACCTTGCCCAGCACCTTGCCGCCGTTCTTGAGCACGACCGCCTCGGTGTCGCGCTCGAGCGCGAGTCCGAACGCGTAGTCCGACGTCAAGAAGAACCAGGTGTCGCCGCCGGTCTTCACGATCGCGCTGCCCGTACCGTTGGCGAGCATCCAGGTATCGTAGGTCCAGTGAATCGTATTCGGCGTGCAGGCCTTGCCCGTGAGGTCGGAGCTCGCGGCGCCGGAGACGAGGAACGCCTTGCCCTTGTCCTTCGTGATCGCGCTCACCGCGAGCGCGACGCCCGAATTCGGGACATCGACGATCACGTCGACCTTGTCCGTGTCGTACCACTGGCGCGCGATTTGCGAGCCCACATCCGCCTTGTTCTGGTGATCGGCGGAGATGATCTCGACCTTGTAGCCGCGTTTCTCGATGCCGGAGTCTTCCACCGCCATCTTCGCGGCGACGACCGAGCCCGCGCCCGCCAGGTCGGTGTAAAGACTGGACATGTCCGACAGCACGCCGATCTTGACTACGCCATCCGAAATCTGCGCTTGCGCGCTCCCCGACGCTGCCGCGAAAGCCAGCGCCATCAACCCGTAGCGAATCGTTTTCATGCTACCTCCATGGTTGTCTAGATGATGTTCGTCGGCGAGGACAGACGTGTCACACGCCGAGATATTCGTGCAGCTTCGTCATGTTCGCCTCGAGCGCGGCATTGGGGATCATGTCGACGACCCGGCCTCGCTCCATGACGTAATGCCGGTCCGCCACGGTGGCAGCGAACCGGAAATTCTGCTCGACCAGCAAGATCGTAAAGCCTTTTTCCTTGAGTGTCGCGATCGTGCGGCCGATGTGCTGCACGATCACCGGCGCGAGGCCCTCCGTCGGCTCGTCGAGCATCAGGATCTGCGCCCCCGTGCGCAGGATCCGCCCGATCGCGAGCATCTGCTGCTCCCCGCCCGAGAGCTTGGTACCCTGGCTGTGCAGCCGTTCCTTGAGATTCGGGAAGAGCTCGAAGATCTGCTCCACTGTCAGTCCGCCGTCCCTCACCTGCGGCGGCAGCAGCAGATTCTCCTCCACGTCGAGACTGGCGAAGATGCCGCGCTCCTCCGGGCAGATGGCGATGCCCAGCCGCGCAATCCTGTTCGAGGGGAGCCCGACTGTCTCCGTCCCATCGAGCTGCACCGACCCCTTGCGCTGGGTGACGATGCCCATGATCGACTTGAGCGTGGTCGTCTTGCCGGCTCCGTTGCGTCCCAGCAGCGTCACGACTTCGCCACGGGCCACTTCGAAGGACGCGCCGTGAAGGATGTGCGATTCCCCGTACCACGAATGGAGATCGGCGACGCGCAGCAATGCTCCGTTGGCTCGCGGCTCAGGCATGCGCGGTTCCAAGGTAGGCTTGCACGACGTCAGGATTCTTCGATACGGCGGCGTAATCGCCCTGTGCAAGCACCTGGCCACGCGCGAGAACCGTTATGTGATCCGACAGCGTCGACACGACAGACAGATTGTGCTCGACCATGAGCACCGTGCGATTTGCGGCCACTTTCTTGATGAGCGCGGTGATCCGCTCGACATCCTCGTGCGTCATCCCCGCCGTGGGCTCGTCGAGCAGCATCATCTCCGGGTCGAGCGCCAACGTTGTGGCGATCTCCAGAGCCCGCTTGCGGCCGTAGGGCATCTCCACCGCATGGGTATCCGCGTAGTCCGACAGCCCGACCGCGGCGAGCAGCTCCTGCGCGCGCGCGTCGAGGCTGTGCAGCGTGCGCTCAGAGCGCCAGAAATCGAACGAGCCACCGCGCTTGCCCTGCAGCGCGATGCGCACGTTCTCCAGCACGGTCAAGTGGGGGAATGTCGCCGAAATCTGGAACGAGCGAACCATGCCCATGCGCGCGATCGCCGCCGGCGCCGACCCGGTGATCTCGCGGTCCTTGAAAAAAATCTTGCCGGCGGTCGGCGCGATAAAGTGGGTGAGCAGGTTAAAGCAGGTCGTCTTGCCGGCGCCGTTGGGCCCGATCAAGGCGTGGATCGTGCCGCGCCGGATCTGCAGATCAACGCCGTTGACGGCGACAAAGCCCTTGAACTCCTTGGTGAGCCCGCGCGTCTGCAGAATGATGTCGTCGGCCATGCGCCGACCGACGGCGGCGGCCGCCGGTTCGTCCTCCTAGGGTGTCGCCGGATTATCCGGAACCTGTGGGTCCTTGGCAATCGAGCCAGTGGAGTCCTGCGTGCCTTCGGGTACCTACTCCCACTTCGGTGCGCGCTTCCCAACGAATGCGTCGATGCCCTCGTGCGCCGCGTCGTCGAGGAGGCTGCAGGCCATCTCCTGCCCCGCGAGATCGTACGCCGCGCCGAGACCCAGCTCGATCTGTCGGTAGAACGCCTGCTTGCCTCGCGCGATCACCCGCGCGCTGCGGGCCGCGATGATGCGCGTGAAATGCGCAACCGCCGCGTCGAGCTCCGCCGCGGGTACCACGCGATTGACGAGGCCCCAGGCGAGCGCCGTTGCGGCATCGATCGGCTCGCCGGTGAGCAGCAGTTCCATGGCGCGCTTGCGCGCGACGTTGCGTCCGACGCCGACCGCCGGGGTCGTGCAGAACACGCCCACATTCACGCCGGGCAGAGCGAACTTCGCGCCCTCCGCCGCAACCGCGAGGTCGCACGTCGAGACGAGCTGGCAGCCCGCCGCGGTGGCGATGCCGTGCACGCGCGCGATCACCGGCTGCGGCAGGCGCGTGAGCGAAAGCATCAGCGCGTTGCAGGCGGCGAAGAGCTCCTGCTGCCAGCCGAGATCCGGATGCGCGCGAAGCTCCTTCAGATCGTGGCCGGCGCAGAAGCCGCGTCCCTCGGCGGCGAGCACGACCGAGCGCACCGACGGATCGCCCGCGATGCGGTCGAGCTCCCCCTGCAAAGCGGCGATCATTGCCCGCGAGAGCGGGTTGAACCGCTCGCCGCGGTTGAGCGTCAGCGTGGCGACCCCGTCGCTCGTCTGCACTCGCACGTAGGCCGCCACCGCGCTTTCGAGCGGTGCGTTCATGACTTCCTCCGCAATATCTTGCGCACCAAGGCATTCTATGTGCGGCGTGAACGTGAGGCGAGGCCGGGGTCTTGTCGAAAGTGCTGTCAGTGCAGGCAGGAGGCTTGACATCTGCTTCCTACAGTGAAGATAATAGTCAATAAGGCTACAAAATAACAAATCTATAGGTAATCTACTCTACATTTTCAAACTTTGTGGAGAATATCTCCGCCGATTCTGCCGCATTCACGTTGCGGGCATCGGATCAAGATGCCGACCCGCTGCGTGCGCACGTAGCTGAGCTCTACCAGGCCGACGAGGCCGTGACCGTGCAGGCGCTGCTGGCGCAGTCCGTGCTGCCGCCGGAGCAGCTCAAGGCAACGCAGGACCTTGCAGCGTCGCTTGCGCGCGCAGTGCGCGCGGCGCGTGCCCGAGCGGGCGGCGTCGATGCGCTGATGCTCGAGTTCTCGCTCGATTCGCGCGAGGGCGTGGCGCTGATGTGCCTCGCCGAAGCGCTGCTCCGGATCCCTGATTTCGCCACGCGCGACCGGTTGATCCGCGACAAGATCGGCCGCGGAGACTGGCGCGCTCATGTCGGTCGCAGCCCGTCTCTCTTCGTCAACGCCGCGGCCTGGGGATTGCTCGTCACAGGGCAGCTCGTCGACACGCGCAGCGACTCCGCGCTCGAGGCAGCGGTGACTTCGCTGCTACGCAAGGGCGGCGAGCCGCTTATCCGCAAGGGAGTCGATCTCGCCATGCGTTTGCTGGGCAAGCAGTTCGTGACCGGGCGAACGATCGAGGAAGCGATAGCGAACGCGCGCGAACGTGAAGCGAGAGGCTACCGCTTCTCCTACGACATGCTCGGCGAGGCGGCGCTCACCGCCGAGGACGCGCAGCGCTATTTCGTCTCCTATCGCGATGCCATCGACGCGATTGCCGACGCTTCTGGCGGCAAGGGCATCTACGCCGGTCCGGGGCTGTCGATCAAGCTCTCCGCATTGCACCCTCGTTTCTCGCGGCAGCAGCGCGATCGCGTCCTCAACGAACTGCTGCCGCGCGTCGCGGAGCTCGCGCGGCGCGCGCGCGAGCGCGACATCGGGATGAACATCGACGCGGAGGAGGCCGACCGTCTGGACCTCACGCTCGACCTGCTCGCGCGACTCGCCGCAGATCCTCGGCTCGCCGGCTGGGACGGGCTCGGCTTCGTCGTGCAGGCATACCAGAAGCGAGCGAGCGCGGTGGTCGACTGGCTGGCGGATCTCGCGCGCCGCAACCACCGTCGCGTGATGCTGCGGCTGGTGAAAGGCGCCTACTGGGACAGCGAAATCAAGCGCGCGCAGGTCGATGGTCTCGACGACTACCCGGTGTTCACGCGCAAGGTGCACACCGACGTCGCCTACCTCGCCTGCGCCAAGGCGATGCTCGCTGCACCCGACGCCATCTATCCGCAGTTCGCAAGCCACAACGCATTCACAATCGCTGCCGTGCACGCGCTCGCGGGAACGGCGGACTACGAGTTCCAGTGCCTGCACGGCATGGGCGAAAGCATTTACGACCACGTGGTTGGCCCCGGGCAGCTCGGCCGCGCCTGTCGCGTCTATGCGCCGGTCGGCTCGCACGAGACACTGCTCGCGTACCTGGTACGCCGGCTGCTCGAGAACGGCGCCAACACTTCGTTCGTCAATCGGATCGTCGATCCCTCGGTCGACATCGCCGAGCTCATCGCCGATCCGGTCGCGCAGGCGCGCAAGACGGGCGGAGCGGCGCATCCGCGCATCGCGCTTCCGGCGAAGCTCTACGCCGATCGAAAGAATTCCCGCGGCGCAGACTTTTCCGACGAGACGGTGCTCGCCGCACTCGAAGAGGAGCTCGGTCGCGTTCCGTCGCGCTTCGCAGCGGCGCCGCTGCTCGGCGACGCGCCGGCGCCGCGGTCGCGGCCGCGCGTCGCCATCACCAATCCTTCCGATCGAAGCGAGATCGTCGGCAGTGTCGAGGAAGCCGATCAAGGCGACCTCGAGCAGGCGGTCGGCGTCGCTGTGGAGGCCGGGGGCGCTTGGGCCCGGATGCCGGCTCCGACGCGAGCCGACTGCCTCGAGCGTGCCGCGGAGCTGATCGAGGGCGAGCGCGCCGTGCTCATCGCGCTCGCAGTTCGTGAAGCCGGCAAGACGATGCCGAACGCGGTAGGCGAGATCCGCGAAGCGGCGGATTTCTGCCGCTACTACGCGGCGCAGGCGCGACGCGAACTCGCCGGCGCAACGCCCCTCGGGCCCATCGCGTGCATCTCGCCTTGGAACTTCCCGCTCGCGATCTTCACGGGTCAGGTGAGCGCCGCGCTGGCGGCGGGCAACCCCGTGCTCGCCAAGCCTGCCGAGCAAACTCCGCTCATGGCGGCGCGCGCCGTCGAGCTGTTTCATCGCGCCGGAGTCCCGCGCGCAGCGCTGCAGCTGCTGCCCGGCCGCGGCGAGACCGTGGGCGCGGCGTTGGCCGCCGATGTGCGGATCGCCGGCGTGCTCTTCACCGGCTCGACCGCGGTGGCCCGCGCGATCAATCGAGAGCTTGCCCGCCACCCCGGCGACGCGCTCCTCATCGCCGAAACGGGTGGACAAAACGCGATGATCGTCGACAGCTCCGCGCTGCCGGAGCAGGTCGTAGTCGACGCGCTCGCCTCGGCGTTCGACAGCGCCGGCCAGCGCTGCTCCGCGCTGCGGGTTCTTTGCCTGCAGGAGGACATCGCGCAGCGCGTGCTCGGCCTGCTGAAAGGGGCGATGGCCGAGCTGGCCATCGGGGACCCGCGCCGCCTTGACACCGATATCGGACCCGTGATCGACGCCGAGGCGAAGAGCGCGCTCGCGGCGCACGTCGACGCCATGCGGCGCCTGGGCGCGCCGGTGTTCCAGCTCGACCTGCCCGACGCCTGCGCGCGAGGGACGTTCTTCCCACCGACGCTCATCGAGCTCCAGAGCATCTCGCAGCTCACGAAAGAGGTGTTCGGCCCGGTGCTGCACGTCGTGCGCTTCCGCCAGGATGCGCTCGATGCGCTCGTCGACGCGATCAACGCGACCGGCTACGGACTCACCCACGGCATCCAGACCCGCATCGACGAGACGGTAGAGGCCATCCGCAGCCGCGTGCACGCCGGCAACGTCTACGTCAACCGCAACATGATCGGTGCCGTGGTCGGCGTGCAGCCCTTCGGCGGCGAAGGATTGTCCGGGACCGGACCCAAGGCCGGCGGCCCACTCTACTTGCGGCGTTTGGCGCGTCGTCTCGACGCGCCCGCGCCCACGCTCGACGGGGAAATCGTTCTTCCCGGCCCGACGGGCGAGACCAATGCGCTGTCGCTTGTGCCACGAGGACGCGTCGCCTGCCTCGGGCCGAGCCCATCCGATCTGCGCGCGCAGGTCGACAGCGCGCAGCGCTGCGGCAACGTGATGCTCCTCGAGAGCACGCCCGCTGCGCGCCAGCTCGCCGACGAGTGCGGTCCGCGCTGCGAGATCGTGGCGGACGCGCTTGCCGCGCATCCCGACGCCGTCCTCGCCGGCGAAGGCGACACCGCCCGCCGGGCGCGGCTCGCGCTCGCGGACGCGGACGGTCCCATCGCGCCGGTCATCGTTGCGGACGACGAGGGTCGCTATGACGCTTCGCGCCTCCTGCACGAGCGCACCCTGACGATCAATACGACAGCATCGGGCGGCAACGCTTCACTGCTTTCGCTGGACGAGGCGGCGCAATGACGCCACGCCGCTTGGGCACGGCGTATCCGGTCGCCACAACCGATCGGCAATGAAATTCTTCGACGCCGAAGCCGTCCGCAGCCGCCTTCCGTGGCCGCGCCTCATCGCGGCGCTCGAAGATGCCTTGCGCGCGGACGTGCAAGCGCCCCTGCGGGCGAGCCACCGCATCGCGGTGCCCGGTGAGCCTGCCGCGTCCTTGCTCGCCATGCCTGCGTGGCGCAGCGGCCGGCGGATTGGCGTGAAGCTCGTCACGGTGTTCCCCGGCAACGCGCACAAGGGCAAGCGGTCGGTTGCCGCGGTTTATGTCCTGTTCGACGGAAGCAACGGCACGCCGATCGCGCTGCTCGAGGGCGAGGAGCTGACGGCGCGCCGAACCGCCGGCGCTTCCGCCTACGCCGCGGTCAAGCTGGCGCGGCGCGACGCGCATCATCTCGTCATGGTCGGCGCCGGACGCATGGCGCTGCCGCTCATCGAAGCGCACCGTCACGTGCGGCCGCTCGAGCGAGTGAGCATCTGGAGCCGCACGGCGGAGCATGCCCGAGCCGTCGCGGCTGCCTGCGTGCACGACGGAATTCCGGCGCGAGCCGTCGCCGATCTCGCCGCTGCGGTCGCCGAGGCCGACATCGTGTCCTGCGCGACGCTCGCCAGTTCGCCGCTCGTGCGCGGCGAATGGCTGCGTCCCGGCACGCACGTCGACCTGGTCGGCGCTTTCACGAGGGATATGCGTGAATCCGACGATGCCTTGATGCAGCGCGCCGATCTGATCGTCGTAGATGATCGCGCGGCGGCGCTTGTCGAAGGCGGCGACGTCGTGCAGGCGCTTGCCGCCGGCGCGATCGGCGGCGACAAGATCGTCGCGGAGCTGCGCGATCTCGCCCGCGGCGCGCACGCCGGGCGGATGCACGATGCTCAGATCACCGTCTTCAAGTCGGTCGGCTTCGCGCTCGAGGACCTTGCGGCCGCCGAGGCCGTAGTCGACGCCGCGTTGGTGGAGGAGAAGCAGCGATGAGAGAGCTCGACGCGATCGACGTGAAGATCCTGCAGGAGCTGCAGAGCGACGGCCGGCTCGCCAACGTCGCCCTGGCCAGGCGCGTCGGCTTGAGCCCCACCCCCTGCGCCGAGCGCGTGCGCACCCTGGAGGCCGGCGGCCTCATCTCCGGCTACTGCGCGCGGCTCGACGCACAGCGGCTGGGGCTCGGGCTCCTCGTCTTCATCGAAATCTCCATCGACCGCACGTCGCAGGATGCGTTCGACCAGTTCGCGGCTTCGATGCTGCGCATTCCCGAGGTGCAGGAATGCCACATGGTCGCGGGAGGCTTCGACTACCTGATCAAGGTGCGCGTACCCGACATGGCGGCCTACCGCGCATTCCTCGGCGACGTGCTTTCGCGCGTGCCGGGGATCCGCACGACGCACAGCTACGCGGTCATGGAGCGCGTGAAGGAATCGCCCGCAGTGGACCTCTCGCACCTGCGCCTGGCGCGCTGACCACGACCGCGCGGCCTCCTACTCAATCGCGGTCGTTGACTTCGCCCGCTGGCGCAGGACGAACTTCTGGATCTTGCCGGTCGAGGTCTTCGGCAGCTCGCCGAAGACCACGCGCTTCGGCGCCTTGAAGCGCGCGAGTTGCTCGCGACAGTGCTCGATCAACTCCTCTTCGGTCACGTTCGCGTTCGGCTTCACCTCTACGAACGCGCATGGCGTCTCGCCCCACTTCGGATCGGGCTGAGCCACGACCGCTGCCGCGAGGACTGCGGGGTGGCGGTAGAGCGCATCCTCGACCTCGAGCGAGCTGATGTTCTCGCCGCCGGAGATGATGACGTCCTTCGAGCGGTCCTTGATCTTCACGTAGCCGTCAGGCTGCATGACCGCGAGGTCGCCGGAGTGGAACCATCCGCCTGCGAACGCTTCCTCGCTCGCCTTCGAATTCTTGAGATAGCCCTTCATCGTGATGTTGCCGCGGAACATGATCTCTCCCATGGTCTCTCCGTCCCATGGAACTTCCTCCATCGTCTGCGGATCCATCACCGTCATTCCTTCCTCACAGGTGTAGCGCACGCCCTGGCGCCCGTTGCGCTCCGTGCGCGCGCCAATGTCGAGCGCCTCCCACTCGGCGTGCTTGGCGCAGACGGCGGCGGGCCCATAGGTCTCGGTAAGCCCGTAGACGTGCGTGATGTCGAAACCCATGCGCTGCATGCCCTCGATCACGGCGGCGGGCGGAGCGGCGGCGGCGACGAGGCAGCTCACCTTGTGACCGATGTCGCGCTTCCACTCCTCGGGGGCGTTGATCAGCAACGCGTGCACGATGGGGGCGCCGCAATAGTGCGTCACGCGATACGTGCGGATCGCATCGAGGATGAGCTTGGCCTCCACGCGCCGCAGGCAGATGTTCGTTCCCGCGTTCGCCGCCATGGTCCAGGGAAAGCACCAACCGTTGCAGTGAAACATCGGCAGGGTCCACAGGTAGATCGCATGCCGCGGCATTCCCCAGTCGATGATGTTCGACAGCGCATTGAGGTAGGCGCCGCGGTGGTGGTAGACCACGCCCTTCGGATTGCCGGTGGTGCCCGAGGTGTAATTGAGCGAGATCGCCCGCCATTCGTCGGCCGGATGCTTCCAGGCGAACTCGGGATCCCCACCGGCGATGAACTGCTCGTAGTCCGCGCTGCCGAGGCGTTTTCCCCCCGGGGCGGCCGCATCCACGATGTCGACCACCGGCAGTTTGCGCTTGACGAGCCGCAGGGCCGCCTCGACGATCGGCGCAAACTCGGTGTCGGTGATGAGGAGCTTCGCGTCGCCGTGCTGCAGCATGAAGCCGATCGCCTCGGCGTCGAGGCGCGTGTTCAGCGTGTTGAGCACGCCGCCAGTCATCGGCACGCCGAAGTGAGCTTCGACCATCTCGGGCGTGTTCGCCGCCATGACAGCCACCGTATCGCCGACGCCGATGCCTGCGGCGTGCAGCGCTGAGGCGAGGCGGCGCGACCGCGCGTAGGTCTCGGCCCACGTGTACCGGCGCTCGCCGTGGATGACGGACGGATGCCGCGGGTAGACGTACGCGGTTCGCGCGATCAGCGACAGCGGCGTGAGCGGCGTGTAGTTCGCCGCGTTGCGGTCGAGATCGGTCTCAAAGGCGTTCGACATGGTCTGACTCCCGGTCGGGGACCTCATGGTAAACAATCTTCGCCAAAAGACAATTGAGCGCCGTCAACGAAGGCGCCGCCGACTTGCCGCGTCAATATGAATTCTCTATGCTGCCCGTTCGTGTACTGAACCAAACCCACTCCTCGAGCGCCATGGGCCATCGCCTGTCGAAGATCGTCACCCGCACCGGTGATGCGGGGACGACCGGTCTTGGCGACGGCACTCGCGTCGGCAAGGACGCCGCGCGCATCGACGCTATCGGCGCAGTCGACGAGCTCAACTCAGCGCTTGGCGTGCTACTGGCGGAGAATCCCCCCGAGTCCATCGCTGGCTGCCTCGTCGCCGTTCAGCACGACCTGTTCGATCTCGGCGGCGAGCTTTCGATTCCCGGCTACGAAGCGCTGCGCGAGATTCAGGTCCTGCGTCTCGAGGATGCCATCGAGCGCTTCAACGCCGATCTGCCGCCGCTCAAGGAATTCATCCTCCCCGGCGGCACGCGCGCGGCGAGCCTCGCGCACGTCGCGCGTACCGCGTGCAGGCGCGCCGAGCGCGCGGTGGTTCATCTCGGCGCGAACGAAGCGGTGCGCGAGCCCGTGCGAAAGTACCTCAACCGCCTCTCCGATCTGCTGTTCGTGCTCGCGCGCGTCCTCAATCGCGCCGACGGTGTCGCCGACGTGCTCTGGCGCAGGGATCGGCGCGGCACCTGATTTGCATGGCGGCCGACGCGCAGGTCCAGCGCAACGCCCGCCTGATGGAGCTGCTCGCCCGCACGGCTCTCGCCGATCAGCAGGCCTTTGCGGAGCTCTACCGCTTGACCGCTCCGCATCTGTACGCCGTGGCGCTACGTATATTGCGGGAAGGCGCCGCTGCGGAGGAGGTCCTGCAGGAGAGCTTCGTCAACGTTTGGCACCACGCCGCGTCGTACGTCGCCGCCAAGAGCCAGCCGCTGACGTGGCTCACCAGCATCGTCCGCAACCGCTGCCTGGATCGGCTGCGGCGACGCGAGATCGACACGGTGACGATGGATGACGAGGGAGAAGGCGTGAATATAGCAGCCGAGGGACCTGCGCCCCTCGAGTTGCTGCTCGCGGGCGCCGATGCGCTGGCCGTGCGCAGCTGCATCGAGGCTCTTGAGGCCGGGCCCAAGCAGGCCATCGCCCTCGCGTTCTATCGGGGACTGTCCCATTCCGAGCTCTCGCGGCATTTGAAGCAGCCGCTCGGGACCGTGAAGTCGTGGGTACGCCGCGCCCTCGAGCGCCTGCGCGCCTGCCTCGACAGCCTGGGAGTGACGCGATGAATTTCCGCGCGCCCGGCCGCGCCGACGCGCTCGCCTCCGCGTACGTGCTCGGCACGCTGCGCGGCCGCGCGCGTGCGCGCTTCGAGCGCGCGCTGCGCTCCGACACCGTGCTGGCGGACGCCGTGCGGCGCTGGGAGGAGCGGCTCATCCCGCTCGCGGAGGCACTGCCACCGGTCGCGCCGCCGGTGCGCGTCTGGAGCGCGATCCTCGCCCGCATCCGCGCGGAGGGCGGGGCGCCGCGGGCACGCGGCTCCGCCTGGACGAGCCTCGCGCTGTGGCGCGGGCTTGCGCTGACCGCGCTCGCGGCGGTCCTCGCGCTTGCCGTGAGTCTGCTGGTGACCGCGCCGGAACGTCGCGAAGGAACGTTGGTCGCGGTGCTCGCCGCGCAGGATGCGAAACCGGTCGCTGTCGCTTCGGCGGATCGAGCTGGTCGCTCGCTGACGGTGAAGCTCATCGCCCCCGTCGAGCTTGCAGCAAACCGGACGCTGCAGCTGTGGGCGTTGCCGGAGGGCGGCAACCCGCGCCCGCTCGGACTTTTGCCGGCGAGCGGGATCGTTCGGCTGACCCTGAGCAGCCCGGCGGAACAGACGCTGCACGACGTGCCGACGCTTGCCGTGAGCCTCGAGCCGCAGGGAGGATCTCCCACCGGGCTGCCGACCGGGCCGGTGCTTTTCACCGGGCCGGTGCAACGCCTGTACTGACCCGGCCGCAGCCAGGCACCGAGGTCCCGTGCGCCCTATGGCACGAGTGCGAGGAAGAGGAATGTTCCGAACAGCACGAGATGCACGGCGCCCTGCATCATGTGCGTGCGTCCGGTGCCCAGCGTCACCGCGCTCACCAGAAACGTTACTGTCAGCAACACGATGTCCTTGGGCCCCAGCCCCAGCACGAGCGGCAAGTGGAACACGACGCTCGCCGCCGCGACCACCGGAATGGTGAGCCCGATCGAGGCGAGCGCCGAGCCGATCGCGAGATTCATGCTGGTCTGCAGACGGTTCGCCAGCGCCGCCCGCACTGCTGCGATCGTCTCGGGCAACAGCACGAGCATGGCAATCACGATGCCGATCACGGTTCTCGGAGCGCCAACGGCTTCGACCGCGTGCTCGATCGACGGCGAGAGCACCTTCGCCAGTCCCACGACGGCGACGAGCGAGACGAGCAGCAGGCCCCCGCTCACCCATGCGCGCGTCAGCGTTGGCGGCGCGGCGTGCGCTTCCGGATTGGCGGCATCTGCGACGGGAAGGAAATAGTCGCGGTGGCGCACCGTCTGAATGAAGACGAACACAGCCCACAGCGCTGCCGACACCACGGCGACGAACTCCAGCTGGCCTTCGCTGTACGTCCCACCCGGTGTGGTTATGGTGTATCCGGGCAGCACAAGCGTAAGCGCCGACATGGTTATGAGCGCGGCAAGCCCGGCACCTGCCCCTTCCACTCGGAAGGTCTGCTCGCGGTGCGCGATGCCGCCAACGAGGACACACACGCCCACCACGCCGTTGCAGATGATCATCACGGCGGCGTAGAGCGTGTCGCGCGGCAGCGCGGCAGCTTCCGCTGGCGCCGCGACGATCATCGACAGGATGAGCGAGGCCTCGATAACGGTCACCGCCAGCGCCAGAACAAGCGTACCGAATGGCTCGCCGACTCGATGGGCGACCACTTCCGCGTGGTGGACGGCGGAGAACACCGCGCCGATCAGGGCGGCCGCGCACAGCGCGACGAGCAGGGCACCCACGCCGGTCGCCAGCGCAACGAGCAGAAGGACCGACGACAACGCGGGAACAGCCCACGTCCATGCAGCCATCGCGCATTCTAGCGCACCCGGCCGCGCGCGATCTGAGCGCGTTCCCGTCGATCGCGCGTCAGATCTTGTGATTGACCGTGAACTGAGCCTCGATCGGTGTGGCGCCCGGCCGCGGGGTGATGATCACGCGAACTTTGTACTCACCGGACCAGCCGAATTCGAACAGCTCGCTGTAGTCGGGGAGGCCTGCGGCCTGTGTGTGCAGCAGCGGCTTTTTTTCGACCCGCCCTTTGGGATCGGTCACCTCGATCGCGACTTCGGCGCCGCCGATGCGCTTGCCGGTGCTCGCGTCGTCGAGCGTGATGAGCAGGTGCTGCGAGCCGGGAGGAAAGTGCGAGGGATGCGCGTCGCGATGTCCGTCGGCTCTCAGGGCAGCTTCGGCCGACATGATGCCGAAGTTGATCGCCATGCCCGATACCGTCTTGCTCTGCTGAGCGAATGCCGGCGTCCAGGCCAGCCCAAGCGCCAGGATGCCTGCAGCGATCGCGCTGCGGTACGCAGGAATTGTCATTGATCTAGCCTATTCCTTTGCGAGTCGACGCTGTTGATCTGAGTCAAGGAGCCGCCGTCAATCTCGTAGAATTGCCGTTGGCGGCGAGCGAGGAGGGCCTTTGGGGGAAAAGAAGCGACGCTTGGCTGCAGGGCAACCTCGCAGCGAGCGGTACGTAGGCGCGCTCGGCCAATTGTTGCAGGACGCGCAGCGATTGCAGCGGGCGGGTCGCTGGCGGGACGCGCAGGCCGCCTACGAACGGGTTGTCGACATGGATGCGTCGCACGCCGATGCCTGGCTCGGTCTGGGCACCCTCGCGCTGCGCGCCCGCGCTCTGCCTGCCGCGGTTGCTCTCCTGACGAAAGCCGCCGAGCTGGCGCCGGAGCGAGCCGATGTCCGCCTGCAGTACGCGTACGCCCTACAGGAAGCGGGGCGCTTCGATTCCGCGGCGGCGCAATTGCTGCATGCGTGCCGCCTTCAGCCCGACGTGGCCCAGTACTGGGAAGACCTCGGCATCGTGCAGCAGGCTCTCGGCGAGACCGCCGCGGCCGCCCACGCCTACGACCGCGCCTGCGCCCTGCAACCGACATTGGCGCGAAGACTCAAGCGCGCGACGCTCGTTTCGCCCATCGCCGCTTCGCGCGAATCGATCGCCACCGAGCGCTCGCAGATGGAAGCGGCGATGGGCGCGCTGCTGGAGGCCGAGCCGGACGAAAGCGCCGATCCGATGCAGATGGCGTTGTGGCCCAATTTCTACTGGGCGTTTCACGGCCTCGACGACCGCGCCCTGCAGACCAAGGCGGCGGCGATGTATCGCCATCTCTTCCCGTCGCTTGCGCATGTCGCGGCGCACTGCCGATCGTTGCGGCGAAGGAGCGGACGGATCCGTGTCGGGCTGATCTCACAGTTCTTCCACAATCACAGCATCGGCCGCACGAGCCGCGGACTGTTTGCGCAGTTATCGCGTGAGACATTCGAAGTAACAGCGATCTTCATCGCGCCGGCAGTCGACGATGATTTCTCGCGCTTCATTCGGCAACACGCGGAGCACAGCGTGGACGTGCCGCGCGATCTGGCAGCTGCGCGACGGCTGATCGAGGCGCGGGAGCTCGATGTTCTGTTTTATCAGGATATCGGCATGGAGCCCTTCGCGTATTTTCTGGCCTTCTCGAGGCTTGCTTTGGTCCAGTGCGTCTCGTTCGGACACCCGGACACCACGGGCATCCCGACCCTCGACTACTTCGTTTCGAGCGATCTGTACGAGCTGCCCGGCGCGGAGGCGCACTATAGCGAGCGGCTCTTCCTCCTGCACGACGTGGGGAGTCTTGCCTATTACTATCGACCGGAGCGGCCGGAGCCGCGCAAGGGCCGAAGCCACTTCGGGCTCACCGAGGGGGAGCACGTCTACGTCTGCCCGCAGAATCTGTTCAAGTTCCATCCAGACATGGACGAGCTCGTGGCTCGCATTCTGCGCGGCGATCGCGAGGGACGGCTCGTCGCTATCGAGGGGAGGGTCGACCGATGGACCGAGCTGCTCAAGCGCCGCTGGATGGCGAGCATGCCCGACGTCATGGATCGCGTCGCGTTCCTGCCGCGCATGGACAGCGCCGACTATGTCAACCTGATCGAGGTGTCCGACGCGATGCTCGACACGCGGCACTTCAACGGCATGAACACGTCGCTCGAAGCATTTTGCGTCGGCACGCCGGTAGTCACCTGGCCGGGTGAGTTTCAGCGCGGCAGGCATACGCAGGCGATGTACCGCAAGATGGGCCTGGCGGACCATGTCGCTGACAGCGCGTCGGCCTACGTGGATCTTGCCCTCCGCCTGGGCACCGACGGCGCTCACCGCAACGCGAGGAAGGCCGAGATCCTGGAGCAAAGCGACGTGCTGTTCGAGGATCTACGCGTCGTGCGCGAGTTCGAGCGCTTCTTCGCCGCGGCGCTGGACGAGAGGCTAACCTCAGCAGGAGGCGACAGCCCGTGAGCGCAAGCCGGACGCGGCGCTTTGGCGCCTTCTCGCTAGCGCCGCTTCAGCGCGTAGCCCCCCGGCTGATCCTCGACCTCCCAGCCCGCTGCGTGCAGCTCGCCGCGCAAGCGATCTGCCTCGGCCCAATCCTTCGCGGTACGCGCAGCCGCCCTCGCCGCTGCGAGCGCGTGCACCGCCTCCGGGATCGCCTCCTCCTTCGGCTTCCACGTCGCCAGCCCTAGACCGAAGACCCGATCGAATGAAAGCAGCGTGGCCCTCGTCACTGGCAGATCCACGAGATCGCCGCGCAGCAGCTCCCAGGCAAGCGCCAGTGCGCGCGGGATGTTGAGGTCGTCGTTGATCTCGGCGGTGAATCGCGCGATGTAGGTTGCATCGGGCACTGCGCCGGATTCGTCGGGCAGGCCATGAAAGCCGCGGCGCATGCGATCGAGCGCGATGGAGGCTGCGTCCAGCGCTTCCCAGGTGAAGTTGAGCTGGCTTCGGTAATGCGCCGTCAGGCAGAGGT
>Ga0335079_10002929_pt1 | contig 19667 bp, 16 predicted proteins | sample Lox_Sample_33_FD_206719 | JGI IMG/M metagenome (GOLD analysis project Ga0335079, IMG submission 206719) | Soil microbial communities from Loxahatchee National Wildlife Refuge, Florida, United States - Lox_Sample_3.3 | ecosystem: Environmental > Terrestrial > Soil > Wetlands | place: USA... | reverse complement strand
CCGGGAATCGCATGACAGAAAGTGTGCAGGCGTCCCTGCGGATCCATCGCCGGACGATCAGTTGACGCGAAGACGACGCCGGAGGTTCCGATCGTCGCGCTCACCGCGCCAACCCGAGCAATGCCCATACCGACAGCGCCCGCTGCCTGGTCTCCGGCGCCTGCCACTACGGGAGTTCCAGCGCGCAAACCAGTAGCCTCCGCGCCCGCCGTCGAAACCTTGCCGCAAATGTCAGGAGATTCAAATAGAGATGGAAGCAGATCTTTTCCGATGTTCGTCTTGGTGAGTACTTCGTCGGACCAATGCCGGTGAGTCACATCGAGCAACAGCATGCCAGAGGCATCGGCCACATCGATTGCACGTTCACCCGACAGGCGAAAGCGTACGTAGTCCTTGGGCAGCATCACGTGCGCGACGCGATCCCAATTCTTCGGCTCGTTCTCACGCACCCATAACAGCTTCGTCAGCGTGAAATTGGTCAGGGGAGGGTTGCAAGTCAGACGAATCAAAGTATCGCGGCCAAACTGATCTTCAAGCTCGCGCGCTTGTGCCTCACTGCGCTGATCGCACCAGATGATTGCCGGACGTACCACTTCATCTGACGCATCCAGGAGTACGGCTCCGTGCATCTGCCCGGAGAATCCGACGCATGCGATATCTTCTGGTTGAACGCCGGACGACTGAAGCGCCTTTTTCACGGCGATGCCACAGGCTTGCCACCAGTCGCGCGGATCTTGCTCAGCCCATCCGGGACGCGGGCTGGCAAAGTGCTGATGCTCCGCCGATGCCGAAGCGATAACGTTTCCGTTCGAATCGATGACGAGCGCGCGCGTACCGCCAGTACCTACATCGATGCCCAGATAATTCATTGCTACCTTCTGAGGATGAAATCGGATCAGGCAAAATCTTCAGCAAGCTCGTGAGAGGTCTCGCGCAACGTCCGGTCCTTTTCTTTGGACGATTCCTGCAATTGCCGGCGGAGGAAGAACTCAAGGTTTCCGCGCATCACCAGATGCGGCGCGAGGGCAACTTGATGAGACCTCTGGCCACCTTCCGACAGAAACTGGTGCAGCATTCGCAACGCCATTTGTCCTTGCGCGCGAGGACGTTGATAAATCGTTGCGACCACAGCCCCGGAGCGAATCTCGGGGACGAGATCAGGAAACAAATCCGTGGTGATGATGGTCAGGTGCTCCAACAGGCTGGCGTCACGAGCGGCGTTGATCACCGGAATCGACGCTTCCGTCGTGACATACATGCCGACCAAATCCGGTTGCTCGCTAAACAACTTGCGGCATTTGCGGTACGCTTCCTTCTCGATGTCGTGGTCCTCGATGGGCTTCAACGGTCTGAGATTCGGATAGAAGGTTTTTAGCGTCGAATCGAAGGCAGCGTATTTCTCCGCATGTTCGGTGATCGCCATATCAAACACGGTGATCGCGACGCTTCCCTTCCGTTGTCCTACGAACCTTCCCATCAGATCCGCAGCGATCGAACCGCTGGCCAGGGTGTCGACAGCAACGATCCCGAGGCGGCCGCTGTTGGGCGCATCCGTCGCCACACAGACGACAGGGATGCGAGCCCGAGACGCACGACGAATGGCCGGGCGGAGAGACTGTGGACGGCTTGGAAATATGATGATGCCGTCCGACTTGTCGCGAATCGCCGCTTCCAGAGCCTCTTCTTCGCCCTCTCCCACGATTGGGCCCGTGCGGAATTCCAACTCAACATTCTCGAGCAAGATGCTTTCGGCTTCCTCGCGAATACCTGCGCGCACCTCATCCCAGAACGAGGTCGTGCCCTGAGGTGTGTTCACCGAGATCCGCAAGGTCTTTCGAGAAGATAAAAAGCGAGCCGCCAGGTTGGGCCGGTAGCCGAGCGTTCTCGCCATCTGCAAAACTCTGGCCTTCGTCTCGGGACTTACTCCAGGATTGTCGTGCAGCGCGCGGTGAACCGTTCCAATCGAAGTGCCCAGCGACTTCGCGATGTCACGCAGCGTAGTGGGAGGTTGAGCCATCTTGAGGCCTGCGTCGGGGCCGGCCATGTGCCAGCACAAATCTCCAGGAAACTCCTTATCAGGTTCCTAGAACCGTAAACGTTAACGGAAGTTGGGAATTTGCGCAAGGTGGCCAGAAAAATGTAGAGGAAGAGAATAATCGTAGAGCGAGACGCTTAGTTGATACTGCTTGAATTCCGACTTCCTGCCCTGCCCTGTTTGTCCGGAATTCCCGAGAGTTCAAAGATCCAGTCGCAGATTGTGTTACGCCAGAGGAGGGCTTCTTTGGCCTGGTACTCAAGTCGCGCGAGAATGTCACGATAGAGAGTTCCATCGAGGTGGCCGTCCGTCTTCTTCCACTCCTCGACTAACCCTGCCGCCTGCTCCGCTCCATCGTAGTGCGAGTCGTAGATGTGCTGAACGACCGTTTTCCCGGAGTGCAACAAGAACGTGTACGGAACGTGATGGAAGAACAAGAGTAGATTGTCAGGGCAGTTTGACAGAGACTCGTACAACGCCTGAACCTCTGGTGGATATTGCCCGACGTATCCGGTGCCCGTCGCAATCGTTCGATCCATGCCGATGCCATTGTGATCAGCACGATGCCACTGCCCCCAACCATTTTCTTCCGACGACATCGGAGCGGGATCGTAGTGATTGCCGGTGATGTTCGTCAGCGTGCCCGCACCGAGAGGGCCGGTGTAATCCTCGTAGACGTGCCATGAGCGTAATTGCAGATCGTCGATGGTCTTCACGAGAAGCGGATCGCTGCCAAAGGTGAGCCGCGTCCATTCATCAACGATGGCTGCAGAACTCAAATCTGGATTCCATGCGAGGCGTCCGAAGCCGTAGAGATTTGCCAACGCAAGAGGACTGCCCATCCAGCTATCGTCGAGTCCGACATTGGCCACACCGGCAAAACCACCCATGGCGTTTCCAAAAACAGGGCGTGCTACAAGATCCTTTACCGGCGTTGCATTTCCATTGACTCGCATATCGAAGTCAAGGACTTCCTTCCACATGGGGACCAGGAAGCAAAGTTGGCGCTGCTGTCCGGTGTATTCCTGCGTGACTTGGAGCTCGATCGCTTCGTTGGTTTGACGCAGCCCGGCGAATAGAGGGGATGCCGGTTCACGCACCTGGAAGTCAATGGGACCGTTCTTGATCTGGATGATGACGTTGGACTCGAACTTTCCATCCAGGGGATGGAAATTGTCGTAAGCTGCTTTGGCGCGGTCGTTCTTCAAATCGCGCCAGTCGAGATGATGGTTGTAGACGAACGCCCTGTACAGGACGATTGCTCCGCGACCTTTGAGAGCGCGCGCCACGACGTTTGCAGCATCGGCATGGGTTCGTCCGTAAGTCGAAGGACCTGCTCGGCCCTCGGAATCTGCCTTCACCACAAAGCCGCCGAAATCCGGAATCTGGCGGTAAACCTCGTTCGCTTTTCTCCGCCACCAGTCCGCGACGCGGGGATCTAAGGGGTCGAACGTGTCGAGGTCTCCGAGAACTTTCGGGCTGCTGAGGTCCACCGACATCGACAACTTCACGCCCCATGGGCGGAAAGCGTCGGCGATGCGCCGTACTTGCGCGATGAAGGAATCATCCAGCATATGCGGTGAGGCATTTACGTTGTTGATGGTGCATCCGTTGATTCCGACGGATGCGAGCAGTCGGGCATATTGCCCGGCACGCGTGAGGTCCTCGCGAACCTTGCCGCTATCGAAAAAGATCGAACGCCCACCGTATCCGCGCTCAATCGTGCCGTCGATATTGTCCCATTGATTCACCCAACGAAGCGGCGCCTTCGGCTGCTGGACGTCATTCATGTGCGAAATGTCTTCCCCTCGCGCAATCTTGCTCAATAACCCAAACACTCCGTACAGCACACCGCGCTCATCGTTGCCAGCAATCACAAGACAATCTTTTCCATGGATTTTCGCCCACGTGATCCAATAGCCATCCGCTGCAGTTAATTCTCTCGGCGGGTTCAGCTTCGTGAACTGCTGCAGATATGGAATCGTCCCCAGAACAATAGAGGGATCGTGAACGGTTTTCTCCGATGCAACGCTTCGGCCCAGCATATTCGCAAGGCCGTGGTTCAACTCATTCTGTGCAGTCTGGAGCACCAGCGATTTCTGCAACAAGGCTGTGCTCGAAGGGAGGGATGCATACTCCTTCGCGGTTTGAGCGTCGAGGCGTGCATAGCGCACCCAGGCATCGATATCTCTCGCGCGTTGAGCCTCACCTGTTCCAGCGAATATTCCGACGAAGACGAAAAATGAGACCAGCAGGAGTATTCGTTGAAGAGCCATGACTAAGTTCATCTGGTGAGAGCGAAAGCGATGATTGTATCCCCACGACGTCGGGTGCGCTTCTCAACCTGCTGATTCAAGTTTGACTCCAGATCATCCGGATCGGGGATCATCTCGCAAGCCGTGATTTCTTTTTCGCTGGCACCTTGAAAGCACAGTTCGCACACACTTAATCCGTCTTCGCTCCGGACGGGCGGCCCAAACACACGGCAAGTCATCGGGCGGAACTCGTAGAGTTCACAGAGTCCGGTCTGCGGGTCGAGCACCGGACAGGGTTCATCATTCGCGAAATCCTCGAAGCGACGACGGCCTTCGCAGCTTTGATCAAGCAAGCCAGTGGTGGGGTCTCCGGGGAAATCTCGCGACAGCTTTCGAACCATGTTTTGAGCCCGGTTGCGAACCGCTGCGGCACGTTGCGGCGCTTTTGACGAAAGGTCAGCCAGTCCGTCTCGCAACCGTTCTGCATCCAGTTGGTTGATTGCGAAAACTCCGATGCAGCACTGCGTGCAACCGGGCTTGCAGGCTAACCAGTGGCCACTCCGTCGCGTCGCGTTCGCCAACGCAGCATCGACAATTTGAATGAGCTCGTGATCCCCGGACCTTGAAGACTTCGCACTCACGTCTTGAGAATAACCCATGATGCACTAGGTTCCCTGTGGGTCGCCCAATCTCATCCGGTTAAGCGAATAACCTTGATAGATTTTTTGAGTTGGTCATTTTCGTTCGATTGCGTCACAGTAATGCTTGATTCTTCTGCAAAGTCGCAGAAGACCCAAACCTCGTTTGGTCTCCCCACGTCGGGCCGTTCGCCAGCAGGACCGAGTCGTCGAACCACATCCAAGGACTGTAACCGCCATCTCTCAGTCAGGCGGATACAGCGATTTACTTCTAAAGGGGGAGACGTGCCGGACAAGAAAGAATCTGCCAATCTTCGTACAGTTGCGGACCGCGTAGGCCTGGCTCCGTGCACCGTGTCAGCGATTCTGAACAACACGCCGGCGTCTCACGCGATTCCTAAAACAACCAAGGAGCGCGTCCGCCATGCTGCAACTGAAATGAATTACCGGCCCAACTTGTGGGCGCGTTCGTTACGGACCAAGCAAACGAAGATGATTGGCGTGATCGCAGCAGACTTCGGCCGAGGGACGGTGGCCAGAGTCATTGCAGGCGCGCAGTCGCATCTGCATAAGAGGGGATACTTGCTTGCCTTAACGACTTTGACCAACGGCGATGCCAACCAGGACTCGGCGCATTTTCGGCAGCGCGGCATCGAGGGCCTGATAGCGGTCGACGCAGAAGTCTCCCGGGAGATAGACGTTCCGGTTGCTGCGGTCGAACTTGGCTACGTTCTGACTCCCGATGGATCGGCACAGGAGATTGCCTCTTGGCTTTCCGCATTGGGAGAAGCCGCCGCAGATACCATTATTCGACAAGTCGAGAACCAGACCATCTCGCGCCGGATGAGTGTGGACGCAAAAATACCAGCAGCCTTCTTCAATATTCCAGATAGAAGTCTGGCGATGCGCGCCGATTCTCTGGAAAGCGCCTGACCGAGGGCACCTTTAGGCTGTTTTGCGTCGACGTTCCTTGCCTTCTTCAAGGAAGCGGAGGAGCAGAAGCCAACGCTTGACATCGGCGGTCATCAGGAAGTTCTCCTTGACGTGCTCGCGTCCGTTGAGGCCGATCGTGCGCGCGAATTCCGGGTGCGTCAGCAGGTACCGGATCTGGAATGCGCAGCCCTCGACTGAGTGCACGAGCACTCCAGTGAGCTTGTGAATGATCTGGTTGGGAATGCCTCCAACGGCTCCGGCGATCGTCGGCTTTCCCTTCCACAAGGCTTCGGTCACAGTCAGCCCGAAACCTTCCTTCAACGACTTCTGAACGATGATCGTCGAAGCCCGTTGAATGGCATTGATTTCGAACGCGCACCACGGCGGAAGATCGAGGATGATGATATCCGGATCGTCCCCGGCTGCCTCTTTTACCTCGTTCAGAACTGCGGCGCCTTCAGGATCGTCGGTTGCTCCGCCTCCTGCCAGGACTAGCTGGCAGTCCACATACTTCTTGGCAAGCTTGTACGCTTGCACAACTCCTACCGGATCCTTCAACCGATCGAAACGGGAAACCTGTGTCACGATCGGCCGGGCGCGATCAATGCCGAACTCGTCGCAGACCTTTTGAATCTGTTCCTCGGTAAGCTCTTTGTTCTTTTCAGAAAGCGGATCAATGCAGGGATAGAACAGATACTGTGGCAGCGGCAGCTGCCTGGCAAACGATTGAGACGAAAATATCGCCGCATCATATTGTTCGACGAACGGCCGCAAGAATTCCCACACGCTTTCGTTTGGATTGGAAAGATCGATGTGGCATCGCCACACCCAGTGGGCGGGATGCTTGTCTCTCGACAGCACTAAGGGCAGTGGTTGCGGATCGTGAATCACGACCATTTGCTCATCGAATCGAAGCCGCTCGCGATTCTGCTCGTTGTACATCAGGAAGACATTTTTGGCTGCCTTGGTCAGTTCGTAGCTCGCGCCGTGTAACGCGTTGTGGAATGCTTTTGTGACTTCGAAGAAATCGTTGCCGCCGGTGATGACGTCCCAATGTGTGCGAACCTCGAGCTCCGTGAGCAGAGGAATCAGTCGATTCAGCATTTCGGCTACGCCCCCGCCAACCGCCGTGGAGTTCACCATCTTGATGGTCTTTCCTTTGAGGTCGCGGGCGAGGAACCGCAAGATGTCGATATTGCTCTGGCCGACGATGTCGCGATAGTCGTCGAGATGCGGAGCAGGCGGGGGCCCCGGCGGCGTCATGATACTCGAGGGTAGTTTCCTGTCGCTGGCACGCCGCCCTGGGCTCCGCTGAATGCGCACAGGCGGACCAACCCTACGTTCCATTCGACGTCGGTCCGCCGACGAATCGGCTACTGAACTTGCGAATTGCGCGCTTGGATCTTTAGAGTCCATTCGTTACGTTCCTAATTCATCGCTTCAGAGACGACAGAGGCAATCTGTCGCCGTACACCTTCCAGCGTATTGGCATAAATGTCGATGCGCTCGATCGCTTCAGCAGCATCCATCAGTCCAGCCTCTTCCTCGAGCCACACCGAAAAGTCGTTGGACATGCGACGCAACCTCAGGCGAGCTTCGATGAAGTGATGATGTATCGAGTGCACGCTGACTTGCTTGATGCCTTCCAGAAATCCATTCAGCGTATCGGGCGCAAACTTCGTGGGGAGTACAACCAGGTCCGACGCGCAGAAATAGAACGGCTCGTGCGCCGGATGCGCACCCGATTTCGCGTGGGACTGCAGAAACTGGTTGACGATTTCCACCATCCGGCACCGCAATCCTTCGATCGCCGTGAATTCTCTGACGTCCACGCTTGCCAGTTGCTCAGCCAAGGCCGGTTCGTTCACCGCAGATAAAGTCCAGTGTGCAAAGTCGTTGGAGAATCCTTGCCGTATGAAATGGTGCTCCTGCAGAGTTCGAAATGTGTGCTGAAAAATGGAGTCATCCGGGCAAGTCTCGATGGCCTTCAGCAGTTCGGCGAGATTGCTTGCTTTTTGCCGGCCGATTCGCAACAAATGTTCCGATGTATTGAAGTAGAAGGGTTTCTTAGGCTTGCGGACCGGGCGCTGGCCGTTGACGGGCATCAACTAATAGGTAGCCATCGCGGCGACTTAGGTTGTCCGCCTAATAACCTTGGGGCGCCGGATCGCTGGCCGTCCGCTTCAGGAGTGTAGGGGCCGGATTCATTCCCGACGCATCGGACGCATCCAGCCTGACCTCGCACAATTCCCCGATCAGGCTTCCCGCCCAGCGAAAGACGTTATGCTCTCGAACCAGCTTGCGCATACGTTGCATGCGCGTCTGCTTTTCTTCTGGATTCATTTCGAGAGCCGCTCGAATCGCTTCAGCCGTCTGATCAATATCGTAGGGATTGACCTGCAAAGCATCGAACAGTTCGCGCGCGGCACCGGTAAACCAGCTAAGAATCAATACCCCGCGCTCGTCGTCTCGTGACGCCACAAACTCCTTGGCCACGAGATTCATGCCATCGTGCAACGCCGTGACGAGGCATATATCCGCCGCACGGTAGTACGCCTCCACTTCCTTGTGACTGTGCTGGCGAGCAAGCAAAACGATCGGCTTCCACCGGTCCGCCTGGAATCTCCAGTTGATCCGGTCGGCCTCCGCCTCGATTTCGGCCTGCAGGTCGTGGTACCGCTTGATGTGGGTCCGGCTTGGAGCCCCAATCTGGACAAAAGTAAACACGCCCTGATATCGCGGATACTTTTCCAAGAACCGTTCGATCGCGAGGAATCGCTCGAGAATTCCCTTGGTGTAATCAAGGCGATCGACCCCAACGCCCATCTGAGCTGCGTCGACGCCCAGGGCCTTGAGCAAAGTTCCGCGCGCTTCGTACGCCGATGGCTGTGGAGGCGCATCATTGCGAAAGGGCTCCGCAGACTCAACGCTAATGGGAAATGGATGCACCACGGTGCGGTGTTCCAGTCGCTGCACCGACGAGTGATCCCAGTCGATGCGCGACTCCAAGGTCCGGTCGACAGTTTGCAGAAAATTCGTGCAGTGCGCCTGGATGTGGAATCCGATCAAATCGGCACCCAGCAGGCCATCCACCAGTTCCCGCTGCCATGGACAGATGCCAAACGCCTCCGGATTTGGCCACGGGATATGCCAGAAAATTGCGAGCCTCGCATCGGGCCGCTTCTCTTTGATCATGCGAGGCAGTAGCGCGAAATGATAATCCTGTACTAGCACCACCGGATGGCTCACATCCTCCATCTCTTCAAGCAGGGCATCCGCGAACTTCTGGTTGGCCCGCTGATAGTGCTCCCAATCGCTGGGCCGGAACAATGGTCGCGTATGCGCGATATGGCACAGCGGCCACAATCCTTCATTGGCAAACCCGTAGTAGTATCCCTGCTCTTCTTCTTTCGATAGCCACACCCGGCGCAGCGTATAGCGCGGGTCATCCGGCGGAACGAGCAGCCGATCGTGTGCGTCCACGGCTTCGGGGTCCGCATCTCCCGATCCGTGAGCGACCCAGGTCCCGCCGCACGCATGCAACACCGGCTCCAGCGCGGTGACGAGCCCGCTTGCCGGTTGGTTCACCTCGATCGTTTTGCCGCGGCGAACGTGGATATAAGGTTCACGATTCGAAACAACAAAAAGCTTCCCATCCTCCATGCGTTCCTGGACATGCACCGCCAGCCTCTCTGCAGTCCACATGGATTCGCCGGTCGCACGCAAGCGAGCCTCCCGCTCGGCGGCTGAACGAGCAGTGTTCAGGCTTTCCGCCAACGTCGCGACTTCCCGCGCCAGCGGCCGAAATAGTTCAAGATCCGGCAGCTTGATCCGTATGGAGGCAGCCCGTCCGGTACGCAGCGCTCTCATCCATCGCGCCGTCTGTGCGATCGGCCCCGTAATGCTCCAGCGCACAATCAAAAGCGTGATCAGGACGATCAGAACGACGTAAATCAGAGCGCTGAGGAAGTTTTCACGCCATATTCGCAGGCTCTCCGCTTTGATGTATCCCGAGTCGTGAACAATGGCGAGACTTCCCAGCAACTTTTCGCCACTATGCAATGGCAGTGCATAGATGTGAATCGAGGCGATACCCATCCGCAGGTAAGCGTAAGTATCGTGGTCTTCTCGCAACGATTTCAGAACGATGTCGGGCGCGCTCTCCATGAGCGGCTGCAGGTTGGTGGTAACTGCGATCGGATGCCCTTGGGGATCGTATACGGCCAAACCGGCCAGATGTTCGCGGTTGGCAAATTGCTGGACGGTGCGCTGCAGTGTGTGCGTCGCATCCTTCTCCATGTCGTGTTCGACGTTTCCGGAGAGGGTTTCGCCCAGAAGTTGAGCGCGCCGGTCCAGATCTCTCTTCATGGCACGTGAGCGCACGACGACCTGGTAGTAAGACGAGCTGAGAGCGACCAGGGTCACTCCAACCAGCAACGATACGATCAGTCGAGCGCTCAGCAGTCGCATCTAACGAATCCCGAAACAAAATTGAGCTAGATAAGAGGCTTGGCCGGCGACACTTCGGATGAGAACAGGCTTAACCCTGGAATCCTTCGTGCGGACTCCAGGTGCAGCAGACGAGAGGCGCTACTATAAGCACATTTTCCCGCATCGGCAAACTCGAAAAGGACGCAAAATGCTCATCCTTGTCGCTTGCCAGCCCAAATCAGAGGACGGGAACACAAAAAAGGTTGCACATCGCGTGCCGAATCTAATGCCTTGATTCTAGTACGCAATCGCAACCTTTTGTGAATTATCAGACTGTAATTTTTGCAGCTTCTCGAGCCTGACGATTCTCCACTAACTCCAGGTCAACGTGCTGACTGAGTTCGCAGCCAAGGACATGTCAGCAGCCTTGTTCCCCTGCTGCACCTTTACGGCCTTGGCGTCGCCGGAGTTGGTCACTACGAGTACCTTTTGACCGTCGGGGTTCTCGAACGCAACCTGATCAATCCCCTGGATCGCAGAAGAGGACTGCACGCGCTTGGCTCCCCGGCGCACATGTCCCGAAAAATGTTTGAACGCCCAATACTGGCCGCTGTAGGTGATTTCCTTGGTCTGCGAATGGATCGTGACCAATCCGCCGCAGGAGAACGGTCCGATATTCGGACGTCCTTTCTCGTCCAAGGCCAGATTCCAACCGGTGATCGATCTGCACCAATTATTGATTGCCTGGCTGAACGTCTTACCCCAGTTCGCCCATTCCGTCGCATAGTTCGGATCTGTGTAGTCCGGTCCGCCTTCGGTCCAGTAGGCTGGCACATCGGGATACGCCTGATGGAATTTGCTCATCTGGTCTGCCGTCCCGACATAGCCGTGGAAAGCGACCCCGCTGCAGAACTTGCGAACGGCGGTGTCATCCAACTCAGCGACCGCGCGTCCCCACAGGTTGTAGTTGTGATCGAGAATCCAGATCTTCGTCGACAACCCGTTTTGCTGCAGGGTCGGCCCGAGAAACTTCTTTACGAAGCCCATCTCATATTCTTGAGGCCAAGCACATGCGGGCATGCGGCCGTCTTGATCGGTATCGACTTCGTTTTGCACCGTCACTGCTTGCACCGGCAGACCTGCACTCGCATACGCTTGCAGGAATTTCATGAAGTACAACGCATACGGAGCGAAATTCGGTTGCCGCATCGACCCACCCAGCATGGATCCGCCAGCTTTCATCCATCCGGGAGGACTCCACGGTGATGAAAACAGGAAAAGATCTGGATTCACCTTTCGCGCCTCGCGCAGCATCGGCAACACATACGCCTGGTCGTGCGCGATCGAGAAGCGCTTCATCTCCGGATCCGGTTCACCCTCGTCATAGCTGAACACTTCCGTCGAGTAGTCGCTCGATCCCATGCACGTGCGGCATACACTCAGGCCCATCTCGGATGGATGAAACAGATCATGGAACAACGGTTCGCGCGCCGAGGCCGACAATTGGTTGAACATGTAGCACGCGGCATCGGTAAATGCAGCTCCGAAGCCGAGCATCTCCTGGTATTTTGTGCTCGGGTTCACGACGATCGCATTCTCTCCAGCTTTCCCTGCCGTCTTCCACGCTAACGAGGGCGCGGATGCGTAGCGTTGATCGCCACCCGTCACTCGTACTGATATCTCTCCTGCGGATGGCGTCGGAGCGGAACTGCTGAGAGCGGATGTGATCTCTGCGGTCCCAGCAGCTGCAATTCCTACTGCAGATAATTTCAGAAAAGTGCGTCTCGTTTGATCGTTCGACATCGGAATCTCCCTGGCACGAATTCGAACATGTGAGTATATTGCGAACGATTGTTGTTTCATGGAGCGTTCATGCGAAAAAACCTGATGCTCGCCCATTGGTATGTTCTCCTTCTAATACTTTCGATGTATGCGTCCGCTCAAACACAACCTTTGCCTACACCCGTCGGATGGACCGTAACTTGGAGCGACGAATTTAACGGGCCCGACGGCTCTGCAATCGACTCGTCCAAGTGGGTGAAAGAAACCGGCGGTGGTGGATGGGGCAACGACGAACTTGAGTACTACACGACCCGCCCAGAGAATTCATTCATTCAGAACGGCAATCTGGTAATCAAGGCAATCGAAGAAAAGTACACAGGCTCCGACGGAGTCTCGCGTAACTACACCTCAGCCCGATTGAAAACTCAAGGCAAGTTCTCTCAGACCTACGGCAGATTTGAGGCGCGCATCAAGATTCCTCGCGGACAGGGCATCTGGCCCGCGTTCTGGATGCTCGGTGATGACATTCAGAAAACTCCCTGGCCCGATTGCGGAGAGATCGACATCATGGAGAACATCGGCAAAGAGCCGAATACAGTCCATGGCACGATTCACGGGCCCGGATACAGCGGCGCAGGAGGCATCAGCGCCCCGCTCGCAACCGCAGTCGATCAGAAATTTGCAGACGATTTCCATGTGTATGCTGTGGAATGGGAACCGAAAGAGCTCCGCTTCTACGTGGACGAATACCTCTACGCCACGCGCACTCCAGCTGATCTGCCGAAGGGAACCAAGTGGGTGTACGACCATCCCTTTTTTCTGCTGTTGAATGTCGCTGTCGGCGGAGGCTGGCCGCGCAATCCCGACGCAACCAGTGTTTTCCCGCAAACTATGCTGGTGGACTACGTGAGGGTATACAAACGCTCCGATATCGCTTCGCGAGAGTCAATCAAGAACTGACCGTCTTGCCATTCCGACAAGCAAGCATAGCGAGCGCGGAGGAATCCGCTGTCGCCTCACGCAAGATCAACAATCAAAATTCGACATTCAACATCTCGTAAATTCGTATAAAATCGAACATCGAATTTCCTCTGCGAAATCCTCCTCACTGGGGCAACATCCATATTTCAAGGAGTTGTGAGCATGAGCAAAGTACGAGTACTCGTTGGTACGCGCAAGGGCGCATTTATTCTCACCGCCGACGGTAAGCGCGACAAGTGGGACGTCAGCGGCCCACACTTTGCAGGATGGGAACTCTACCACCTGAAGGGGTCCCCCGCCGATCCAGACCGCATCTATGCCTCGCAGACCAGCGGATGGTTCGGCCAGATCATCCAGCGCTCCGACGACGGCGGCAAGACGTGGCATCAACCCGGAACCCCTCCCGGAGAAACCAGCGGACCTGGCGGCATGCCTAAGGGCGAAAGCAATAAGTTCGTCTATGACGTCTCGCCGGAAACCGGCAAGCCGCTCACTACGCATCAGTTTTACGATGGCACGCAACATCCATGGGAGTTCAAGCGGGTGTGGCATCTCGAACCGTCGCTGAGCGATGCCGACACCGTTTACGCCGGAGTTGAAGATGCGGCTCTGTTCAAGTCCACTGATGGTGGACAGAACTGGAAGGAATTGTCGGGCCTTCGCGGCCACGGCACCGGACCGCAGTGGCAACCCGGCGCCGGAGGAATGTGCCTGCACACGGTGATTCTCGATCCCAGCGATCTCAACCGTATCTACATTGCAATCTCTGCCGCAGGCGCCTTCCGCACCGACGATGGCGGCAAAACCTGGAAGCCCATCAATAGAGGTCTCTACTCAAAATACATTCCAAATCCGACAGCAGAAGTTGGACACTGCGTGCACCACATCGCCATGAATCCTAAGCGCCCCGGAGTTCTCTTCATGCAGAAGCACTGGGACGTGATGCGCTCCGACGACGCCGGAGACCAATGGACCAAAATCAGCGGCAATCTGCCAACGGACTTCGGATTCGCGATTGACGTTCACTCGCACGAACCGGAAACCGTTTATGTCATCCCGATCAAGAGCGATGGCGAGCACTATGTTCACGAAGGCAAGCTGCGCGTATTCCGCAGCCGCAGTGGCGGCAACGAATGGGAGCCGCTGACCAAAGGCCTGCCACAGGAAAATTGTTATGTGAACATCCTGCGAGATGCGATGGCCGTCGATACGCTCGACAAGTGCGGAATCTACTTCGGAACGACTGGAGGTCAGGTTTACGCATCGGCAGACGCTGGCGACTCGTGGAATCCGATCGTCAGGGATTTACCAGCCGTGCTGTCGGTGGAAGCTCAAACTCTTGCATAGAGATGCATAGAGGGTGCCCCATTTCTCGCGCCTCGCGCGCGAGAAGTGGGGCTTTTGACTTTCGTTCCGAAGAAAGTGTAGCGTCGGACTCGGTTCCCAGGGAGAACAACGTGAACAAAATGCTGATTGCAGTGGCATTGTTGTTGTCGTTCTCAGTCGCGGTCTCCGCGCAGGAAAAGAAACCCACCGGTAAGCCGAGTTCGAATGCTGCTGTACTCGAAGCGAAAGTCAACCAACTCTGGCAAGCCTTCCAGAAGAAAGATAAAGCGACACTGTCTTCATTGCTCGACGAGAATTTCCGCATGTTTGAAGAGGGCACCAGTGCGATCGCGGACAAGAAGGCGGAAGTCAATGCGGTCGACGAATTCGAACTGATTAACTTCAAGCTCAGTGACTTCACCGTAAAGTCACTCGGGCCAAATATGGCCCTCGTCACCTATATCGCGCAATATGAGGGCAAGTCCGGCGGCGAAACATCCAAGGCCAAGAGCGTCTTCGGAGAAGTCTGGACTCGCTCGAGCGGTGACTGGAAGAATCTGTACCTGCAAGAGACTTACATGAAGTGAGGTCGTTTTCGAGATGGCAGTGACGATTCGCGTGGAACTCCCGCAGCATCTGCGCACTTTGGCACGTGTGGGGCATGAAGTGCCGATCCAGGTAGAGGAACCAGTGACGCAGCGCTCGTTACTCGACGCTCTCGAAGCCTCTTATCCGATGTTGCGGGGCGCCATCCGCGATCACGCCACACTGAAGAGGCGAGATTTCCTGCGCTTTTTCGCCTGCCAGGAAGACCTGACGCATGAGCCGCCTGATGCCCCATTACCCGCGGACGTCCTCTCGGGCAAAGAACCGTTCCTGATCATCGGGGCAATCGCCGGGGGCTAGCATCGCGATCCAATGTGGCAACCTTCCAGCACAAAGCCGAGCCATCAAAGCGGAAACGGATTCAGACTAACTCTTACGCCTCCGCTCCGTGCCGATACATTTGCCAGCCAAGATAGCGAACTGCGGCTTCGTGCACCGCGTCGGCAGTCGTCGAAAAATTCGCTGCCACGTGATGTTCGAATCCGTTTTCGCAGATGTAATGAAGAAGCTTCTGCAATTGCGGAATCTGCACCACGCCTACTCCGCCGAACGTATTGAGCGAGTCGCTGGTGAACTGACCCTCGCCGACGTATCCGCGGATCACACCTGACGTATCGTCGGTCGAGAACCTGGCGTAGCTCATGGAACCGGGCTTCACGCGGCCGACCACGGTGCCGAATGTGTTCTCTTTGCCGACGGTGCCCGCGATGATCTCCTGGTAGTCCATGCGGACATCCTGAAAGAAGTGCTTGGGCAGGTTGCTGCAATGGAAGCAGACTGCCTTGTCGGGGTCTTCGCCGTAGTTGTTGTTCCAGTCAAGCAGCGCGCTGGGAGTTTCTGAAGCCAACGCTAGCGCATGCATGCTGAGCGTCCCGCAGACGTCGACTTCGCACGCCGCCGGGAACAAGTTGTTGCTCATCATGCTCATGATGGTGCAGGGCACGACGCCGAAATATTCCTCCATCGACGTCCAGCACTGGACAGCGCTAACTTGCACGTCGGTCTGCTTCATCCATTGATCGATGACGTAGCCAAGCTTGGCCATCTTGATGAGCGCGGCATCTGGTACGCCGCCAGTGGTGACATACTTGCGAATCTCAGCCACTTTCCCTTGCACACCTGCGTCGTCATCCTTCAAGCGATTGATCCGGCCAAACACTTCAGAAAGATCGAGGGTTTCTGTCGAGATGCCACTCGCTTCCAGCAACTTCTCGCTGTAGCGAACGGTATTGAAAGCTGTGGGGCGCGCACCGATGCTGCCAACGCGCAGATTTCTCATCCCGTTAGCAACGCGGCATACGGCCGCAAACCAGGTGAGGTCCTTTTGGAATTCGTCTGTGCCAGGAGCCACAGTGTGCAGGCGCGTCAGTGAATAAGGAATACCGTACTGCCGCAGGTTGTTGCACGCTGACATCTTTCCGCAGAAGCTATCGCGGCGATGGAGGATCGTCATCTTCGACGCATCGTCCGGCGTCGCTTGAATCAACACCGGCACCGTCAGCTTCGAAAGACGCATCGTATCTGCGATGGCGCGCTCATCACCGAAGTTGGGGAGCGACACGATGATCCCGTCGATCTTGTCCTGATTCTTTCGGAACAATGCGGCACAACGTTTGGCTTCTTCGTGGGTTTCTACCGCTCCATGCTTACTATCTTCCGGGCCGAGAACGATGCAATCCATGCCAGCTTTCGCAAGCGCCTGAATCATCTCTTCGCGTCCGGACTTCGCCAACTGATCGGGAAAGAATCCTCGATTCCCGATGATGACGCCCATCGTCATTTTCTTCGAGGACATTAGAGCCTTCTTCTATGAATGGATATAACTAAATCTGTTGTTTATGGCGGCGCCTAAAGGCGACATTGATTCTGAATCCGTTTTGGCGTCGCTGAAGCGATGCCCTGATACGAAGCCCATCGCTAAGACTTGCCTTGCAAACGCTCGCGTTCTCTCGCAGGAGAGTACTTCAGCGCATAAATCACACCCAGTACGAGCAGGATCCCACCCCACCAGACATTGGCGTGCAAGTCAGAGAGCACAACCTTGTTGGCAGGTGGATGAATGGTTTCCCAGATACCTTCCAGAAAAATCAGCAGGCCATTGCCTCCGAGGCATATGCCCGTGAAGAACCAGATCGAGAGGTGTCCGCCGGATTTCATTCGCTCCTCCTACCAGAAGATGATCTGCAAAATAATGAAGATTACAAACACCACTCCGCCCCAGAACAGTGGACTGTGGAACAAACTGACATGTTCGGTTTTGGGGATCGGTGTCAGTCCGTAGACAACGTCTTTGAGTTCGGCATCAGGCTTAGGCTGCGTCATGTAGCTCACAACAACTGTGACGATCACGCAGATCAGGCAGCACCACAAGGCACGGAACATGTTCTGTGCCTGATCCTGCGCATCCATCGAGAGGGCGACGTAACGGACCGCGTTGGGATCGAGCTTGACCCACGTGTACATGCCGATGGAGGAGAGCGTTCCTGCCAACAAGCCTGTCCATCCGCCTGCAGGAGTCGCACGTTTCCAGAGCATGCCGAGAAGCACCGTTCCGAATAGCGGAGCAATAAAGAAACTGAAGAGCGACTGTACATAGTCCATGATGCTCGGAGCGCCGGCCGCGATATAGGCGGTAAAGATACTGATCACGACACCCAGGACGGTCCACCACCGCCCCAGCTTGACCTTTTTCTCGTCAGTCGCGTTCTTGTTGATGAGGGCCCCGTAAATGTCATAGATCACGACTGTCGTGAATGCACTGACGTTACCGGCCATGCCCGACATGAAGCCAGCGATGAGAGCGGTAATGCCTAGTCCGAGAAGCCCCGGTCCGCAGTAACGCGCCAGCATCAGAGGCAAGACTTCGTCATAGCCATGTAGACCCTGCGCCTGTCCTGCATCAGACCACGCAATGTTTGCCGGGACGAGCCGGATCAGCCCTCCTGTATTTGGATCGCGAAGCAACGCCAATCCGAGGAGCCCGGGAAGAATCACGATGAGGGGAACCATCATCTTGAATGCGGCGCCAATGATGGGAGCCAGTTCCGCCGAGCGCAAATCTTTGGCGGACAGAACGCGCTGGACGACGAGAAAGTCGGTGGTCCAGTAACCCATCGCGATGACCGCCCCAAGTCCGAATACGATGCCAGCCCAGTTGATGCCCATCGGATTGTTGTTGAAATTGCCGAGAGTGGACCAGAGGTGCGTATAGGAACCGGGATTCGGAACATTCAGCTCGGTCAGGTTGTGGAGAATTTTGGCCTGCAGGCCTGTCCATCCTCCAGCTTCAATCAACCCAAGGATAGGAATGAGGAGAGCGCCGGCCCAGATCAGAAAGAACTGAAGTACTTCGTTGAAGATCGCAGATCGCAGTCCCCCCAGTGCGACGTAGACGGCCACTGTCATGGCGGACACCCAGATGCTGAGGTGCATGTTCCAGCCCAGCACGACCTTCATCACCACGGCCATGGCGTACATGTTGATGCCGCTCATCAACACGGTCATGAAGGCGAAGGAGATGGAAGAGATCGACTGCGCACCGGGTCCAAAGCGCAGTTTCAGATAGCCGGGCACCGAATGCGTTTTGCAGACGTAATAAAACGGCATCATGACCAGCGCGAGAAAGAGCATCGAAGGGATCGCGCCGATCCAGTACCAGTGCGCTGCGAGAATGCCGTATTTATAGGAGTTGCCCGCCCATCCCATCAGTTCGAGCGAGCCGAGGTTGGCCGAGAGGAAGGCGAGTCCTGCGACCCAGGCTGTCATCTCACGCCCGGCCATGAAAAAGTCTTCGCCCGTATTGGCTTGACCCTTCAGGTAGAAACCGATGCCAAGTACGAGGGCGAAGTAAAAAATGATGATGACCAGATCGACCGGAGAGAGATGGACCAGTGTGGACGAACTAAAAAGAAGCAGCGCAAGATTCATGGTTTCTTTACCTGTCCGTAATAGGCGTTGCGACCGTGTTTGCGCAAAAAATGCTTGTCGTGCAATTCGCGGGAGAGCGGCTGGGACTCCGCGTTAATCAGTAGGGTATGGTACGCCATGCGCGCGATGTATTCGAGAATCACCGCGTTGTGAGATGCTTCCGCGGCAGTAGGTCCCCAGCAGAAGGGGGCGTGCCCCGCAACCAGGACCCCGGGAATCGCGTTCGGATCAATCCTCGAGAAGGCACGGCAAATCGCCTTTCCGGTTTCAAGCTCGTATTCCCCGGCAATTTCAGACGGCTTGAGTTGCTCAGTTACGGGAACAGAACCGTGGAAATAGTCCGCATGGGTCGTTCCGAAACACGGAATCGGTTTCGCAGCCTGCGCCCACGCGGTCGCATACTCGGAGTGAGTATGTGCTACGCCGCCGATATCAGGGAACTGTTTATAGAGTTCCAGATGAGTCGGTAAGTCGGACGACGGGCGCAATTTAGACTCGACGATCTTGCCGTTCAGATCGGAGATCACCATGTGCTCGGACGTGAGTTTGTCGTATGGGACGCCGCTCGGTTTGATGGCGACCAGCGCTTCTTTGCGATCGATGCCGCTGGCGTTGCCGAACGTGTATACAACCAGACCGCGGCGAACTAATTCCAGGTTGGCTTCCAGCACCTCTTCGCGGAGCGTCTTCAGCAGCATCGGGGAAAGCTGGTCCTAGGTGCCCATGTTCGAAGGGCGTAAAGATTGTGCGTAA
>Ga0335079_10002928_pt1 | contig 19672 bp, 17 predicted proteins | sample Lox_Sample_33_FD_206719 | JGI IMG/M metagenome (GOLD analysis project Ga0335079, IMG submission 206719) | Soil microbial communities from Loxahatchee National Wildlife Refuge, Florida, United States - Lox_Sample_3.3 | ecosystem: Environmental > Terrestrial > Soil > Wetlands | place: USA... | reverse complement strand
AGGATGATGTGATGGAGTGCGCTCGGCGAAATCGCAACACGCGGCAAGCGTTCGAGCGAACTGCCGGGAACACCTCGGATTGGGGGACGATGAGCCCATGCACAAGATTGCGGTAGTGACCAGCGGTGGGGACGCTCCTGGATTGAACGCGGCGGTACGCGCCGTAGTGCGGACCGCAATTGATCAAGGCTGGCAAACGTTCGGTGTGCGCCACGGTTACTGTGGCCTTACTAATGATGACTTTGTGCCGCTCGGCCTGCGTGATGTCGGCGGAATTATGCAGCGCGGAGGAACTCTCCTGGGCAGCAAGCGCTATCCGGAATTCAAAAAAGACGAGACGCAGGAGAAGGCCATCCATTTTTTGGGACAGCGCGGAATTGATGCACTCATTGTCATCGGAGGAGATGGGTCGCAGGCAGGAGCCTTTGCGCTTTCGCAGAAAGGATTGCCGGTTATCGGAATTGCATCCACGATTGACAACGATTTAGCCGGGTCTGAGGTGACCATTGGCGTGGATACGGCGCTGAACGTGGCCCTGGAAGCGATCGACCGCATAAAAGTGACGGCGTCGTCGCACGAGCGGGCGTTTCTCGTGGAGGTCATGGGCCGGAACTGCGGCTACCTAGCGCTGATTGCCGGTATCGCCGGTGGCGCCGAATGCATTGTTCTACCGGAGATTCCGACGGATCCGGAGCGCGTCGCGCGCGAATTGCGCGCGGCTTATGAGCGGGGAAAACCACACGGCATTGTGGTGGTGGCGGAAGGCGCAGACTACAACGCCGAGAAGCTCACACGGTATTTCCAAGAGCACCAAGAGCGGCTTGGGTTTGAGCTCCGCGACGTCAAACTCGGGCACGTGCAACGAGGAGGAACGCCGGGCGTTTTTGACCGGCTACTCGCTACGCGTTTCGGAGCGGCTGCGGTGAATTGTATTGCCAAGAACGAATACGGAGTGCTTGTTGGACTCGCCAAGAGCGAAATCCAGGCAACTCCTCTGGCAGAGATCGTCGGAAAAAGAAAGCCTCTCGACGCGCAACTGCTGAAGCTGGCGAACATTCTGGCGCAATAAGACAATCGTTGAAGAGTCGTACTCGGGGTCGCTTATACCAGGGATTGGTACGCTGCCGTCCCAGGTCTTCGCTGGAAGGAGCCAGGCTATTCTGAGCGGAGAGCCTCGATAGGGTCGAGATAGGCGGCCTTGCGGGCCGGATAGTAGCCGAAGCTGATCCCTACCAAGGCCGAGAAGAAAACAGCCAACGCCACAGCACCGAGATTGACGACGGTGTTCCAACTAGCCAGCCGCGAGACAATCGCGGAAGCGACAATGCCGAGGACAACTCCGACGCAACCGCCGGCGATGGACAGCGTGACACTTTCAACCAGAAACTGGCCAAGAATATCCCGAGTCTTCGCGCCGACGGCTTGCCGAAGGCCGATTTCGCGGGTCCGTTCACGAACTGAGACGAGCATGATATTCATGATGCCGATGCCCCCAACCACCAGCGAAACTGAGGCCACTGCTGCGAGCATCAGCGACATAATGTGCGAGGACGCTTCCTGGGCCGCGAAGATCTCTTCCATATTGCGAATCGAGAAGTCGTCGGCTTCCGCCAGCGTGAGATGATGTCGCTGGCGTAGGAGAGCTTCTGCCTCGTCCTGAGCGGCGCCAATCTGCATACTGCTCTTCGCCTGCATGATGATTTGATCGACCGCGTCGGCATTCGCCGCCTTGATTCCGAGCACTTTTCGCTTCGCGGTTGAAACTGGAAGCAGAATGATGTCGTCCTGATCTTGGCCGGTTGGTGATTGCCCCTTGGCATCGAGTACACCGACCACAGAGAACGGCACATTTTTGATGCGGATCGACTGTCCGATAGGGTCGATATCCCCAAAAAGATTGGCCACCACGGTCTTCCCCAGCAGCGCGACTTTGTTCGCAGAATCCATGTCCTGTTGCGTGAACGAGTTACCTTCGCCTACGGACAGTTCGCGAACTTCGAGAAAACCGGGAGACGTTCCGTAAATGATCGTGGCCCAGTTGTTGTTCTCATAGACGACTTGCGCTCCGCCACGTACGATCGGAACTGCGAGCGCAACGTCGGGACACTGCGATGGCAATTCTCGCGCATCGGACTCGGAGAGCGTGACCGCGTTACCGCTGCCCATCCGCAAACCGGAACTGGTAAGACTTCCTGGCAGAACGATGATGGTGTTGCTCCCAATGCTCGCAATTTGTTGCTGGATCCGCTGTTTTGCACCCGAACCGATGGCTGCGGTCGCGATGACTGCCGCGACTCCGATCACGATACCCAGCATCGTGAGTGCAGAGCGCAGTTTGTTTACCTGGAGAGCCCGCCAAGCAATCCGGATCGCTGAGACGAGGCGCTTCATGACGGCACTTCCACAGAAGTGAATGCATGCCTCGCGTTGTTTGCCGCAGGAGCTGCGTCTTCGGCACTGTCAGCCACGACCCGTCCATCGCGAAACGTGATGATCCGACCAGCAAATCTCGCCACCTCCGGAGCGTGCGTCACCACAATTATCGTGATTCCATGAGCCCGATTCAATTCCTGAAAGATTGCCATGATTTCGTTACTCGTGCGCGAATCGAGTTGCCCCGTAGGTTCGTCCGCCAGGAGGATCTCCGGCTTGTTGATCAGCGCCCTGGCGATGGCGATGCGCTGCTGCTGGCCGCCGGAAAGTTGTGTAGGAAGACTATCCTCTCGCCCGGCGAGTCCGACCAACGCGAGAACCTGGCGCGCGCTCTCGTCGGAATTGCGCGATTCGCCGTCAGCATAGAGGAGCGGCAGCTGGACATTTTCAATAGCGCTCATGCGGGGAAGGAGGTTGAAATTCTGAAAGACGAAGCCGATCTTCTGGTTGCGAATCTCAGCCAGTTGATCGCGATCGAGCCCTTCCACCGGAACTCCGCCAAGCCAGTAGCGTCCGGACGTCGGCCGATCCAGGCATCCCAGCAGATTCATCAGGGTAGACTTGCCGGAGCCCGAAGCGCCCATGATGGCAACAAACGACCCACGGGCCACAGTCAGCGTGACGTCTTGCAGCGCATTCACACACACTTCACCGAGCCGATAGGTTTTGGTGAGATTTCTGGTTTCGATCAGAGCCGCCATGGCCGCACTCACATTCGCGGCGCCGAGGGTGCGGAAGTCGCGGGTGAGTTACTCGAGGCGCCAGATAAGACGGCGCGAACAATGACGGCTACGCCCGGCCGCAACTGTTCCGACGTTACGGCCGTGTATTTGCCATCGGAGACCGAAAATTTGACGGGCATTGCTACAGGTCGTCCGTTGATCAGAGCGTAGAGCTGCTGTTTGTCCGCCGCAGGAGGTGGCAATCCGGTTTTTTTCTGAACGGCCGCAGACGGCCGAAAGCGCAGCGCGGAGTTCGGCACCTTGAGCGTGTCATCCACTTTTGTGGTGAGGAGAGTGACGTTGGCCGTCATCCCCGGGAAGAGTTTGAGATCAGAGTTGTTGACGGTAATCACGACATCGTAAGTGACCACGTTCTGAGTGATGATCGGCGCCTTACGAATGTCCGCGACCACTCCAGCAAAGGTTGTCCCGGGATAAGAATCCACGAAAAAGACGGCTTTCTGTCCTTTCGCGACATTGCCGACATCGGATTCATCCACGTTCGTGTCAACCTGCATCTTGGTCAGATCCTGCGCGATTTCAAAAATGGTGGGCGGGTTCAGGGTAGAGGCTACGGTTTGGCCGACGTCCATGCGTCGGGCGATGACTGTGCCGTCGACAGGTGCGTAAATCTGGCAATGGTCGAGGTTGATTTGCGCTTGCTGTAGGGCTGCCTTGGTTTGCCGCTCCTGAGCTTCCGCTGTCGCCTGCTGGCTCTGGGCCACTTCGACCGACGCCTGAGCGGATTTCACGTTCTGCTTGGCCGCATCGATCTGCGCCTGGTCGGCAGTAACCTGCGCCTGCGAGGCATCATAATTTGCCTTGGCGGTGTCGCGATCCTGCTGCGACGTCACTTCCTCACGAAATAGCTCATCAGCCCGTTCCCACTGAGCTTTCGCATTTGTCTCGTTCGCGACGTCCTTGGCGCGAATGGCCTCGGTATTTTTTTCATTGGCAATAGCCGCCGTCAAATCGGATTTACTTTTCTCGAACTGGGCTTGCGCGGTTACCGTGGCAGCGTGTGCCGAGCGAAAAGTAGCAGTGGCCTGATCCACTTGAGCCTGAAGGATTTCCGGATCGATGAGTGCAACCAGCTGCCCCTTTCTGACCTTGGTATTCCAGTCCGCATAGAGGGCTTTGATGTTCCCCGACACCTGGCTGCTTACGAGGACGTCCACGACAGCATTGAGATTCCCGGTGGCCGTAACCCGGGCTTGAATCGAGCCACGCTCAACCGGAACGGTTTCGTAGGTAATCGTGTTTTGGAGATGAACTCGCCAGAGCTCGATGCCGGCTCCTACGGCGACGGCAACACCCGTTACAATCGCCCACCTTAATCGTCGCGATCGGAGCCTTTTCGGGGGAAGGATGCCCACTACCGGAGTAGGTGTGGGTTTCAGCGGCTCAATCTGGGGGAGTGCTGTCGCCATAGCTGCATTCCATCTGACATGGGCATCCTGTTCGCCAAAGTAGGCCGACTGCTGTGACACGAGTCACTGCAAGTCGTGACCTCGCTTGCCAGGTGCCACGCCACTGAAATTGAGCGGAAAAAATAGTAGGAAATTCCTGCCCACGTTGGGATCGCGTCCTCCGCTTGAAGTTAGAGCATCGAGGGGTAGGTTTCCGGGACTTCTCCCGTTTCCCAAGCAGCGGTGCGCTCGAGCGGTTCCACAGCGCGCGTTTCGTCGTAATGGAGAATCAGGTCGAATTGTCGGGGCAATTGCGCGTAGAAATAGTGACTCGCCCTTTCCGACCGCGGAAGATAGATGACTCCAATGGCGCGCTCGAGACGGGGCTCTTCTAGGGCGCCCACGCATTCATTCTTCTGATCGAGCCGCAGCAGAAAATTAGGAATATCCGCTTGATGGAAGAGTGCTTCGTAACTACCCGCCAGTGCCGGCCGGACGCATTTCCTTTCCGCGGACTGGTCCCATCCAGAAGCGGCGGTTACCGTCCCCGAATACGTTGTGAAACCTATCGCCTTTACCGCGTCGCCGTAGCGCTGGCGGACGAGTTGGCCGAGGTTTAGCTCGCCCCGCTGTCCCATTTCTGTTGCGCGAGCGTCTCCCAGATGAGAATTGTGCGCCCACACGACGACCTTGGTATGGGAACCGAGGTGATGAACGAGGGCCTGCAACGTCTCCGCCATATGCGTGTCGCGCAGGTTCCAGGAAGACACTCGTTCATGGAACATCGCGCGATAGTATTGTTCGGCATTCTTCACCAGACGCGCATTTTGCTCCGCGAAAAAGAAGGCGTCGCGAGCAACCCGGCCATCGCGACGTGCGAGATCGGCGGCCCGTTGCCGCATTTCCAGCCACTGGCTGACCACTTCGTCTTCGCAGCTCTTACTTAGGCCAAAGCTTGTAGCGTAGCCGTAGGATTGGGTGTTTTCGCCGAACATGTCAAAGCAGGCGTAGCGATCGCGCGCACGGAGCGCACCAGCCGGGTCCACTTTGTCCAGATAATCGAGAACGGCGCGCATCGACGCATGCAGGCTATACAGATCCAGACCGTAGAAACCGGTTCGTCCTGAATGACGATGCTGATTGTAGTTTCGAAGCCAGCCAACGAAATCCAGCACGTCGGCATTCCGCCACATCCAGGCGGGAAAACGTTGAAACCCGCTGAGTGCGTCCACCGCGTCCTCATCGCCACCTTCGAATTTCACAAATTGATTGATGCGATAGGCGTCGGGCCAATCGGCTTCCACGGCAACGGCGGTAAATCCCTTCTCCGCGATCAAGCGTTTGGTGATCTGGGCACGCACCCGATAGAACTCGTGAGTTCCGTGCGACGCCTCTCCGATCAAGACAAAACGCGCATCGCCTACGGCCTTCAGCGCCGGATCGAAATCTGCAGCATCCCCAGTTAGGGGATGAACTGCTCTACGAATGGCGGTCAGCAGCTGGTGCTCCTGTTTGGTAGGCATGGCGTCCTCCAACGTTTACGCGACTTTGTTATGGCGCATTGTCCCGCGAGAATCCTGCCGAACCAGGAAGCGGTGAAACCACGATGTGGCAATTCGTGCGACTTCTTCGAGTGCGCCCGGCTCCTGGAACAAATGAGTGGCGCGGGGAACAATGACCAGGTCTGTCTGCGCGTGATGTATTCGAGCCAGAGCCTGGCGATTTAAGTAGAGAACTTGAGGATCGCTCCCGCCGACGATCAGCAGAGTCGGCGCGTGTACCTTTTCCAGAGCGTTTCCGGCAAGATCCGGCCGTCCGCCGCGTGACACGATTGCTCCAATAGCGGCCCCAGGAGCGGCAGCAGCCACGAGTGCCGCGGCAGCCCCTGTGCTGGCCCCAAAGTAACCGACGCGGAGAGCGCTTGTGGCGGAGTTACCTTTGATCCAAGCGGTCGCGTCAAGGAGCCGGTGCGCCAACAAGTCGATATCAAAGCGCAGTGTGGCTGTGCCTTCGTCGAACAGTCCTTCTTCCGGAGTAAGAAGATCAAATAGGAGAGTGGCGATTCCCGCCGACTGAAGCGTCTTGGCCACCAGGCGATTGCGCGGGCTGTGCCGGCTGCTTCCGCTGCCGTGAACGAAGAGAACAATGCTGGTTGCGGCGTCAGGCAAGCACAAGGAGCCTTCCAAGGTGACCTTCCCGGCATCAACCAGAACTTCTGTCTCGCTGATACGCTTCAACGTCTGATTATCGCTCATGAGATAGCTTTGCCTTTCTCTGGGCGCTAGGTCGCCTGCGGAACTTCCGTGTGCTGGTGTGCCTCCAGCAGTCGAAGCACATCATTGTCGCTAACCTGAGTGAAATTGTCATAGAAGCGACCCACAGCACCGAATGGTTCGGGCGTAGCGACGCAGACAACTTCGTCTACCTCGTAAGCCAACCGCTCCACTGCCGCAGGCGGCGCTACCGGGACGGCCACAATGACTTTTGCCGGCCGCAGTTGGCGCAGCGCGTGAATTCCTGCGAGCATGCTCGCGCCCGTCGCAATGCCGTCGTCCACCAGGATCACGGTCTTCCCGGTCACCGAAAGAGGAGCCGAACGGCTTCCGCAATAGAGCATTTCTCTGCGCTTCAGTTCGGCGCCTTCGTGCACCGTGACCGCTTCAATAGTCTCCGCGGAAAGGTGCAAGTCCCGAATAATCTCGCGGTCAAGTACCCGCACTCCGCCCGAGGCAATCGCCCCAAAGGCTAGTTCTTTGTGCTCGGGAACCCCGAGCTTTCTTAGCAGAAAGACTTCCAGCGGGGCATGGAGCATCTCCGCAATTTCGAATGCAACCGGCACTCCTCCACGAGGAACAGCGAGAATCGTCACATCCTCCCGATTCGCATACTCCGTGAGGCGCCAAGCCAGGCTTCGTCCTGCTTCACTCCTGTTCGCAAAAATCATGGCCACACCTCCTCTGGATTTCTACATTGCCGCTCCAGACGGTTTATCTCCGATTCCATGCCAGCGGCCTCTGCCAACCGGAAAAGTAAGGCGAGCAGTTGGCGCATGCAGTGGACCAAATCACGGGTCACGGTGATGCGGTTCACCAGAATGAGAGTAGCGACGTTCCTTCGGTTTCTGTAGCGGCGGTTTGGAAGTGAAAGATCTCGGATGTTGCCTGAAGTCTCCCGCGATGCTGTGCTTTAGTTGGCGAGAGCGTTGCGACGTTGCGCGAGGGCGCGCTCCAGCTCGGCGTCGTGGCCGTACACATCATCAAAAAACCGAACTTGCCCGTCTTCTAGAACTTCCGCCGTCCCGTAGAGTATCCAAATGGGAATCGGCGTATCGAGGTTCACTCGAATCGTCTCGTCGCCAGTCATCGCCGAGCGAATGCGGTCTGCGGTCCATCCGGGTTGACCGCGCAGAACCCACAGGGCCAGCGTTGAAGGTTCCTCTACACGAATACAGCCATGACTGAAATCTCGTCGGGATTTGGAGAACAGTTCTTGCGCCGGCGTATCGTGCAGGTAGATATCGAAGGGATTGGGCATTTCCAGCTTCACCAATCCGAGACTGTTGTCGGGCCCCGGTCGTTGCCTGAGGAGCAACTCCCCCGTCCTCAGTTCATCGAGCGTAGCGGCCTGCAGTTCGGTGCTTACAAGGACTTGCCCATGATGATCGAGAATCTCGTATGAGTTCTTGTCGAGATAGGCCGCATTCCTTTCCAACTCAGGCACCAGTTCATCGCGTTGAATCTCAAGAGGGACGTACCAATACGGACGAAATGTAACCCCTCTGATTTCGCTCTCGAAGATCGGTGTTTGGTGATGGTAAGCCTTACCGACAACTACATTCATCGAAGAAACGATGTGATGCGCCTCATCCACGAGATGCAGGCGATACTCTGGGATATTCACAATGATGGGTGGGCGTTCGAAATTCTGTGGCAGCCAGCGGAAGCGTTCGAGGGTCAACTGGAGCTGAACGATGCGGCGGCTGATGGGAGTATTTATCTCGTTCAAGGTGCGCGCGTCGATCAAGCCGCTGGGCTCGAGACCGTGACGCAGCTGAAACCGCTTTACCGCATCCACGAGGCTGCCGGCATACGTGTCGGAGGGAACTTGATCGGGAGGTGAATCAAGATCGCGGAGAAGTGCCAGCCGCTTTGCAAGCTGCGGAATTCCCCGGAAAAAATCGCCGGGCCGCACCACTTTCGCCGTGGCCGGAACTGCCTCTCCATCCCCTTGCTCAGCCAATTTGAGGTAACGATTCAAGGCGTCGAGTGTCCGCCGGTACGTCAAAAACTGCGGTTCGACAGATTCAATCACTTTTTGCGGGTCATCTGAAGTGAGTAAGGCTTGTTCGAGAAATTGCGACAAGTCGAGTGCTTTCGCAGGGACATCAAGTGCGAATCGCATGGCCTGAGGATTCACGCGACCACTGTGGAGGTCGGATAGGAAACCCATCGTTGAGAGAGTCAGATCGACGTCAAAATGAATCAATTCGGATTGAGAAAACTTTCCTAGCAAGGCGAGAGCCGCGAGTCTCAGGTTCCATTGTGGGCCATCATAATCTTCAGGCTGGAGTCCTTTCTGCCCGGCGGATCCTAGTGCGTCGATCATCGCACGCGCTTGCGGAGTCGGCTTGCCCTGCACGATCCAAGCCAGCGCATAGTTGCGCGAAGCGTAGAACTCCTGCGCCTCATGTGCGTAAGTTATAGGCCCCGCGGTGTGAGAACCTGTCAGCGACGCTAGATCCAAGATCGTTTGCAATTCAGCGACGGCTTCTTTGCTCCATTGTGGACCTGCTGACTGAGTGGTTTGGCTTGTTGGATTGGGTTTCAACCACGACCGGCTGAGGCGACCGAACGATACGGAAAACAAGACGAGAACTGCGGCGAGTTCTACGAAAAGCGGACGCCGCGCGAACTCAGGGAGCCGACGAAGCATAAGCCACCTGCGGCAAGGCGATCGACGCGTTGAGGCGGGTTACTTCGCGTTCGGAAAGATATGCGTCCAGCAAATACTGCGAGATCATCCGCTGCGTATTGAAAAACGAGCCATTCACCGCAATGCTTGAGCGTCTGATCAACGCATACACATCGGGCTGTGCATAGAACAAAGGAAGAATTGTCGTTTCGAGCTTGTCATACAGCGACATAACCTCGGCGGGTCGTGCCTCGTCGCTCCCGTCGTTACCTATGGACCAGCCGGTCACGCCCTCGAAATGCCCTTCGATCCACCAGCCGTCCAGTATGCTCAAGCTCGGAACACCATTGAGAGCCGCCTTCATCCCGCTGGTGCCCGATGCTTCCAGCGGACGATGGGGAGTGTTAAGCCACAGATCGGCGCCCGACGTGAACAGACGCGCCCACGCGAAGTCGTAGTTAGGTATGTAGACAATGGGGATGCTATCCCGAAGCGCTGCTGCCGCCTCGTAGATATGGCGAATGACCGTTTTTCCGCCTTCGTCCTGAGGATGAGCTTTCCCACCGAATACGATCTGAAATGGTCCGGCGTTTTGCCGAATGGCGCGGAGGCGTTGCAAATCGGAGAAGATCAGATCGGCGCGCTTATATTCGGTCGAACGGCGCGCAAAGCCGATCGTGGCCACATCCTCCGCGAGTTGAATTCCGGTGCCCTGCTGAATCGCCTTCAGCAGTTCGCGTTTTGCTTGCACGTGGGCCTTCTGAATCTCGTGCAAATCGATGCCGATGGCGTATCGCAGATAAAGATTGTCTCGTCGCCATTCGGGGATGTGGTGGTCATAGAGTTCCTGAAAGAAAAGTGAAGTCCACGTTGCCGCGTGCACTCCGTTGGTGATGGAGTGGATAGGATAGTCAGGGAACATGGTTTGCGAGATTTCGCCGTGACGCATGGCTACCCCGTTGACGTATCGGGAGCAGCGCAGCGCGAGGTACGTCATGTTGAGCGTGCCTGGCGGTTGGCAAAGAGAGTGCTCCTCTAAAAATTGGGCATGATGCGATCCAAGCACCTCAAAGACGAGCTCAGCGGGAAATTTATCGAATGCGGCCGGAACCGGTGTATGCGTTGTGAAAATACACTTCGCCCGCACTCGGTCAAGCGCAGCCGAGCCGGGTGTTTTTTCTTCGGCGTGTTGCAACTCTTCTTCTAGTAGAGCTAGAGCGAGAAGGGCAGAGTGGCCCTCGTTCATGTGGAATCGCCCAATCTTGCGATGGCCTAACGCTTCCAAGAGGCGCAGGCCTCCTATTCCGAGAATAGCCTCCTGATATAGCCGGTACATATGGCCGTCACCATACAGAGAGTCGGTAAGCGATCGGTCCCACGCCGAATTCTCGGGAACATCGCTGTCGAGGAGGTAGACCGGAACCTTGTGTCCGGTAACGCCCGTAATGTCATAGCGCCAGGCACGTATTTGTACCGGATGGCCGGCAAGTTCTATCGCAATCGTAGGATCTACCGCCTCAAGAACAGTTTCGGGATGCCACGGGTCGGGTTCTTCGAACTGCTGGCCTTCAGCATTCAAACGCTGCCGAAAGTAGCCGTGGCGATGAACCAGTGTCACGGCGGCAATGGGAATGCCCAAGTCAGCGGCCGACCGTAAGGTGTCTCCAGCTAAAACTCCCAAGCCTCCAGAGTAAGTCGGAAACTCAGGACTTACGGCGATTTCCATCGAGAAGTAAGCGATGCGAATCGCCGACGACAGCCCCCTAGCTTGAGAAGCCATAACGCGCTCCTCCCAACGAATCCGGAGCCCTGCAGGCGCTTCGGGCGGTAGCGCTTCATTTTTTGCTTATCCCCTGAAGCCGGGCTGTGATGCAGCGCACCAGTCGGAGTGACAGCAATCGTATGCACGGGGAATGCTCCTGCTATTAGTTGAGTGCAAGAGGGTATGAACATGCTGAAGAATCGGCACCCACGAGACGCAGAGTCCATTCGCATAAGTGCGATGGCGTCCGATGAACAGACCAGCAGGATTCACGCAGCCATCGCCCGCCGTGCTTACGAAATCTATAAGTCGCGCGGCTCCAGCGCTCGGAACGAAGTCGAAGATTGGCGGACGGCCGAACGGGAGTTGTTGTGCAAGCTGTGCTTTGGACGGACCACCTTCGGGCAAAAGGTCTGGATTGGCACGGACGCGTCACGCTTTTGCGAGGGCACGATCGGAATTTGGGTCTCGCCCCGTCAACTGACTGTCTTCGGTAAGCCCCAAGCGAGAAATGGATTCGCGTCGCCTGAAGGCAAAGGAAGCTCGGAGCTGGAGACAATTTTCCGCATTATTCCTTTGACCGATGAAATCGATGCGGCGACGGCCAGAGCGAGGATTCGCGGTACTGCCTTGGAAATCACGGCGACCCAGGTGCGTCAAGATGAAGCAAGGGGCCTCAAAGCAGCCTAGGCTGACTGCGCCCAAAACTGGAAGCGAGGGCATGAATGTCCCGCCTTTGGCTGTGAGAGGAGTACTCCAATGAAAGTTCTTGTCGCGATTGATTCATCCCCCAGCGTAGCAGATGTGCTGGAAGCTGTCGTCACGCGCCCTTGGCCCGCCAATTCGACGTTTTGCGTTTTGAATGTGGTCGATATCGACCGATTCGCGAAGCTCCCGGTGCTGATTGAAGACGCCAAGCGCGAGGGCGAGGAATTGGTCAAAGACGCCGCCAAGAAGATCTGCGGCGCAGGCTATGTGGCACTTCCCAAAGCGTGTCCAGGTTATCCCCGGCGCGAAATTGTGACTTTTGCGAAAGAGTGGGGTGCGGATCTGATTTTGGTAGGTTCTCACGGACACACGGCGATCGGCCGGTTTCTCCTAGGAAGTGTCGCGCAGAGCGTTTTGCGCAATGCCCCGTGTTCAGTGGAGATCGTCCGGCACGGCGCGGGCCGGGTTGGTCTCGGCATGAAAGTACTGCTGGCTGCGGATGGCAGCGAATTTTCGCTAGCCGCAGCGCAACACACGGCCACCGCGGCGTGGCCCGACGGAACGATTTTCAAAGTTATCAGTGTGGAAGAGCTGATGGTTACAGCCAACGAGATGCAGGCTTCGAGTCTGGCAGCGGTTTACCCGGCCAGTCTGCTCGATGAGTTGACGACGGAGGCCCATCAGCGCGCAGTATCCGCGGCGGACGCGGCTAAAGACGTGTTGATCGGCGCCGGCAAAACGATCGCCCCTGAGACGGCGATGCCCATTGGAGAACCTCGCAGTTGCATCATCGACGAGGCGAAGGAGTGGAACGCCGACATGATCGTTGTTGGCTCACACGGACGCCGCGGACTAGACCGCTTCCTGCTCGGAAGCGTATCGGAGGGTGTCGCGATTCACGCTCCCTGCTCGGTGCGAGTGATTCGAACTAGACATGTCAAAGGAGATGGCCATGAAACCTGACCGCGAGTTCAGAGGGTTCAGAGATCTGCCGGCTCCCGTTCTCACGCTATTCCTCAACATCAGCGCCGAAGACGCGTCACGGCACCCGTTAGTGCCACCAAGTGTTTCCTGGTTCGACGAGAAATGTGCTGCGGTCGCGGCCGCCTTGGCGCCGCCAGACCAAAAAGCATTCGACCGGCAGGCGGAGCGCATCAGGCGTTTCCTCGTAGGGCGTCTCGCGCACGAAAGAGCCGTGGTGGTCTTTGCTGGGCCGAAGATCTGGAAGGAGATCTCACTGCAAATTCCAGTCAGAAACGAAGTGCATTGGGGCAAGCCGGAAGTTGGGCAGCTCACTCAATTGCGGTGCGAATATCCTTCCTATGGAGTGATCGTGTTGGATCATTCGGCCGTCCGTTTTTTGACTTACAAATTTGGCGAACTCGCGCAATTGTCCGAGACCCCCCTTGAAATTGACCGGTCACAATGGAAACGGAAAGATCAGGGGCATGTCACCAGCGAAAACACCCGGAAGACCCGCGGATCTCAGCGTGACGTGTACGAACGACGCGTGGAAGCCCAATATGCCCGGCTCTGCCGTCGAACGGCAGACCAAGCGCTACAGCTGAGTCTCCGCAACTCTCTGTCCGGTCTCTTCTTGGTCGGGCCGGACAAGCTCATTCGGCAGATTCATCAGACTCTTCCATCATCCTTCCGGGACTCCGTTGTGCTGGTTCCGGAAAATCTCAGGAGGGAATCGCCGCGAGAACTGTTGCAGCGCTTGCTGCCTTCCTTCGAGGCCTACAAACAGCATTGCGAGCTACGCGCTGTCGAGACCCTTCAGGCCCAGGCCGGACAAGGAACCGTCACCGAACTCGACGAAACTCTCGCGCAGTTACAAGAGGGAAGAATCTCCAGGCTCGCCGTGGCGCAAGGGTTTGATCCAGATCTGCAGCAATGCACCGTATGCGCGACTGCCAGTCGCTCGGCTGATCCAGTGTGCAGCCTTTGCCGGGGACCACGCGAAAAAACTACTTTGCGCGCTTTGTTGGCCCAATCCATTGCGGCAGCCGATGTGCAGATCGATTTTGTTAGCGGAACCGCTGCAGAACTCCTGATGCGTTCGGGTGGCTTAGGTGGGTGGCTGCGCCCAGCAAGAGCATCGGCCGCAGATTAAAAAAGTCATCAGCGGAAATTGAATCCTGTGGCGAACTGATTCATTCGAATCAGAGGGCGCATGGGGGCGCGTTATTTCTGGTTTATTTAAGATGCTTCGAAAGTCTGTATTTGGCCCCGGACAAGCATCTCCCTCGACCCAAGCAGGACTGGAATTAAGCGCCGAGACCGGTCATAACTCCAGGTGCTCTTCCAATGTATAAGGGATCAGCATTTCTCGCTGGACCTTTCGGTCTGCCCAGCTTCGCTTCGAGCCATGGAGACTATGGACAGCTACCTTCTTCTTGGCGGCTCGTTGCTTGGCAACTTTCGACCCTTTTCTGATTCTTTGGCGGCGCTCCATCGGCCCCTCCTCTGCGCCGTGTTCTTCGCACGGCTCTCATGGAAGAGGTATTCGCGGATTAACGCTTACGCGGCGGCGCTTTTGGCTTGTGGCAATTGCCGGACATTAAGCGCCTGCAATGTTTTCACGACTTCCTGTGCCGTGAGCTCCGCGACTCTTCCTGAAGTCTCAAATTCCGCGTGCAGAATGACGTCATCGATGGAAATGACCCCAACTAGCGCTCCCTTTTTGGTCACCACCGGCAGACGGCGCACGTGGCCCTCGCGCATTTCACGTAGCGCTTCATGTACGTCGTCTTCTGGAGCGCAGAGGTGCACTTGAGGCGTCATCACCTCGGCAGCCGTTACATCTTGCGGCAGCCTGCCGCGAGTCCCCAGCGCGATACAAACATCCCGGTCTGTTACTACGCCCACGATTTTTCCACGCGCGTCCACCACGGGTAGAAAGCCGCAGTCGCCTTTCCACAGCAACTCGGTCACGACCCCGAGATTGGCCTCGGGCGGACAGAAGTATGGTGTCCCCATCATGATGTCTACAACTCTCATCGCCTTACTCCTTTCTTTCCTCTTCGTGTTTTGTAGCCTCGGGTTCCCGGATTACTTCTACAGAGCACGGCGCATGCAACGCGACGTGCTCCGAGACACTTCCCATGGTCATTCGATCAAATCCGTGCCGCCCATGCGAGCCGACCACGATCATATCGGCCTGCCAACGCCCCGCTTCGTTAACAATTTCGCGGGCGTCGCTATCGAGTGGCTCGGGCGTTCCGGTAAGGGTTTTCAGGCCGCTCTTCTCCAGCAATTCCGCGCCGGCCATGACGTAACGCTTCGCGTCGGCCACGGCTGCTTGGTTCTGATGCTCGATTTCTTTCAAGTCCAGATAGGCGAAAGCTCCGAGGGGCAGGAACGGCTCGGGCAGGGAGATCACTTTGGCCACGCTGCCTGCTGGCCAGGGCATGGCTGCCACCGCGCACAGTGCTGCGGTCGAGCAGTGCGAGCCATCGGTTGCCACGAGGATCCTCATGCCGCCGTTGTTGGCCGCCTCTGGCTTAGGTGTCAGCCGCAGAATCTCTACTGAGCACGGTGAGTGCCGCAAAACGGCTCGAGCCGTGCTCCCCAAGAGCAGGCGCGTCAATGCAGTCATTTCATTAGCGCCCACTACGAGCAAATCGCTCTTCCAGGAACCCGCAATCCTGGCAATAGCCTGCCGCGGTCGTCCCACAACGACCTCGCGATCCACGTCCCACCCGCGCGAGCACAGCGGATTACAAACATTCTGTAGCTGCGCCTCGGCAGCTCGCAGCGCTCTCTCCAGCGTGACCGGCGCTTTCGCAAACGGGAAAGGGTCCAAGACGTGCAGCAATAAGAATTGTGTTTCTGCCGGCCAGGGTCGCTGCGCTACGGCCTTGACGATGTCGCCGCATTCTGGAGTTGCGTCCAGCGCGATCAGCACTCGCATAGCTTCACCTCCCAATCGGCAGGTTTTGGTTCCCGTTTTTCTTGTAAGCGCTTCGACGAATGCACTCAGTGAGCGCGACCACGCCTGGCTGTGATTGCCGACACGCGAACGACGCGTTACGCATGGGCGAAGCTTAGGGGAAGGAGACTCGGCACAGATCACCCGATGCCGTGCCCCGGGTCACGGCGAGCCTTAAGAATATCCTTTCAAACTGCGACCGATACTCTTCGAAGATCAGGACTGCCGACGCAGGTGCAAGCTGTTGATTCGGCTTCTTGGTGTTGCCCACGGGAGGGAACATGGAAAAAAGAATGGAACGCCGCACGTTCCTGAAGGGAAGTGCCCTTGCGCTGGGCACCGTGGCCATGGCCGATCTGGCGGCTTCTGCCCCGCCAGAAAGGAAATCTCAGGTCTTTTTTACTCGCGACCTCGGCGGCGATGGATTGCTGAGAGTCTATTCGAAAATCAATCAACAGATCGTCGGCAAAGTCGCCATTAAACTGCACACGGGCGAGCCGCACGGCCCGAATATATTGCCGCGAGATATGGTTAAGGCTCTACAGCAACATATTCCGAACAGCAACTTGGTGGAAACGAATACGCTTTATAAAGGCAAGCGCTACACGACGGCCGATCATCGCGAAACCCTCAAAATCAACGGCTGGGACTTCTGTCCGGTAGACATCATGGATGAGGATGGCGCGCTGATGATCCCGGTGCTAGGCGGAAAACACTTCAAAGAGATGTCGGTCGGGAAGCACATGCTCGGTTACGACTCGATGGTGGTGTTGACCCACTTCAAAGGGCATACCATGGGCGGCTTTGGCGGCTCGCTGAAAAATATCGCCATCGGCTGCGCCGATGGGGCCATCGGCAAGAAAATGGTACACGCCGCGCCGGACAATGAGAATTACGCCGCCTGGATCAAAGGCGAACCCTTCATGGAAAACATGGTGGAGTCTGCAAAGGCCACGATCGATCACTTCGGCAGCCGAATTGTCTACATCAATGTGCTGCGCAACATGTCTATCGACTGCGATTGCATGGGCGTTAATGCTGCGCCGGTGAAGGCGCGGAACCTCGGTATTTTAGGTTCGACCGATATTCTGGCAGTGGATCAAGCCTCTGTCGATTTGGTGTACCAGCTTCCCGAAAGCGAACTGCACGATCTTAAGGAACGCATTGAATCCCGGCAGGGCCTTCGCCAGCTCTCCTACATGAAGGAACTCAAGATGGGCAATGACGATTATGACTTGATCGCGATTTAAGCTGCCCAGCGAAAGCGCAGAAGGAAACTCTATGATTAAACAAATCAAAGGTGGCTACCAAGTTCTTTCCAGCAAAGGCAAGAATCTCGGCGGCCTATACAAGACCTTAGAAGAAGCCAAGAAGCGCCTCCGCCAAGTCGAGTTCTTCAAGAATCGCGGGAAATGATTCGCAGAACGCGTGCCCGGAACCTAGGTTAGTTACCAACAACTGTATTCGTCATTGTGGCCGCAGACGATCTTGGTGCTGGACCCGGGCGCACAGAGAGTGTTCATCGTTGTTTCGCCCGTTTGTTTCGTTTATAGTCCTCGCCCCATGAGGCGTAAACGTTTTCTCATATGCGTGCTCGCGTGTTTCCTCGCTGTGCCAATAGCCCCCGCGCAAAAGGTTCAATTGGTCATCGACACCTCCAAAGCCGGCGTGAAGATCAACCGCAACATTTTTGGGCAGTTCGCGGAGCACCTCGGCCACGGCATTTATGACGGCATCTGGGTCGGCCCGGATTCGCCAATTCCGAATACCCGCGGAATCCGTAATGACGTGGTGGCTGCGTTGAAAGCCATCAAAGTACCTAATGTGCGTTGGCCGGGCGGCTGTTTCGCCGACGAGTATCACTGGCGCAAGGGCATTGGTCCGCAGCGCGCCGTAACGCTTAATCCGAACTGGGGTGGCGTCATAGAGCCCAACACATTCGGAACCGACGAGTTCATGGACTTTCTAAACCAAATCGGCGCAGAGGCTTACGTGTCCGTGAATATCGGCTCCGGCACACCGCAAGAAGGGGCCGAGTGGCTGGAGTATATGACTGCGGCGCAGCCGACAACGCTGGCAAAGGAACGCGCGGCAAACGGCCATCCCGCGCCGTATAAAGTGGGCTATTTGGGCCTTGGCAACGAGAGTTGGGACTGCGGCGGCAACATGACGCCGGAGTACTACCTGGACCGGATGAAGATTTATAGCCGGTTCGTGCGCAATTTCAATCCGGCCCAGCAGGACAAACAGCAGATGCTCAAAATTGCGGTCGGTCCCGGCGGCGGCGAGCCCCGCTGGACGGACTGGACAGAAGCCGTCATGAAGGCCTACCAGCATCACACGTGGAGTTGGGATATCAACGGGCTCTCGATGCACAACTACACCGTAGTGAAATGGCCCCCCGCCTATGCGTCTATGGGGTTCGGAGAAACCGAGTACGCGCAGATTCTCAAATCGACATTGGAAATGGATGGCCTGATCGCCAAACACTCGGCGATCATGGATAGGTACGATCCCGAGAAAAAGGTGGCCTTGGCAGTCGATGAATGGGGCGCATGGTATGCGCCTCTGCCGGGGAGCAATCCTGGCTTCTTGGTTCAGCAAAACAGTCTGCGGGACGCGATTCTGGCCGCCCTGAACCTGAATATCTTTGCGCGGCATGCCGATCGCGTACGCATGGCCAACATCGCGCAGATGATCAACGTGCTGCAGGCGATGATCCTGACGGAAAAAGAAAAGATGGTGGTGACGCCGACGTACTACGTATTCAAGATGTACGTGCCGTTCCAAGACGCCACGTTTTTGCCGGTGACTTTCGCTGCGGGAAGCTTCGCGCGCGGGGATATTAGCTTGCCGCGAGTCGACGCGATCGCGGCTCGAGACATCGCAGGCAAACTGTGGCTCGCGGTGACGAACCTCGATCCGAATCAGCCTGCAGAAATTGAGGCCACGGTAAGCGGGGTGAAAGCCAGTTCTGTGGTTGGCGAAACGCTGACCGCACCCAAGGTGGACAGCGTCAATACGTTCGACGCGCCTCGCTCGGTGATTCCGAAGCCGATTACGGCTACGACCAAAAATGGCGTGCTAACTCTGAAATTGGAACCCAAATCGGTAACGGTCCTAGCCATCGAGCAGTAATGGAGGAATGACGCGGCACTGGGTTTGAAATGTCCGGGTCCTGGTGTCGTGAAGTCAGTTCGCCAGAATCTTTTCGAGGGCTGCTTTGTTGGTGAGAATCAGACTCGATCCGTGAACTTCAATCAGGCCTTGTCGCTTGAAATTGGCAAACAGCCGAGTGACCGTTTCTCGCGACGCTCCGATCATTTCGCCGATGTCTTTATGCGTGAGCGTCAAGACGGCCCGCGAGTGGCCATTGTTGTCGACCATCGGCAGGCTCAGCAGGAAGCGCGCTAGTTTTTCTGACGTGGAACTCGAGAAGCCCAGGTAGCGAACCTCGAGCAGCGTGGCGTGATAAATCTTGCTCAGCATCTCCGCTACGCGTACGGCTGCTTCACCGTGTTGTCGCAAGAACTGCAGAAACGCCTCTCGCGGAATGAAGTTGGCCTGCAACGGTTCTAGCGCCTCCGCTGTCAGTTCGTACACGGTGCCAGATAAGGCGCCGGCGAGGCCAATGACCTCACCGGCCTCCGCGATGCGCACAATGATGGATTTTCCGCCGGCTGAGGTTGTCGACAGTTTGACGCGGCCATTGCAAAGTACGAAGACCCCGCGGGGTTCTTGGCCTTCCACGAATAGAATGGCATCTTTCGGATATGTCGCGGATGATGAAATG
>Ga0335079_10002927_pt1 | contig 19673 bp, 19 predicted proteins | sample Lox_Sample_33_FD_206719 | JGI IMG/M metagenome (GOLD analysis project Ga0335079, IMG submission 206719) | Soil microbial communities from Loxahatchee National Wildlife Refuge, Florida, United States - Lox_Sample_3.3 | ecosystem: Environmental > Terrestrial > Soil > Wetlands | place: USA... | reverse complement strand
GCGCTGCACTACGTATTTGAGACGCCGCGGGATCGGTTGATCTGGGACGTAGGGCACCAGGCGTATCCGCACAAGATTCTGACGGGTCGTCGGGATCGGATACGGACGCTGCGGCAGGGTGGGGGTTTGTCAGGGTTCACGAAGCGCTCGGAGAGCGAGTACGACCCGTTTGGGGCGGCGCACAGCTCGACGTCGATCTCGGCGGGGCTTGGGATGGCGGTAGCGCGGGACCTTGGGGGCGGAGGGAACGAGGTGATAGCGGTGATTGGGGACGGCGCGATGAGCGCTGGGATGGCGTACGAGGCGATGAACAACGCGGGGTCGCTGGGGGCGCGGCTGATCGTGGTGCTGAACGACAACGACATGTCGATTGCGCCGCCTGTGGGAGCGATGAGTGCGTATTTGTCGCGGCTGCTGTCGTCGAAGCCGTATCGTTCGCTGCGTCACCTTGCCGGGGAGATGGCGCGGAAGTTTCCGGCGCCGTTTGAGCGCGCGGCGAAGCGAGCGGAGGAGTATGCGCGGGGTTTTGTGACGGGGGGGACGCTGTTTGAGGAGCTGGGGTTCTATTACGTGGGACCGATCGACGGGCACAATCTGGATCATCTGTTGCCGGTGCTGAAGAACGTGCGAGCGAGCGCGGAGCGCGGCCCGGTGCTGATCCACGTGGTGACGCAGAAGGGTCATGGGTATGGTCCTGCGGAGGCGGCGGCGGACAAGTACCACGGGGTAGTGAAGTTCGACGTTGCGACGGGAGCGCAGGCGAAGGGGAGGGTGGGAGCGCCGAGCTACACGTCCGTGTTTGCGAAGGCGCTGATTGCGGAGGCTGAGCGCGACGATCGGGTGATAGGGATCACGGCGGCGATGCCGTCTGGGACGGGAATGGACAAGTTTGCGGAGCGGTATCCGGATCGGTGCTTTGACGTTGGGATAGCGGAGCAGCACGCGGTGACGTTTGCGGCGGGTTTGGCATCGGAGGGGATGAAGCCGTTTGCGGCGATCTACTCGACGTTTTTGCAGCGCGGCTACGACCAGGTGGTGCACGATGTGGCGATCCAGGGCTTGCCGGTTCGCTTTGCGCTGGACCGAGCGGGTCTGGTGGGAGCGGACGGAGCGACGCATGCGGGGTCGTTCGACGGAGCGTATCTGGGGTGCCTTCCTGGGTTCGTGCTGATGGCGGCGTCGGACGAGCATGAGTTGATGCGGATGGTGGCGACGTGCGCGGCGTATGACGCGGGTCCGAGTGCGGTGCGCTACCCGCGGGGCGAGGGAATTGGGATGGCGCTGCCGGATCGGGGCGAGGTGCTGGAGATCGGTCGGGGTCGGATCGTGCGGGAGGGGACGAGGATCGCGCTGTTGAGCTATGGGGCTCGGCTTGGGGAGTGCCTGAAGGCTGCGGAGGAGCTGAGTGCGCAGGGGCTGTCGACGACGGTTGCGGATGCGCGGTTTGCGAAGCCGCTGGACACGGCGCTGATCGAGCGTCTGGTGCGGGAGCATGAGGTGGTGGTGACGATCGAGGAAGCGGCGATCGGGGGCTTTGCCAGCCACGTGCTGCACCACCTGGCGACGGCGGGGCTGCTGGATCACGGGCTCAAGATCCGCCCGATGGTGCTGCCGGACCGCTTCATCGACCACGACACCCCGATGGCGCAATACGACCAAGCCCGCCTCAACGCCAAGCACATCGTCGATACCGCCCTCGCCGCGCTGGGTAGAAACGTCGGAAGGCACGCGATCCGCGCATGATTGGAAGACGCCGCTTCATCCGCGCTTTTTTGGGCGCGGCGACCCTCAGCACGCTCGCGCCATGGGCCGCCCTCGCGGACGCGCCGCCGGAACAGGCGGTCGCGACCATCAAGACTCTCTGCGATGCTCTGTTGGAGACGATGAAACAAGCGACGCAGTTGGGTCCGCGGGGGCGCTTTCAGAAGCTCGATCCGGTGATTCGGCGCGCCTACAACCTGCCGCTCATGGCGCGCCTCGCGATCGGACCCGACTGGCAGAAGCTCAGCCCGGACGAACAGCAGCAGCTTATCGCGGCCTTCAGCGACTACAGCATCGCCACTTATGCCCAACGCTTCGACGGTTATTCCGGCGAACATTTTGAAGTCGACCCCAAGCCGACCGCGAGTTCGAACGGGTTGCTCGTCAACACCAAGCTGATCAAGAGCAACGGCGAAGCGGTGCAGCTCAACTACTTCATGCGCTCAGGCGACGCCGGGTGGCAGATTATTGATGTGTATCTCAGCGGAACGGTCAGTCAGCTCGCGACACAGCGTTCCGAATTCACGTCGGTGCTGCATCGCGACGGTGCCGCGGGGTTGTTGCAGCTTCTGAAGCAGAAGGTTGCCGACGCGCTGAAATGACGCAGCCCGACTGCCGCCACCGCGAGCCCGGCTACTGCTTTTTGGCGCCGGGGTCCGAATAGAGGTCTTGATCTTCCTCGATGGGCGCAGGCTCGCCGTGGCGGAGCTCGGAAGCGCGATGCTGGCGCCACAGGCTGCGCAGCTCCGCATAGAAGTCGACGGCGTTCTTCTGCAGATCGTCTATGGTCTCGATATTGCGCTCGCGCTCGTCGATCCCTAGCGCGAGCCAGCGGTAGAGACCATTGTGCTTTGCCTGGCCGCCAAAATGCCGCCCAACGTAAAGGAAGGGGTCCATGTAAGAGTCGACGGCGGTGCCGATGGCATCGCGGGGATTTGACGGGCCGAGAATCGGGATCACCAGATACGGGCCGTCCGGCACTCCCCAGCTATAGAGCGTCTGGCCGAAGTCGCCGGTCTGCCTTTCCATGCCGATAGCGGTCGCCTGATCCCAGATTCCACCGATGCCGAACGTGGTGTTGAACAGGAAGCGACCGGCCGTGGTGTTGGCGCGCGCGAACTGGCCCTGCAGGGTGTCGTTTACGAAGACCACCGGCTCGTTGAGATTATCGAGGAAGTTCCGAATCCGGTTGCGCCCATATTGCGGAATGAACGTGCGATAGCCGAGTGCGACCGGCTTCAGCAGAATCCGATCGACGAACATGTTGAAGTCCAGGATCTTCCGATTGGCGGGCTCGAATGGGTCGTTCGTCTTCTGGAATTCGGCAAGTGCCACGGGATCCGTGGGCGGTGTCGCGCATCCGCCAAGCGTTAGGGTTAACCCCGCTAGCGCCACGACCGCAAACCACCGAGCACAGGCGGTTAAAACACGCGTTCTCATACGATCCCCTGATGCGGTTGGGCGTCAGCCCTTGGCGCGCCATGGTTGACAATGCCGCGGGCGAATGCAACAGCATTTTCAATGCGTAGCCGCAACCCCGCCAGCGGCCCGCCATGTGCTCGAACCGCGCGTAAACCATAGCATGGCAGCAGAGCTATTAAAATTCATTACCGATGCTGCGGAAATGGCGTCGCTCGCAGGTTGCCTCTACCTGATCGCGTCCATGCGAGTCTTGCAGAGGTTTATGCGGATCGCGCATGGGCAGCGTCGGGCGTCGGACGCGCCTCAACCCGTCAGCGTCCTGCGTCCCTTGCATGGTGCCGATCCCGGTCTCTACGAAAATTTGCTTTCCTCCTGCGATCAGTCGGGCGTATCGGCCGAGTTGATCTGCGGTGTCCAGCGCGCGGACGACCCGGCGATCGGCGTGGTGGAACGACTGCGCGGCGATCGACCGGACTGCAATGTTTCGCTGATCGTCGACTCGACACCCCATGGACGCAACCGCAAGGTTGCAAATCTCATCAACATGCTGCCCGCGGCACGGCATGGTCCGCTCGTAATTATGGACAGCGACATGCGCGCCCCACCCGACTTCATGAGCCTCGCACTCGGCGCACTGGCGGGGCCAGGGGCTGGTCTCGTGTCCGCACTTTATCGCGGCCGACCGGCGGATGCCGGGTTCTGGTCTGCACTGGCCGCCCAATACATCAATCACGGTTTTTTACCCCAGGCCTTGCTGGGCGAAAGGCTCAATCCCGGCATCGGATGCTATGGCGCCGGCATCGCCATGGAACGCGGAACCTTGGAGGCGATCGGTGGCTTCGCGGCGGTCTCCGATGCCCTTGCGGACGACTACGCGCTGGGCGAGGGCGTGCGCAAGCTCCACAAGCGTCTTGTGGTCGCTCCGCTACTCCTCGATGATTGGCTGGTCGAAGACTCATTCGCCGATCTTTTTCGGCATGAGCTTCGCTGGCTCCTGACCATCCGGTCGGTGGCACCCTGGGGGCACGCGGGCCTGCTGCTGACCCACCCTGTGGCGCTCGCTTTGATCGCGGCGGTTGTGGGCGCCCCCAGCCCTATTTCCCTCCTGGGACTTCCCGTTGCATTGTTGCTCCGCTTTGGTATGGTGCGCGCCGTCGATCATGCGCTCGGCCTGGAACGCACGCCACTTTGGCGGGTACCGGTGCGTGATCTCATTTCGTTCGCGGTTTATGTCGCGAGCTTCTTTGCGAAAACGGTGGCTTGGCGCGATCATCAATTTGAGGTGAGCCGCCAAGGCCGACTCATCGGCGATGGAGATCGTACGAGGTGATGAAGACGCTGTTCCTGCACCCGCCCTCCTTCGAGGGTTTCGACGGCGGCGCGGGGTCGCGCTATCAGGCGCGGCGCGAGATTCGCTCGTTCTGGTATCCAACATGGCTCGCGCAGCCGGCGGCATTGGTGCCCGGCAGCAAGCTCGTCGACGCGCCACCGGCCCGACTCGCGCCCGACAAGGTGTTGGCGATGGCGCGCGACTACGACTTGGTGGTGATGCACACCTCGACCCCCTCGTTTGCCTCCGATGCAAAGGTGGCGGCCGCGCTTAAAGACGCGAATCTGAACCTCAAGATTGGCTTCGTCGGTGCCAAGGTCGCGGTGCAGCCCGCAGAGAGTCTGGAGCAGGCGCCGGCCGTCGATTTCGTTGCGCGCAACGAATTTGATTTCACGATCAAAGAGGTCGCGGAGGGACGCCGCTTTTCGGATATCGACGGATTGAGCTACCGGAACGCGGATAACGTGCTGGCGCACAATCGCGAGCGCGCGATCCTCGAAGACATGGACCGGCTTCCGTTCGTGAGCGAAGTCTATAAGCGCGATCTCAAAGTCGAGGACTACTTCATTGGATACCTGAAGCACCCCTACGTCTCGTTCTATACCGGGCGCGGCTGCAAATCCCGTTGCACCTTCTGTCTCTGGCCGCAGACCGTGGGCGGGCACCGATATCGTGTGCGCAGCGTCGGCCACGTCGTCGAGGAAGTCCGCTACATCACGCAGAATTTTCCGCAGGTCCGCGAAGTCTTCTTCGACGACGATACATTTACCGACAATCTCCCGCGCGCCGAAGCGATCGCGCGCGAGCTCGGCAAGCTCGGCGTCACTTGGTCGTGCAACGCCAAAGCCAACGTTCCGCGCGCGACCCTCAAGGTCCTCAAGGACAATGGGCTACGCTTGCTGTTGGTGGGCTATGAAAGCGGCAACCAGCAGATTCTGCACAACATCAAGAAAGGCATGTTGATCGACGTGGCGCGGCGATTCACACGGGATTGCCACGAGCTCGGAATCACGATCCACGGAACGTTCATCCTAGGCCTTCCCGGCGAAACCAAGGAGACGATCGAGGAGACCATCGCCTTTGCGACCGAGATCAATCCGCATACGATCCAGGTCTCGCTGGCGGCGCCCTATCCCGGCACGTTCCTGTTCAAGCAGGCGGTGGAGAATGGTTGGCTCGACGCCGAGCATGCCGAGCTGGTGGACGATCACGGCATTCAGATCGCGCCGCTGCACTATCCGCATCTCTCACACAGCGAAATTTTTGACTCGGTCGAGACATTTTACCGCCGCTTCTATTTCCGGGCCGGAAAGATTGCTTCGATCGTGGGCGAAATGGTGATGAGCCCCGAGATGATGGTCCGACGCTTGCGCGAGGGCGTTGAATTTTTCCGATTCCTGCGCGAGCGGGAGATGGCGCACTGAAGCTCGGCTTACGCGCGGTTTCTTCTCCGCTTTCCCTGCTGCGTGACGGGGCCGTCGGGCTGACCGGGAATTTAGTGTCATGAAGCGTGTCGCCGGGGTCCTGGGGCTGCTAGGGCTCGCCGGAGCGACGGCGCTCGTCCTTTACAATGGCGCGGACTCCGTGATCGCGATCTTCGCCAGCGCCGGCTGGGGGCTGCTCTGGGTCGCCCTTTATCACGTCGTTCCGATGGCGGCCAATGCGCGCGCGTGGCAAGTGCTTCTGCCCGGCGCCGGCCGGCCGAGCTTTTTCTTCTTCGTGTGGATGGTCTGGGTGCGGGAGGCCGTAAACACGCTGCTGCCGGTGGCGCGCATCGGTGGCGAGGTTGCAGGCGCTTGGCTCATGGTCGGACATGGCGTGCGCAAGCGGCCGGCCGTCGCGACCCTGGTCGTGGACATGACGATGTCGCTCGTGTCCCAGTTCATATTCACGCTCATCGGCGTCGCCCTGCTGCTCCAGCGGGAAAGCGACTTTGGATTGGCGAGCAGCATCGTCATGGGCCTGTTGGTATCGCTGCCGGTCTTGCTCGCTTTCCTCCTGGTGCAGCGCTTTGGCCTTTTCGGCATGTTCGCACGGCTTTTCCGCCTGGTGTTTGGCGAGCGATTTGAGCAGATCGTCGGGGGCGCCGAGCCGCTCGATCGCGCAGTACACCTGATCTATCGCCGCCGCGAGCGCATCCTGATGTGTTGCCTCTGGCAGTTGGTCGGATGGATCGTCAGCAGCGGCGAGATGTGGATCGGCCTCTATTACCTCGGCCAGGACGCGACCATCGCCAACGCGGTGTTGATTACGGCGTTGGTTGAGGCGGCCAGCAGCACGGCGTTTCTGGTCCCCGGCGCCCTGGGCATCCAGGAGGGGGGATTCCTGGTATTGGGCCAGGTGCTCGGATTCACTCCGGAGGTAGCACTCGCATTGGCGTTGGTACGCCGCGCGCGCGACGTGCTGGTCTATGGTCCCGCGCTCGCGCTGTGGCAGCTAGGCGAGGGACGGCGGCTCATCGGACGTCCCGCGGGTTGATGCGTTAGAGGCCTTCTTGCGGCAACAGGCGCGTGCCGTCGATCATGCGCGAATAGCGAAATTCCGTGGGATCGACGAGCGGCGGATCGCCGGCGACCAGGTCGGCCGCGAGCCGTCCGGCAGCGGGGCCGATACCGAAACCATGCCCGCTGAAGCCGGTCGCGATGAAGAAGCCGGGAAGCGAGTCGACGGCGGAGATCACTGGTATCGCATCGGGTGTGGACTCGATCATGCCGGCCCAGGTTTCCGCCACCTTGACGTCTCGAAGCCCGGGATAGGCTGCCCTCAAGTTAGCGATCGCCTTGTCGAGCACCCGCTGATCCGGCAGCGGATCGAGCACGCGTTCCGCCTCGAACGGCGACGGCTGGTCGAGCGCCCAGGTGCTGCGTGCGCCGAGCGCTCGAAGGAACTGGGCGCCCAAGCGCACTCTGATGTCGGCTCCGTTTTGCCTGTAAGCGGGCCAGAAGGCGCGCAGTTGGCGCAGCGCATCCGGCGTCAGGTCGAAAGTAGCGGCACCCCGGTAGCCGACTGTATAGCCGCCATCAAGCCGGCGCCGCATGCCGAAACCGGGGGCGCCCACGGGGTTACTCAGCACCTCGGGAGCAGGCTCGGTGCGCAGCACCGAGGCGAGCACGCTCAACTGCTTCAGCTCGAGACCGTGCCGCCGGCAGAAAAGGCGAGTCCACGCACCCGCGGCGCAGAGCACGGCGTTGGTGCGGATCGTGCCGGTTTCGGTTACGACCCCGGCGACGGCACCGCGCTCAGTCTCGATCCCGCGCGCGGCACAATTTTGGTGGATGGTGACGCCGAGCTTGCGTGCAGCTTCGGCGATTGCGGGCGCGGCTTTGGCGGGTTCGGCGCGACCGTCGCTGGGCGTGTAGAGGCCGCCCAGCCACTTCTCCGCGCAACCCGGCATCATCGCCTGCGCCTCGGTGGCGCTCAGCATTCGCGTGTGGAGCTGGTATTGCCTGGCGTGCTCGAGCCAACTCTCCCAGCGCGTAAGCGCCGCGGGGTCCTTGGTCACGTACATAAGGCCGGTGCGGCGGAAGCCGGTCTCAGCGCCGATCTCCTCGTTGAGGCCGCCCCACATCATGAGGCTTTCCTTGATGAGAGGAATTTCCCGCGTGTCGCGCATCTGCTGACGGCACCAGCCCCAATTTCGGCTCGATTGCTCGCCACCCACATGGCCCTTCTCGATTAAAGCGACCGAATGACCTTTTTTGGCGAGGTAGTAGGCCGCGGCGCATCCGATGATGCCGCCGCCGATGATGACGACGCTTGCCGAGGCCGGCAGTTTGTCGTCGCCGCGGATTTTGTCGACAGGAGGAGACATGCGAATTAAGCATGCGTCGCGGTTGCAATCGAATCAAGCGAGATGAGCCCTGTGCGACATCTTCTCTTGCCGTCGTCAGGGCTGCGTGTCGGAGGCACCAATGAAGATAACCGGCGCTACCGTTTACATCGTGCGGATCGATGGGCGGCACCCCGTTGTGGTGGAGCTCGAGACGGATGCGGGGATCAACGGGCTAGGCGAGGCCGCGGTCGCCTATGGCATCGGCGAGACGGCCGCCGCCGGCATGATCAAGGACCTGGTCGAGGGGATCATCGTCGGCCAGGACCCGTTCCGGATCGAGGCGATCTGGAGCGATATGTACGACCACAGCTTCTGGGCGAAGCGCGGTGGGCCGATCGTGTTCGCGGGGATCAGCGCCATCGAGCAGGCGCTTTGGGACATCAAGGGCAAGGCGCTCAAGGTGCCGGTCTACGAGTTGCTGGGCGGCAAGTGCCGCGATCGGGTGCGCCTCTACGCCAATGGCTGGTCGTTTCGCGCGCACACTCCTGACGAATTTGCCCGCGCAACCGAGCGGGTGCTGCGCGATGGATATACTGCCCTCAAGATGTATCCGCTGGCCAACCCGATCGCCGACAATCCCCACGGCATGATTCGCCATGTCTCGCAGCGCAGCGTCGATCGCGACGCGATCGAGCTGGCGGTGGGGCGGGTTCGCGCGGTGCGGAAGGCGGTCGGACCTTCGGTCGATTTGATGCTCGACATGAGCGGCGAGCTGACGACCGACGCGATCATCGCGCTCGGACGGCGCTTCGAGGAGTTCGATATCCTCTTCTTCGAGGAACCGCTCGATCCCTTCGACCCCGAGGGCATGCGGCGCGTCGCCGATTCCGTGCGGATGCCGATCGCGGCCGGCGAACGCCTGTACACGCGTTACGATTTCCGCCGATTGCTCGAGCTCGGGGCCGCGCACATTTTGCAACCCGATGTCGGCAACACCGGCGGCATCAACGAGGCGAAGAAGATCGCCGCGATGGTCGAGGCCTTCAACCTGCGCGTGGCGCCGCATCTCTGCGCCGGGCCGATCTGCACCGCCGCCACGCTGCAGCTCGACGCGACGCTCACCAATCTGCTGATCCAGGAGCTTTATCCTTATCGCGTGCCCGAGCATTTCGCCATTGTCGATCGCGCGCCGGAACTCGAGGTGAAGGATGGATACGTGCCGATACCGGATCGGCCGGGGCTCGGCGTTGCCCTCGATCGCGCGCGCATGAAGCCGTTCGTCTGGGCGCGATGTGGAGGTTAGGCGTAAGTAGCTGAGAACGAGAAAGAGCCGAGCGTTCTCGATCAGTAAATGCAGGAGGTTGCAATGCGTGATGCGGCGCCACTGAGGGATCAGGTTGCGATCGTAACGGGAGCAGCGCAGGGAATTGGTCGAGGGATCGCCACGGTGCTGGCCGAGGCTGGCGCTCGTGTAGTCATCGGCGATCTGCAGGACGCGAGCGGCACGCTTCGAGATGTGGAAGCCGCGGGGAGCAAGGGAGCCCAGCTCCGAATAGACGTGAGCAGTCGAGCGGACGCGGAGAAGCTCGTTGCCTTTGCCCTCCAAAGCTTTGGGCGGCTCGATATCCTGGTCAACAATGCCGCGATCGATGCGCCTGAAGGGAATGCCTGGGATCTTCCCGAGGAGGAATGGCGGCGGACCATCGATGTCAACTTGAGCGGCGTCTTTTATTGTTCGCAAGCAGCGCTCAAGCCCATGCTCGCCGCCGGACGGGGGGTCATCATCAATTTGAGCTCGCAGTCGGCGAGGGTAGGGCGGCACGGGATGTCGCCGGCCTACAACGCGAGCAAGGCCGGCGTTATCGGGCTCACGATTGCGTTCTCAGCGCAGGTGGCGGAACGGGGCGTGCGGGTCAATGCGGTCATGCCCGGTCTTGTCGAATCGCGGGATTTTGGTTGGTCGCCGGAAATGCGAGCCGCTCGAATGCGCGAATATCCTTTGGGGCTCGGGACGCCGAGGGATGTGGGGGAGGCGGTGCTCTATCTCGCAAGTCCCGCCGCGCGATGGGTATCGGGATCCCTGCATCACGTCGCCGGCGGCTATCAACGCCCGGCATCGTGGCTTTAACTCCTGAAGCGCACCGGGGTGGCTCAAACGGCAAGCGCAATTGCACGCATACGCCCGCCCCCTTCGCGGTGCAGGTGTTGCAGGTTCGGTAAATCGCATTCACTTACATGGTAACTATTGGGAACGATAACCATTTTATTTTAATTAATTTGCACAGTTTCCATATTTATTGTGATTTATCTTGAATTTAGGAAAAACTGATATTAGTTTCTTCATCCCTAGTCCCAGCCGTGTTCGGAGCCACACATGCGCCAGTTTCTTTATGGGGTGCTGAGTAGTCGGCAGGGCGCGACGGCGATTGAGTACGGTCTTATCGTAGCTCTAATCGCAGTCTTGACGATCGCCTCGCTCACTACAATCGGAACGACCTTCAATACCAAATACGGGGACATTGCGGCCAACGTGCAGAACGCCGGCTGAATATTGCCGGTACCCGTACCTGCGTAAAGAACCTCGAAACCAGCGACCCTCGTCGCTGGTTTATTTTTGTAATTATCTCTATGTATCAAGCATTATTATGGTTTAAAATCAGTAAATATCTAACTTTTTACCTTATTTTTTCTTTAATTTACTATATTTTATTCTTGCATTTTAGTGATTTTTGAACGAAATTGTAATCAATCGTAAACCACATCGCTCGGTGACGTGAGATGTCCAGAATGTATTTATTCGGGGATTACCAAGGCGAACAAAAGACGTTGGGGGCAGCGCTCAGTTTTCGCTTGGTGGGCCTGCTTGTCATCGCCTTCGGAATTCTAAGCGTCGAGCCGTTGGCCAGCAGTCTAAGCCTTATCTACCGGGCCGGGGCCAATGTTCTGACCGCTCACCTTGGTTAAGGCTCAGCACATTATGGAGGACAGCATGAAAACGCGCGCCGCGATGAGCGAAGCCGATAACAAAGTAGTTCCCTTCAGACGACCGGAGCGACCGGAGCCCCCGCCGCGTCGTCACGGCATGGAGAGCGCAGGCCTATGGGAGCGGCGCCGGCAGGTCCGCAAGCCCGCGCTTTGGGTCGGCAAGCTCACCACCCCGGCGGGAACGCACGATTGCCGCGTTTTAAATCTGTCGCGGAGCGGTGCGAGAATTGAAATTTATACGCATGCCAATCCCGATGAGTCGGTCACGCTCACCTTGGACCTTCTCGGCGCCTTTGTCGGTTCCGTGAAATGGCGAAAGGACCGGTGCATCGGCGTTTCTTTTAATGAACGGCGCTTCACCACAACGCGTAGCCGGACATTCCTCCCGGGTGAAATGCGACTACCCTGAAGGAGGAGGGCCTCTCTCGTCAGCCTAGGCGGCGTGCTTGATCGCTTGGAAGAGGATAAGCACGACGATCGCACCGCCGACGGCCACGACAAGGCTGTAAAGGTTGAGTCCGCTCACGCCGCTCTTGCCGAAGAACGACATGATCCAACCGCCGACGAGGGCGCCGACGACGCCCAGCACGAGGTTGATAATAAGACCTTGGCCGTTGTCGTGGACAACCTTGCTGGCGATGAAACCGGCGATAATACCTAGGATGGCCCAAGCCAAAATACCCATGGCGTGCCTCTCCATCGGGACTGATGGCAACTCGGCGTCAGGAGCAGCTTAACAGACCGCGAATGGCCGTCCAGAGTGCTGCCGTCGCCATTTCGACCGAGGGGCCTCGCGTCGATCAGCGTCGTATACGCAGGTGCGCGAGTCACAAAGACATCGGATCGCGCCCGGCCTCGCCCTAATGCAGTTTTCCCCCTGCGGCGACGGAAGACGGAAGATAAGAATTGGTCCAGCCCTTCTCTTGGGCATCGTCGGTCGTCTGGACTTCCGTACGGGATGCGCCGTCATGATCCAGCACCTCGATCCCGGTCGCCTTATCAATTGCGCGGCAACCGGGGCTGAGACCGAGTGGTGACGCGGCGTGATCCGCGACTGCGGCCTGAAATTTAGCAAGGGCGTCATCCGAGTTGCATAGGATCGCGCCGGGTAGCAGTTGCGAGGAAGAGGTGACAGGCGGGTCTTCTGGTGGTTTTGGAGTAGGCGAGGTTTTTGGCGTCTGCTGCTGGTTCTTTTGCCTGCCGCTATGACCGCCGCCGCCGCCCGTTTGCCCGTGGACAGGGAGCGTGGTGCCGAGGATCAGGATCAGCGCCAACACCAGCCCGCGCCTCGATTCCTTTGTCACTGCGCTTTTTACAGTCACTGGTAATTCAAGCTAACCCCGATAATCCCGTTGTAGGCAGGCGCGGAGACGCCTATCCCCCGATGATCGTCGTTCTGAAGGGGCAAGCCTGTGGTGCATGGCGCCAAATTGCAAACTGCCGGCATCCCGCGCGGCAGAGGGACGAAACCCCAGAGCGATGCCTATAAAGAAAGTACCTCCCTAAACTTGGCCCCGGTTTCGATACCGGGGCTTTATTTTACCGGCACCCAGCCCTCGGATCGCATACAGCTATCCATATTGAATGCCGTGGCGCTTGCGCCGCTCGGGGGTGCCATCTGCATCTGCGCGCGGCAGCTCGCGAGATCGTGCTCAAGGTCCCCATGAGCTGCCCCTGGGACAGGGGCATAGGCCGGCGCATGACTGCATGACCATAATGTGAGCACCGCCAAGAAGGATAGTGATCGTCTCACATCCACCCCACAATCGAATGGGAGCGCGCGCGAATAAGCGCAAGCCGAACGCTAGCACACAGGCGGGCTTTGTAGTTAATCCAACGTTTACCGGCGCGAGCGATTGTAGTTCGCGCATCGGGCGGTTTTGCAATGTCCAGGGAAGTCGATTGGCGGCCCAGAGTGCGGCGTTCGGGTTTTACGCCGCCGCGGGTGCGTATGCTCTCCTGGGAGCAAATCCTCGTCTTCACCGCCTTCTGGCTCTCGGTGCTCGCCGTGCTCTCGGTGACGGGGGATTTTCCCCAACAACTGCTGCAGTGAGCCCCGATGGAGCGAGATTAGGCGATCGCGCTGCTGACCAGGCAGTGACGCTCCCAATCAAAGCACTGCTGCTCGATCTCCTCGACCGTCGCGACATCGATCACCTGGCAAACCTTGCCAGGCGCGCCCTTGAGCCAATCCATGCCGGCCTTGAGGTTGCGATTGAAGCGAGCGACGCGGGTGAAGATCACCATGTTCGCCTTCGTTCCGTCGTCGGATAGCGGCAGTATGAGCCGGGAGATGCTTTGTATGGTGCCGCTTGCGGTGCGATATTCGCCGGTGGTGAAGATCGGACCGGCAGTGTCGAACACTCGTTCATAGATCGCCAATATGGCGGCGGCATACTCCGGCGGGCTGACGTAGTCACCGACCCAACCGCCGGTCAAATCGCTGCCCAGGTCCCGTGATACCGCCGTGCCAACAAGGCGGTAGCGAAAGCGGCCCTCGGCGCGGTCGATGATCGTCACATGAGGAAGCACGTTCGGTATCTCAGCGGGATTGATGTCCCGTCGTGCCGGCATGATGCGTCCTGACCGCTTCGCATCCCAATGACGGAAGAGATCAAGATGGAGCGATACCCGCGCCGGGGATAACATCACCCCTGGATATTGGGTCATGGTAAATATTTTCTAAATAACGACGGTAGCAATTCTGGGGCACGAGGTACGGTGCGCGCGGGGTTTTCCCGACCGGTCCACCTCCGGATTCCAGTTCGAAGCACGCGGCCGATCGTGCATCGCCGGGGTTCACATAGCCGCTTTTCTCGGGTACATCTGCGGCTCTGATCCCTCAAAGGCGAACGGACCAACTTTCGGGGCAAGACTCAGTGTCGTCATGCCTTTATTCCGATCGTTTGCGGGCGCTGGTCGCGGCGCGTCTTAGCGACGTCGATTTGATCCGCTCGTCCGATGCGACAAATCTGAAGCTCGCGGCCGTTGCAATTGTCATCGTGCCGTTGGGCGAGAAGAACATTGTTGAAGAGGCCACGGAAGCGGCCTTTCTGCTGACCGCACGTGCGACCGGTCTTCGCGCTCACGCGGGTCAGCTTGCGCTCCCGGGCGGACGCATCGAGCCAGGTGAGACCATCGAACAGGCGGCGTTACGCGAGCTGTCCGAGGAGTTGGGCATTGCCCTCGATCGCGCGGCAATTGTCGGCCGGCTGGATGACTACGAGACGCGCTCGGGCTACCTCATATCCCCCGTCGTTATCTGGGCTCCGCCGAGCACCATCGTCATCGCGAACAAGAGCGAGGTCGCCAAGGTCTTCCGCATTCCGCTCAAGGAGCTGCTTCGCCATGACGCACTCGAAATCTTTCGGATCGAGGAGTCCGACCGCCCCGTCATCCGCTTGTTCCTTCCTTCGTTGGGTGGCCGTGTCAACGCGCCGACGGCGGCGCTGCTCTACCAGTTTCGAGAAGTAGCGCTTGAAGGACGCCTCACACGCGTCAATCATTTCGACCAACCTGTTTGGGCCTGGCGGTAGCACGTTGGCTCCCCAGGGATTGCGCATGACAGCAACTGGGCTGCAATTACCGATCGGCGAAGCAGGTTGGCGAGATTCGGACAACGTTACCTGAACCACGGGGATGACAAATGCTGAGATCCGGCAGAGAGCACCTCGAGTCCCTGCGTGATGGTCGCGTGATCTATCTTGGCAGCGAACGCGTTAAGGACGTCGCGAACCACCCCGCATTTCGAGGCGCCGCCCGATCGATTGCGGCTCTCTACGATCTGAAGCTCGATCCCGCGAATAAAGACGTCCTCTCCTTCGAGGAGGATCGCGAGCGCTTCAGCATGTACTATTTGCTGCCGCGCAACCGCGACGATCTGCTTCGGCGGATGCGGGCACACAAGCGGATAGCCGAGGCCAGCTACGGTCTCATGGGGCGCTCGCCCGATCACGTCTCGAGCTTCGTCGCCGGAATGGCTTTGCAGCCGGAAGCGCTAGGCGCCGCGTCCGGCGGCGGTCATTCATTCGCCGCAAATCTCCTCGCCTACTACGAGCGCGCGCGGCGAACCGATGACTACATCGCCTACGCGGTGATTGCGCCCTCAGGGGCGCGTGATCCCAGATTTTCCGGCCGCATTTACGAGCAATCGCCGACGTTGCGCGTCACCAAGGAGGACGACGCCGGGGTTACCGTCAGCGGCATGAAGCTGCTGGCGACCGGCGCCGTATTCGCCAACGAACTGTGGGTCGGCAACGTTCAACCGATCCCGCCGGACCGCGCCAAGGAGGCGATAACCTTTGCAATCCCTGTCAATACGTCGGGGATGTCGTTTTGGTCGCGCCGCCCTTTCGCGCCGCAGGCAAGAAGCGAGTTCGACAACCCGCTATCGTTCCGTTTCGACGAGACTGACAGCGTTGTCATCTTTGATGAGGTCAAAGTTCCCTGGGAACGCGTCTTCTGCCACGATGACGCGCCGCGCTCGCGCGAGGTCTATATCAAGACGCCGTCGCATTCCTTCGGCAATCATCAGTCGAACGTCCGGTTCTGGGCCAAGCTAGAGCTGATGATCGGGCTCGCCAGCAAGATTGCGCGCGCGGGCAACCTCGATCGAATTCCGGCGGTGCGAGAGACCCTGGGACGTCTCGCGGCAATGGAGGGGATGCTCGCGGGCATGATCTACGGCCAGTGCATGAATCACGAGGATCTCGGCAACGGCTGCGTTGGCTTCAATCGTCGGTACATCTACGGCGCCATGAATTGGTGCATGGAGAGTTACGGCGAAATTTGCGAGAAGATCCGAGAGCTTATGGGGGCCGGGGTGTTCCTCATGCCAGCCGATGCGTCGTTTCTGGGTGATCCGGGCCTGCGCGAGACGTTTGACCATTACTGGGCGACCGAGAATGCATCCGCCTTCGATCGGTTGAAGCTCTTCCGTCTCGCCTGGGATTTGCTCGGCTCCGAATTTGGCGCTCGCCACGCACAGTATGAGAAGTTCTACGCCGGTGCTTCCTTCGTCTTTCGCGACCACAATTATCGGGAGTGCCCATGGCCGCACTTCGAGGGCATCGTCGACGGACTTCTCGCCAGCTATGACGAGCCGCCTGCGACATCTTCGGCGGAGTAACGGAGGAAGGAATGGCTCGACCACTCTCTCAAAGCGACGAAAATCTCCGCATCGAGGGGTTTGAGTTGGTTCGCGGCAAGCGGGTCGAAGGGCGGTTTCGTACACTCGAGCTCGCGGACGCAAGCTGGGTCGAGCTGCCCGTGATCGTGCTCCGAGGCGCCAAATCCGGGCCTGTATTCTATCTCGGCGCCGCCTTTCACGGCGATGAGGTGAACGGCATTGAGATCGCGACCCGCTTTGCCGGCGAAATTGACCTCGCGCAGCTCTCGGGCACACTTATCGTCGCGCCTGTGCAAAACCCGCTCGCCCTTCAGGCGCAACACCGCTATTTCGTTGGCCATTTCCTCAAGTCGCCGCTGGACCAGAGCCCGGCCGATCCCTGGGTTTCCTTCCCAGGCGATGCGAACGGAAACATGGCCGCGCAGATCGCACACAAATTGTTCAGCGTCCTGATCCAACACGCCGACTATCTGATCGACATCCATACGCCCACCACCGGCGGTCGTTACGCGCCCTTCGCCTTTTTGCCGCCTCCCGACGTTGGCGCTGCGGCAGAGGCGGCCGAAGCCATGGCGAAGGATTTTGGTGCGGATTTCATCCTGTCGACCCGGGAAGGGCTTTACGTCTCGGAACAGAGCCCGCATGTGGTGATGGCGCGCCGGGGCGCCACGGCCATGGGCATTGAGCTCGGCGAAGGGGGGCGGCTGGAGAGTGCGATCACCGCGCAAGGGTTGCGCGGTTTGCGCAACGTGCTTCGAAGGACAGGTATGCTCCCCGGCAGGGTCGAGGAATTCGGCCGGCGTGAGGTGATCCGCGCCATGCATGTTGTGCGGGCGCGGCGCGGAGGCATCGTCCACCGTCGCGTGGACCTCTTGGACGAGGTTCGCGAAGGCGACACGGTGGCGACGATCACGAATATCTTCGGCGAGAAAACCGAAGAAATTCGCGCCCCAATCTCGGGCCCGATCGTCCGCATCGGTACGTTTCCCGTCGTCTCCGCCGGCGAGCGAGTAGTCCAGATCGGCGTGCCGCGCTGACGTGCCGAACCGAGCTAAGCCAGTGAACGCCACGGCCGGCGCACGAACGGAGTTTGAGAGGGCCGTGCGTGGCAGCCGCGATCGGTTGGTCAAGCTTTGCTGCTCGCTGGTGCGCATCGGCAGCGAGAACCCGCCTGGTGACACCAGCGATATCGCCGGCTTCATCGAAAGCCTGTTCGCGAATGCGGCATCGACCACGACGCAGCGCATCGTCGCACGAGAACCGGCGGTCAATCTGCTGGTGCGTGTCGCCGGGGATTCACCGGGGCGGCGGCTCGTCTTTAACGGTCACCTCGACACATTTCCGGCAGGCGACCCGAATCGATGGACCGTGCCGCCACTGAGCGGCGGCATTGCGGAAGCTCGTATCTATGGGCGTGGCGCCGCCGACATGAAGGCGGGGCTTGCCGCCTCGATGCTGGCCGCCCTTCTGCTGAGCGAGTATCGTCGAAGCTGGCGCGGGGAGATTGCTCTAACCCTCGTCGGCGATGAGGAGACCGGCGGCCGCTGGGGCACGCAGCATCTTCTCGCCAACCATCCCGAAGCGAAGGGCGACGCCATGCTGAGCGGCGATGCCGGCGCTCCCCAGGTGATCCGCGTCGGCGAGAAGGGGCAGATGTGGATCGAGATCATGGCCGAGGGAAAGGCCAATCACGGCGCACACGTTCATCTGGGGGTAAATGCCATAGAGCGCTTGATGGTGGCGCTCAACAAGGTCCGGAAGCTGCGCCGCATGCCTTGTCCGATTCCGCGTCGCATCCTCAAGGTGATGCAGAAGGCGCGGACGGTCTCCGAGGCCGTGTCAGGGGTCGGCGAAGCCGATACGCTGCGGCACGTCACCGTGAACATCGGACAGATCGGAGGCGGAACCGCGGTCAACATTATTCCCGATCGTGCGACCGCACTTGTGGATGTCCGCATTCCGCCGGGACTCACGGTCAACAAGATTCGCCGCGCGGTTTCGGATTTGCTCGACGGTACCCCGGGCATTTCCCATCGCGTCCTGAGCGCCTGCGAGCCGACCGTCACCGATACTTCCGAAGAGATTGCTCGGCTCACCGCGCGCAATGCGGGTGTCATCACGAACGGTGCCGCGGTCGCGAACATCCGCGTTGGCTTCTCCGACGCGCGTTTCTATCGGCTCGCATCCGTGCCATCCGTGGTTTACGGGCCGACCCCGCACAACATGGGTGGCGCCGACGAGTACGTCACGATCGATGATCTGTTCGCGGTCTTTTATGTCCACGCAATGACGGCGTTCGATTTCCTGGCTGCGCCGCAAAGACGCAAGAAAAGCGCAAGAGCACGGCGATAGTCCAAAATAAGTAGGATTGTGATCGATGACCGTGGGCGAATATTGCCGACGTCAATTGATCGCCCCACTGTCTCAAGCAATGACGGATATACAGCAAGTCTTCTGACCTAATTTTGGTGATTTTCATTGGCATTTGACGCCAAGCGTCGGATACTCCGATCCCTGCACGGCGTGTGACCCTCCTATGCGCAAGGCGCGGGAAAGGCGCAGCCGGGATAAACGAGAGCGTTGCGGCCACCCGAATAGCGGGCTTGTGGCCAAGCGTTGTCAGTGCTGCGGGCGAACATTGCGAAAACAAACGCGGAGAGAAACTGCACGCAAAACAGGAGGAATTCACATGGCGACGTCCACGGAAGCGGTTAATCGGATTCCCTGGTGGAAGGAGCCCACCAAGGATCAGTGGTTAGCGTGGTGGGCGGCTTGGCTCGGCTGGACCCTCGACGCCTTCGACTTCACCATGTTTCTGCTCATCATGGTGCCGATCTCGCAGGAATTTAATGTCCCGCTGACCGAGGTCGCCTTTGTGCTGTCGGTGACGCTGTGGCTCAGATTGGTCGGCGCGGTAGGCTCGGGTTGGCTCGCCGATCGGGTCGGCCGCAAAATTCCGCTGATGATTTCGATCCTGTGGTATTCGCTCGCCAATTTTGCAGCCGGATTCTCTCCAACCTTCACTTGGCTATTCGTGTTCCGGGCACTGCTCGGAATCGGCATGGGTGGCGAGTGGCCGGCGGGCGCGGCACTGGCCATGGAGACCTGGCCCATCCGTTCGCGCGGGATGATGGGCGGGATTCTTCAGGGTTCATGGGGCCTGGGCTTCATGCTATCGAGCGCCATCTATGGTTTGTTCTACGCGTATATCGGCTGGCGCGGAATGTTGTGGGTTGGTGTTTTGCCAGCACTCTCAGTCTTCTATGTGCGGAGAT
>Ga0335079_10002925_pt1 | contig 19684 bp, 20 predicted proteins | sample Lox_Sample_33_FD_206719 | JGI IMG/M metagenome (GOLD analysis project Ga0335079, IMG submission 206719) | Soil microbial communities from Loxahatchee National Wildlife Refuge, Florida, United States - Lox_Sample_3.3 | ecosystem: Environmental > Terrestrial > Soil > Wetlands | place: USA... | reverse complement strand
ACACGCACGACTCGATTGGACTGGGCGAAGACGGCCCGACGCACCAGCCGGTCGAGCAGCTTTCCATGCTGCGCGCCACGCCCAACGTGACCTGTATTCGCCCGGCCGATCCGACGGAAGTGGTCGAAGCCTGGCGAGCCGCGATGGAGCACAAGGATGGACCAGTCGCGCTCGTGTTCACCCGGCAGAAGATGTCGGTGATCGATCGGGCCAAGTACGGTCCCGCGGCCGGCTTGCGGCAGGGCGCCTACATTCTCGGTGACGCGCCCGGCGGAAAGCCCGCCGTCATTCTCATCGCGACCGGTTCGGAGGTCGAGCTGGCGCTCACCGCGCACGAAAAGCTGCTCGCCGAGGGAATCGCCTCGCGGATCGTGAGCATGCCGTGCATGGAGTTCTTCGTGAAGCAGCCGCAGGCATATCGTGACTTGGTTCTGCCGCCCGCGGTCAAAGCGCGCGTGGCCGTCGAAGCCGCGTCACCCCAGTCGTGGTATCGCTGGGTGGGCGATCAGGGTGCGGTGATCGGACTCGATCACTTCGGCGCTTCGGCGCCGGCGCCCAAGCTGTTCCAGGAGTTTGGCTTTACCGTGGAGAACGTGGTGAAGCGGGCGAAAGAGGTGCTGAAGCGGTAAGGCAGGAGCGGGAAGCGGGAAGCGGGAAGCGGGAAGCGGGAAGCGTTGGTGCTCTGACGCTTCCCGCTGTTCTTTCAGAAGCGTCCGATCGGTCCGCTTAGAGCCGCTCGAGAACGGTGCGGGCTGCAGCCCGGCCGGATCTCCCGCATGCAGAGACCCCGGCCCGATCGATGCCGGCGCCGGAAACCGCGAGCGGCGCCATGCGCGAGAGCCGTTCCCTGATCTCCGCCACTCGCGCCGCGTGCTGCGGGCGGTAGCGCGGCAAACCGCGCACCCAGTGAAACACGCGATGCCAGAGCGGCGCGCCGTTGATGCCGAGAATGCGCGCCAGCTCCGCGTGTGCGACCGTTGGCGGGTCCTCCGACGCCGGGGCGAGAAACGCGCGAAACAGCAGGTGGCCCTTGGGAGAGCGGCCGGGATACTTGAGTGAGGCGTAGGTGCACGCCCGGAGCCCGAGCCCTTCGGCCGCGCCGCTGACGACAAATCCCGTCCCCTTGAGCTCGGCCGTGACCTGCTCCGCACGATACGCCAACGACACCGTGAGGCTGGGATAGTACAGCACGTCTTCCAGCTCACGCGCCGCCGACACGCCGAGCTCGGCGAGCAAATGCGCAGTCACCCAGGCCGGCACCGCCGCGACGACGCCGTCGACTTCCAGCGTATTGCCACCGGCCAGGGAGAGCCGGTAGCCGCGACTGGTTCGCGAAAGTCCGGCCACGCTCGTCGCGAGGGCGACACGCGACCCGAGGCGCTCCGCGAGCGCCTCGACCAAATCGGCCATACCGCCGGCGAAACTCTTGAAGCCTTTGCTCAGGTCTTCCTGAAGCGGCTCCTGGATGCCGAGCAATGTTGCCGCCCGACCTTCCTCGAGCGGCTCGAGGCACACACCGGTCCACAGCGACGAGCCCTTTGCGAGCTGGCTCACCAGCTTGTGCTCGATCCCGAGCTCACCTGCCAACTCCGGCAGATCCGTTTCCGCCGCGAGAAATCCGTCGGGCCCACCCTCGACGATGTAGCCGCCGCGCCGTTCGGTGACGATCACGCCACCGGCGCGCTGCTCGCTCTCGAGCACGAACGTCTCGACGCCCGCACGCACCAGTTCCCACCCTGCCGCCAGCCCCGTGAGGCCGGCGCCGATCACGGCCACTCGGCTCACGCTTGGACCCAGCCTCGCTCTGCCACACTCGTGCGGACGAGATCTTCGAGCACGGCGATCAGCGACGGGTCGGCGTTCAAGGACACGGTGCGCTCGAGGTGAACGCCCAGCTCCCTGGCGAGCCCCTGATACACCACGTCCACGTCGTAGAGAATCTCGACGTGATCGCACACGAAGCCGATCGGGACGATGAGAAATGCTCGGTGCCCCGCGCCGGCGAGGCGCTTCATCGTTTCGCCGGCCTCGGGGCCGAGCCATGGCTCGGGCGTGGCACCCGCGCTCTGAAACGCGAAATGCCATTCCTTCAACCCCACGCTGTTCGCGACCGCGGCGGCGCTCTGCTTCAGCTCATCGGGATAGGGGTCGCCGTTCTTGAGGATGCGTTCGGGGAGACTGTGCGCGGTGAACAACACCTGGACCTTCTCGTCGGGGCGGAACTGCGTGAGCGCCTGGCGCACCCGCATCGTGACGGCCGCGATGAATTTCGGGTGATCGCCCCAGCGACGCACGATCAGGGTTTCGACACGACCTTCCGTCGCATCCAGCAGCTTTTTCTCGTACGCGCCAACCGACATCTCGGAAAAGTGTGGTGCCATCACGATGCCGAGGATGCGGGTCAGTCCCTCACGGGCGACGCGATCGACCGTTTCCTTGATGTATGGATGCCAGTGGCGCATCCCCACATACGTGCGGAAGTCGGGACCGAGCGCGCTCCCCAGGCCCTTCGCCTGGGCCTCCGTCAGCTCTTTCAACGGCGACTTGCCGCCGATCAACGCGTAGCGCTCCCGGATTTCGGCAACGAGCTCGGGGCGCGTCGGTCGCCCTCCGCGTACGTCGAGCAAATATGGCTCGACCTCGTCGAGGTTGTTCGGGCCGCCGTACGCCATCAGCAGCACCGCAATTGGTTTAGCAGCCATGCACCACCTCCACCACGCGCTGGAGCGCTTCGACGGGCGTCTGCTGCAGCACGCCGTGCCCCAGGTTGAAAATGTGTCCCGGCCTGCCGCCGGCGCGCACCAGCACGTCTTTGACGCGTGCTTCAAGGGTATCGAGAGGCGCGAGCAGCAGCGTGGGATCGAGATTTCCCTGGATCGCGCGGTCCGCGCCGATGCGATCCCAGGCGCGATCGAGGGGCACGCGCCAGTCCACCCCGATCACGTCACCTCCCGCAGCCGCGAAATCCTCGAGAAATCCCGCCGTGTCGGTGCCGAAATGGATCACGGGGACTCGAGCGTCGCGCGCCAGCGCGAGCGCGCGGCGGCTGTGTGGCTCGACGTACTCGCGGTAATCGTCCGGCGCGAGGCAGCCAACCCAGCTGTCGAACAGCTGCAGCGCGCTTGCGCCCGCGCGGGCCTGGGCGGCCAGATAGGCCCCGACCAGCTCCGCCAGGCGCCCCATGAGCCCGTGCCAGGCATCGGGCTCGGTGTACATGAACTGTTTCGTGACCATGAAGCTCCGCGTCGCCCCACCCTCGATGGCATAGCTCGCGAGTGTGAACGGGGCGCCCGCGAAACCGATCAGCGGAATGCTGGCGGGCAGCGCCCGGACCGCGAGCCGAACCGACTCGAGCACGTAGCCGAGGGCATCCTCGGGGTCGACGGGCGGCAGCGCGCTCACGTCGGACGCGCTCCGAATCGGTTTCGCGATGTGGGGACCTTCGCCGGCCTGAAACGACAGGCCCAGTCCCAAGGGCTCGAACGGCAAGAGAATGTCCGCGAAGAGAATCGCCGCGTCTACGCCCAGCCGCTTGATGGGCTGGAGGGTGACTTCCGCGGCGAGCTCGGGGGTGTGGCACAGCTCGAGAATCGAATGCTGCTGCCTGAGCGCCCGGTATTCGGGCATGTAACGGCCGGCTTGCCGCATGAACCAGACCGGCGTGGTGTCGGTCGGCTCGCGGCGGCACGCCTTCAGAAAGCGATTGTCAGCCGGCAACCGATGCTTCGCGGGCCTCGGCGGGAGCGATGAGGATCGTGTCGCCTTCGAGCTTCACCCGGTAGGTGTTCACCGGGAGTACAGGCGGGCCGCCCAGAACCTGCCCCGTTTCGAGAGAGAAAATGCCGGCATGCCACGGGCACGTCACCGCGCAGCGCGCGGGATCGACGCTGCCCTCGGAGAGCGAAGCGCGGGCATGGCTGCAGCGGTTCGTGATGGCGTAGATGCTTCCGTTCACGTTGAACAGCGCCACGGCTTCGCCCGCGGCGTACACCCGTTTGCTCGAGCCCGGCGGCAGATCGGCGAGCGACGCGGCCGGGGTAAATCCGTCCGCACGCGCGGGTCGCCGGGAAATGGCCTGAGCGGATCCAGCGCCACCAAGCGTATCGAGCATGTCCCACAGCGACATCTGCACGCAGGTGAACGTGGGGGTGTCCTTGAGCGTGTAGGATGACGCCTTGCTCTCGCGCAGCTCCATCACCAGATCGAGGAAATCGCCGGGGCTGTCGCCCTCGAACGCCACGATGAATTCCTGGTCGTCGAGTCCGTACGAGTAGGTGGTGTTGAGCCGGATCGTGGGGTACTTGCGGCCGATCCGCACGTGCTCGTCCATCATCACCTGTCGCTCGGGCTTGGGCAGCATGTACCAGGGCCGGGTCTTGATGAACGGATAGACGAACAGGTAGCGCGCGTCGCTCGGACGGATCACGAGGCGCGAGGGCTGGCTCGGATCCTCGGGAAACTCGTAGATCGAACGCCGCGTCATCGCGAGATAGCTATACGGCGCGGAGAGATACGCGCCCAGATCGGTGCGGTTCAAGGCCGTCTGCAAATCGACCAGCGCGTCGAGATTCTCCGCGACCTGCCACAAGAGGAAGTCGCAGTCACCGCGGATGCCGACGAGTCCGTACGGCCGGAGCAAGAGCTTGCCGTTGTACCCCTCGATGGTTTCACCGAACTCGATTTTCGCGGACGACTGCCGTTCACTCGAGAGCCGGCGCCAGGCCGGATCGAGCTTGAAGAAGGCAAACCGGACGACTTGCCGGCGTTCAGGAGCGTGTGTCATGGAGCCAATTTAATGCGGATCCGCTCTCGGGGAGCGGCGCCGCGAGCCTGGCGCTGCGCGCGAAAGTAGCCGCGGGCAACGAGATACCCGATCGTACCGAACACGATCACCGGCACAATGGCGATCATGACCGCCACCCAGAAGTAGGCATGCTCGAGCCTGCCGGCTGGACCGCCCATGTCCATCCCCTGTAGCAGCGTTGCGATCATCGGCCCAGGAACCGGTTGAGGTGGCGCAGATAGTACCCCAGAGCGGCGGCGGCGGCGGCGAAGACGATCCCCACCGCGAGCGTTCCCCCACTCCGACTCTGCTGGTAATCAAACCCGCACCAGATGGCAAAGACAGCGCAGAACACAATCGCGGTGGAAATCAGAAGCCGGTGAAACGGAATCACGAGAATCCTTACACGTGGACTTTGTCGAGCACCATCAGTGTGAGCAGTGCCGGCAGGTAAATGACCGAGGCCAGAAACACGCGCCAGGCCCGTGGCGTCGTGGCCGCGAGCGTCATCAGCGCTGAGGCGGCGACGTATGCGAGGCCGAGCGCGAGGGCGCCATAGAAATACATCTTCCCCGTGATCCCGAGCAGCGTGGGGAGCAGGCTCACCGGCAGGAGGGTGAGCGCGTACAGCAACGCCACCCAGCCCGTGCGCGAGCCGTCCGTATCCCGCACCGCCAGCATTGCGAAGCCGCCGCGCCGGTAGTCCTCGCGGTAGATCCACGACAGCGCGAGGAAGTGCGGTAGCTGCCACAGGAACAGGATCCAGAACAGCGCCCACACCGCAACGCCGAGCTGGCCGCCGGCGGCGGTCCAGCCGCCCACGATCGGCAACGCTCCGGGAACCGCGCCGATCAGGGTATTGAGCGTAGTGGTACGCTTGAGCGGCGTATACAACAGCACGTAGCTCGCGAGCGTCAGCGCCGCGAGCCCCGCCGTCAGGTAGTTCACCGCCAGCGCCAGGTACACCACGCCGGCAGTCGAGATCAGCCCGGCAAACAGCGCCGCCGCCCGCGGGGAAATGCGGCCCGATGGGAGCGGCCGTTTACGCGTCCGATGCATGCGGGCGTCGGCGTCGCGTTCCCGTACCTGGTTGAACGCATTCGTGCCGGCCGCCACCAAGGCCGTCCCGAGGAGCGTCGCGAACAGAAGGCGGAGGTCGACCGTGCCGCCGCCGCCCAGGTAGAACCCGGCGGCGGCGGTCAGCAGCACCAGCTGCGTGATGCGAGGCTTGGTCAGCTCGAGAAACGCTACCAGATGTGCTCCGACATGCCGGCCGCCAGGAGAATCAGCACCAACGGAAGCGGGAAGAGCGCGACGAGCCGCAAATTCCACTTCTCGAACTTGAGATGCATGAAGTACAGCGCCACGAGCAGCGCTTTCCAGATCGCGAGGATCATGAGCAGCGTCAGCTTCAACCCAAAGGTCCAGTTCCGGGCGAACTCAAAGGCGAGCCCGAGCTCGAGCGCGGTGAGCACGGCGAGGTAGATCCAGATCATGATATACGGCGGATGCTTGTGCGTGGTCGTCGCCATGAGCCCCTCAGATCAGGTAGACGATAGTGAACAGGATGATCCACACCAGGTCGACGAAGTGCCAGTAGAGACCGACCACTTCGATCCCGGCGTGATCCTGCTGCGTGTACTTCCCGGGCAGCGCTTTCGTCAGATACAGAAACAGCATTGAGATCACGCCGCACGTCACGTGGAATCCGTGGAATCCCGTCATCGTAAAGAACGTCGAGCCGTACAGGCCCATCGTGGCGCCGGGGAGCTCCCCCTTAGCCACCATTTCGGCGAGCTCGCTGCCTTCCCGGACGCCCGCGGGGACGAACCCACGCTCGACCAGGTGGATGTATTCGAACACCTGAATGCCCACGAAACAGGCGCCGCCGAGAATGGTCATCAGGAGCCAAAACCGCATTTTCCCGATGTCGCCGTCCGAGACCGCGGCATACGCTTTCACCATCGACACCGACGAGCAGATCAGCAGGAACGTGTTGAACGCCGTGATCTTGATGTTCAGCACGACTCCGGGTTTCGCCCATTCGCCCGGGGCTCCGAAGCGCAGGATGACGTAGGAGCCGATCAAGGCGGCGAAGAACATCACTTCCGACGCCAGGAACACCCACATCCCGAGCTTCTTGTTGTAGACATCGACCCCGCGTTCCGCCGGGAACGGCGGGTCCATCGGCCCGCCGTGCCCCACTGCCATTGAGTGACTCATCAGTTCGTCCCTTTCCCGGTCAGTGGCCGGCCGGCGACAGCGCCGGCTCGCGGTCCGTAGGCAGTTTGCGGTTCTGCGGCAGGTAGTCTTCCGTTACGCCCGGCGCGCTGAACTCGTAGGGGCCGCGGTACACGGTGGGCGGCGTCTCCCAATTGCCGTGCGGTGCGGGGTTCGGGAGCGTCCACTCGAGCCCGTTGTCCTCCCACGGGTTCTGCGACGCCTTCTCGCCCTTGAACAGGCTCCACCAGAAGTTGACGAAGAAGATGATCTGCACCGCGAACAACAGGAATGCGTTCACCGAGATGAACACGTTCAGGGGCTGCACGGGCCTGAGGAATTCGTAGATGGTCGGATCGTACAGCCGCCGCATGTGGCCGGCCATCCCGATCATGTGCATCGGGAAGAAGGTTGTGTTGAAAAAGATGAACGTGAGCCAGAAGTGCACCTTGCCCCACGCTTCGTTCATCATGCGGCCGAACATCTTCGGGAACCAGAAGACGATCGACCCGAAAATCGCGAACAGCGACCCGCCGAACAGCACGTAATGGATATGCGCCACGATGAAGTACGTGTCGTGGATGAACATGTCCAGCGGCGTCGCGGCCATGAAGATGCCAGACAGGCCGCCGATCGTGAACATGGTCACGAACCCGATGGCGTGGAGCATGGGCGTATGGAACCGCAGATTGCCGCGCCACATGGTCGACAGCCAGTTGAACACCTTGATGGCCGTCGGCACCGCGATGAGCAGCGTGGTCACCATGAACGACGAGCCCAGCGTCGGGTTCATGCCGGAGACGAACATGTGGTGGCCCCACACGATCCACGACAGGAACGCGATACCCACGATGGCGAACACCATCGAGTGATAGCCGAAGATCGGCTTGCGGCTCCCGTTGGCGATGAGCTCGGACACGAGACCCATCGCGGGGAGAATCAGGATGTACACCTCGGGATGCCCGAAGAACCAGAACAGATGCTGCCACAGGAGCACCTGGCCGCCGGCCGACGGATCGAAGAAGTGCGTACCCAGGACCTGCTCGAACAACAACATGATCGCGGCACCGGCGAGCACTGGGACCGCGAGCAGGCCCAGCACCGCCGTGATGAACAGCGCCCATACCGAGAGCGGCATGCGGAACCAGGTCATTCCCGGCGCCCGGTTGTTGATCACCGTCGTGATGTAGTTGAGCGAGCCGAGCACGGACGACAGGCCGAAGAAGATGATCGAGATCGACCACAGCTCCTGGCCGAATCCCACGCCGGAGTAGTCATGCCGCGCCGACAACGGGACGTACATCGTCCATCCGGCGCGGGGCGCGCCGTCGGCGACGAACAGACTCGAGAGCATCAGAATGCCCGAGACGAACGCCGACCAGAACGACGCCATATTGATGCGCGGGAAGGCCATGTCGTGCGCGCCGAGCTTCAACGGAATGATGAAGTTGGCGTACACGCCGACGAGCAGCAGCATGATGGCGAAGAACACCATGAACGTGCCGTGCATTGTCACGAGCTGCAGGTAGTACTCGGGCAGGATCACGCCGCCCGGGGCCATCGTCTGGGGCAGGATCCCGCCGCCCGGCATCGGCTTCCCGGGGAAACCCAACTGCCAGCGGATCTGCATCGCGAGGATGCCACCGACCAGCAAGAAGAAGAGACTCAGGAACAGGAACTGAATCCCGATGATCTTGTGGTCGGTCGAGAAGATGTACTTGCTGACGAAGCTCCGGTCGTCGTGATGGGCGTGACCGGTATGCGGTGACGCGGCTACGGTCGTCATGACTCCTATTCCCCCCCTGCCTGCGGCTGAGGCGCGTGCTCTTTCGCCCAGGCATCGAAATCCGCTTGAGTGTGGACGGTCACTTGGGCCCGCATCTTGTAATGGCCGAGGCCGCACAGCTGCGAGCAACCGATTTCATACTTCCCCGGCACGGTAGCCACGAACCACGCCTTGATGTGCAACCCGGGCACGATGTCCTGACGCACCCGGAACTCCGGAACGTAAAACGAGTGAATCACATCCTCGGCGGTGAGGTACGCCACGATGGGGCGTCCCGCCGGCAGATGCAGCTGATTGCGGATGACGATGTCGTCTTTGGCGTCCGCGTCGGTGGTATCGAGGCCCGTCGGGTTCGCCTTGGAAATGAGTGAATCCACCGTGCGCCCGAGCTTGCCATCGGGACCGGGCAGGGTGACCCACCACTCGAACTGCTTGGCATGGACGCCGACGGGATAGGCGTCGGCCGGGACGCTGTTGCGTCCCTTGATCTGCACCCAGAAGCTGTTCGAGATGAGGCCGAGCGCGACCATGGTCACGGCGGGAATGGCCGTCCAGATCATCTCGAGCCGCGTGTTGCCGTGCGTGTAGTGCCCCTTCTGCCCGGGGCGGCCCCTGTACTTGAACACGAACCAGATCACGCCGATCTCCACCAGGAAGAACGGGATCGCGGTGATGATCAGAATCGCCGTGAACATCCCGTCGATCCGCGGCGCAAAATTCGAGGCTTGAGGTGGAAGCCACCAGTTCATTGCGCGTCTCCCCTTATTTCGCCGTAAAGGTGAAGTCCTGCGTCTTCGTCCCCGTAGCGGCGACAGTCACCGTCGCCGTCTGGGTCCCGTACTTCTCGTGCCAGGCTTCGATCGTGTAGGTGCCCGCTGGCAGGCCGGAGATCGAGAAGCTGCCGTCGGCTCCGGACACCGAGAAGAACGGATGCGGCAGCACGCCCGCGAACGCGTGCATCCAACCATGGACGTTGCACTCGAAGGGGAGCATGACTTCTTCCACCGAGAACGAGCGGTCGGTGGTCATGTTCGTGGGCTGGCTGATGTTGAACGGCCGGTTCTTCTTCGCCATCGCCTTGATGTTGTGCAAGAGACCGTCGGAATTCTTGATGGCGAGCGGCTGGTTGACCATGATCCCGAACACCCGGGGATGGTAGAGGCAACCCTGCTGGTCGATCGTCACGGGTGTCGTGGGCGTTGGGTACTTCGCGCCCGCCGGCAGGCCGGACTTTACGTACACGAACACGTTGCCGAGCGTGCCGTTGGGGTTCGCCATGACGATCTGCTCGTGCGGCGTGGACTTGTATTGCGCCGCGCACTTGGATTCCTCGCTCATGTCGATTTCGGGATTGACCGACGCCGCCGGCTTTCCGGTCAGCTTGATCTTGCCGGAAATCGTCGCCCCGGCAGCACGATGCGGCGCAGGCGTCGTATTCGGCGCCCAGGCCAACAACACGAGAAGCCCCGCTGCTCCTCCCACCGCCGCCACCGACCCAAGAGTACGCATCATTCCCCCCTTAATGAATTCCGATCTGGTTCAAAGTTTACGCATTCGCAGAATTTTTTCGACGCTGGGCGCGCGCGATCACCAGCATGCCCAGCCCCAAGGTCACCGCCATCGCAATCACCGGAGAAATGAACGTTCCCGGAGGTGTCGGTTGATCGAGCGCGAGGAAATACCAGGTGCTGACCGCCATTCGCGAGTCGTGCTCTCCATTCGAGCCGTCCCACGCAAAGAACGCTACTGGAATGGCGCGGCCGATCGAAAACTGAAGTTCGTGCGTGGAATCGCTGGTCGCAAGTGAGCGCGACAGTACAACGCGCCACTGGCCGTGATCGTAGACCGCCTGCGAGCTGACCGGGGCGTCCTTGCCCCCGGGTCCGGTCGCGAGCGTGTCGAACCGGTCGATGCCTCGCGCAGTCCCCGAAATCGCGCGGCGCGGCTGGCTCGTCCAGCGCCATTGATATACCGGATCCGACCCCGTACCCATCAGGAAGTACGGCCGGTCCGTGCCCGTGGGAATCTTCACGGGAAACTGCATCGCGATCTGATCGGGCCAGAGCGCCGGTGTCACGGTGTCGTCGGTCGCCAGCACCTGATTCTGGCGCCGCATGAACTTGAGCCAGAGCGTGTCGGGGCTCTGCGTCCGATCGTCCCACACGAGCCGGACCGCGATGGACTTGCCGTTGTGGAGCGCCTGGACCCACACCGCGCTCACCGCCGGATCGAACCAGCGCACCTTGCGAATGACCTGGCCGACCAGCGGGAAGTAATAGCTGTCGGCCTTGTTCCACGCCGAGTCGTTCGGGTTCGTGGGAAGCTCGCCCGTGACCTGGTGCGCGTGAATCACGTCGCGCACCTCCGGTGGCTTCTCCGGTGACAGCGAGCGGACATACTGGGCCAGGTGCCACAGCTGCTCGTCCGTCAGAAACTTTTGGTCGATCAGGTCCGAGAACGACGGCATCGGCGTACCATCGAGTCCGGTCCGCAGCCGACGGTAGATCTCCTCGACGCTCGGTCCTCCACGGAAGCGCCAGCTCTGGTGGAGGTCGGCGGCGAAGATCGGCGCCCCGGGGTCGTCCTTCAGGTCCCAGGCCGACGGGCCATCGCCCCGACCCTCGGCCCCGTGGCACTTGTTGCAGTGGATCGAATCATAGAACTGACGACCGATCTTCACGGCATCGCCGCCGCCCGAAGGCGGACTCGAGAACTTGAGCGCCACCACGTGCTGCGAAGTGTCCGAGAAGAACGCCGAGAATGTCTTGATGTACGCCATGACGTTCTTGCGATCGGTCTCGGACAGCCGCGCCTTCCAGGCCGGCATCGCCGAGCCCGGCAGGCCTTCATCGATCGCGTGCATCAGATCGGCGTCGGTGGGAAGCTGTCCCGAGGCCGTCGTGCGAATCTTGTAGACCGCCCCCGTGAAGTCACGGGGACGGGGCAGCATGTACGCCCCCCCCGGTCCCTTTCCATCGCCTTGATCGCCGTGACACCCGGCGCACCACTTGGTGTAGACGACGTGACCGGCGGTGGTGTCCTGAGCGGCGGCCGATACAACGGCGGCCGATGAAACGGCGGTCGATAAGACAGCGGTCAACAGGAAGGCGGTTTTCACTTTTCCCCTCCCGTCTTTTCCCACGTCCGCGGTTTCCAGCCTGTCTGATTGTACAGGAACAGCACGACGGTCCAGATCTGATGCTCCGTCAGGAAGTTCTCCCACACGGGCATCGCCGAGTTCCAGGGCGTGCCTTCCCGCGGCAGCCCGGGACCGCCCTTCGCGACGCGCCAGAACACGAAGCTCTCCGTGAGCTGGGCGATGGTGCCGTTGTCCTGGAAGTTCGCCGGGAGCGGATTGAATCCCTCGGCAAAATGACCGAGACCGTCGAGATGGTCGCCGTGGCACGGCAGGCAATTCTGGTAGTAGACCTCCTTGCCTTCCGCGAGATACGCCTGGAGCGACTCCGCGTGCTGGCGCAGCGGGTTGTTCAGTCCGGTAAGGCTTATGGTCTTGCCCCGGAACGTGATCTCCCCGGGGGGCGCGGGGTGAATCGAGCGCAGGTTCGGCGGCGCCGCCACCGAGGTGCGCACCTCACCGAACGTGATCCAGCCGACGAGCAGGGTCACGAGGGCCACGCCCACCACCCGCACGGGCCGGAGCCGCGGCTGGACCAGTGCGGCATTGATCGGCTCCTTGAACTCTTCCCAGCGCGCTTCGGTGTCGCTCACGTAAATGAGCACGCCCACGAGCACGGTGAGCATGTACTGCAGCACCACACTCTTCGGGACGATCGCGCTTCCGGGGAACACCGGGATAATCCATTCGATGAACACAAACGCGCCCACGAGCAGCAGTACCGCTTGCCAGAATGGATGGCTCAAGAAGCCACGACTCTTGGGGTTCCTGGAGGTCATTTTTGGCTCGCGAGGTAATTGGCCAGCGCATCGAGCTGCGCCGGGCTCATCATGGTCGCGAAGTTCTTGGGCATCACACCGGCGAAATTCTCGAATCCTTTGGTCACATCGGACGCCGGATCACTGACCTTCTTTTTGATCGCGGCCGCATCGCGGCGCGAGCCGACATGGGTCAGATCCGGGCCGATGGCGCCTCCGTTGCCCGCGATCTTATGGCAATTGGTGCAGCCCGCTTCCTTGATGATCGCCTTCGGATCCGTGCTGCCGCCGGCAAACCCTCCGCCAGCGCCACCACCCCCCCCACCACCACCGCCCGTGGCGGCTGGTGCCGCCGCTCCGGGGGCGGCCTTCGCGATGTCGGCGCCGGTCACGTCCACCGTACCGCCCTGCGACTCGAGGAACGCGACCAGCGCCCACGCCTGCTCCGGCGGCACCATGGCCGTAATCTTCGGCATGATGGGCTGGTAGCCCGAGACGACGAATTTCGCGGGCTCGTCGAGCGACTCGTACAGATACGCCTTGCAGTCCTTGCCGGCCTCGCGCTTCCCGCAGCGCGCGCCGATCGGGCCCGCGCCCTTTTCATCGGTGAGCAGGTTCGGCGCGCGGGTGCCCAAACCGTGACAGGCCGTGCACCCGCCGATGCCGTTGAACACCTTCTCGCCCGCCGCCACCAACTCGTCCGACGTCGAGTTCGGGCCGAGCGCGAGCTTCACGGGCACCTCGGACTGCATCTGCGGGATCTTGTTGCACACGAGCGTATACACGAGCAGTGTGCCGATCACGACGCCGAACACCTTCAGGTTAGTGGCCCACATGCTGAGCCTCCTTCCCGGCCGGCACGTACGTGGATTTCTCGGCGAGCCCGCCGAGCCAGAACACGAATCCCACGAGACTGAGGAAGATGAGGACGCAGACGCTGATCACGATCGAGGCGTAACCGAGCGCCGGGGTCGCCGCGTACTTGCTCGTGTCTTCCATCACCTGCCACACGTGCCAGTACTGCCGAATGCCCGAGCGGGCGAACCCCATCAGGCCCATGAGCCAGGTGAACGTCACGGCGAGAATGAACAGCGCGTACTGCGAGCGCGCCGGCATTTTGCCCCACTGGATCTCACCCATCGTCTTCGCCCCGCGGCCCATCATCGTGTCGATGATCGTCACGCCGATGATGCACGCGAGCACCGCCAGCACCTGATAGACGCTGAATCCGATGCGGACGATCGCTTCGACGAAATAGCCCCGGATCCCGTAGAACAGCACGATCGCCGCGGCGATCGCGAACATCGCCGCCTGGATCATCGTCCCGGTCTGCGCCCAGGGCACGGTGATCTGTTTGTTCCCGCGCCGGTACAGGAGGAACGAGAGGAACGTCGCGAGAATCATCAGGTTCACGGCGGTATTCTTGGCGCTCATCACGCCGAGTGCGCCGAGCAGCGGGTGGTGCGAGCCACCCATGGCGGCGAGTTCCTTCGAGTCGGCGATCATGGTGTGCGGCGTGCCCCAGACGATCGCGCCGAGCACGAGCACGATCAGGAGATACTTGATGTAGCCCTGATACCGCTCGGCGCCGGGGATGCGGCCCATGCCGATCCAGAGATAGTAGTTCCCGGCGAGGAACAGCACGGCGATCAGGAACGCCTGGATCACCCACAGCCAGCTCATGAACCCGCCCATCATCGTGATGCCCATCGACTGGTCGTACTGATAAATCTCGCGGCCCAGGTAGTAGCCGGCGAACGGCAGAACGATTAGCGCCGACATCGCGATGAAATTCCCGATGTACCCCATCCAGTCGTAGTGCGCGCGCTCCTCGTCGGTCCGCGCGGCGAGGAACCGGTAGCTTGCGTACGCGCCCACGATCGCGCCGCCGAACACGACGTTGGCGATGATTCGGTGGATGTTGATCGGCATCCACGTCGCATTGGCGATCGCGTGCCACAGACGGATGGAGTACGGGTCCGTTGTGGAGGTGATGTCTCGCGGCGGGGACATCATGTAGGTGAGCCACGAGTTGGCGATGAGCATCACCACCGTGCCCCAGACGTTGAGCAGGACGCCGAGCCCCAGATGCACCTTCTTGCTGCCGCCGTATTTCCATCGGTCCCACCCGTAGTAGTACAGGTACAGGGTGAAGGACTCGAGAAAGAACAGGCCGGCGTACAGCCACATGGACGGTCCGAACACGGCCGTCAGGTACGCCCAGAACCGGGGATACAGGGTGGAGAGCAGGAACACGAGGATCGCGCCCCAGATTGCGGTCGCGCTGTAGGCGACGAGCAGGAGCCGCGTGAATTCCTTCGCCAGCCGGTCGTAGCGGGCCTCGCCGCCGAAAATCCCGATCGCCTCCGCGACCACGGCGAACATCGGAACCCCGAGCACGAACGCGGCGAACATGAGGTGCACCTCGGCCGCGATCCACACCGCCGCCCGGGCGCCGATGACGGGGAATTCCCCGTACGAGCGCACGCTGTCGGCGGCAGCCGCCGCAAGCATGTACATGCCGTCAGCCATCAACCACGCGCCTCCGTGAAGAACGGCCGTCGTTTGGAAAAATCGATGGGCATCGCGCTGCGAATTTCGGACAGCATGTCAAGCGTGATCTCGCGCGCGCCCTGGCGCCGCGCGAAATCCTCCACTCGCTTCATGACCACGCCACGCACGAACGAGGGAATGCGCTCGATTCGCTCGCGCGCCGCGGGACTCCACGCCAGCACGGACTCGAACTCCGAGCCGTATGTGATGTCCCGCGCGGGCACGACCACAGACGCGCCCGGGTCGGGCTCGTAGGTGCACGACGGGTCCTCGGCGAGCACGTCGCCGCTCGTCGCAAACGCGCGCGCGCGGCACCCCCCGCACACGCCGCGGTACTCGCACGCACCGCACTTCCCGCCCAGCTGGCCTTCGCGCAACTGCCGGAACAGGGGCGACTCCCGCCAGATCGCGCCGAACGACTCGGCCCGCAGGTCTCCCGCAACTTCAGGGAGGTAGGGACAGGGTGTCAGCTTGCCGTCGGGCGTGATGCGGCAGTACTGCGTGCCGCACGGGCAGCGCGTCTCGTAATTCAGGATCGGCGACTCGGGGTCCCGGGCATGCACGTGGCGCATGAAGTGCGGCGCGCACTTGGCGCGCACCAGCATCGTGCCGCGGTACTCCCCCTGCCACCGCGCCAGATCGGCGAGCACGGCCTCATACTCCGTTGGGGGAAGGTCGGACAGCCGGGTACCGCGACCGGTGGGAACGAGGAAGTAGCAGTTGAACGACACCGCGCCCTGCTCAGCCGACCAGGCGACGATCCGCTCGAGCTCGGTGCGATTCCCCGTCGTGACGGTCGTCTGGACGATGAAGTCGAGCCGTTCCCGCCGCAGCCGCTCGATCGCGGCCTGCGTATCGACGAGCGCTCCGCGCCCGTGGCGGAAGTTGTCGTGGTAGGAGGGGCGCAACGAGTCCACGCTCACCGCGAAGCCGCGAACTCCCGCCTCTTTCAGCTGTCCGATCCGCGCCTGTGTGAGCAGCGTGCCGTTCGTGCCGATGACTACGGTGGCGCCGCGCTTCACGGCATAGCGCGCGATCGTGGCCAGATCCTCGCGCAATAGCGGCTCGCCTCCGGAGAGAATCACGAGGGGCGCCGGGTTGATCTCGAGCAGCTCGTCCACCACCCGGAGACACGCCGCCGTGTCGAGCTCGTCCGTCGCACTCTCGGCCGGTCCGGCCGAGATGTAACAGTGCGCGCACTCGAGATTGCAGCGCCGGGTGAGGTTCCAGGCCACCACGTGCGGCACGAAATCCATCAGTCGCCCGCTTGCTCCTGCAGCAGGCGCTCGACGGCCTGCTTCGCGTCTTCCGGCTTGACGCCTTTAAAGTCGACGGGACACTTGCCCATCTTGTCTTCGATATCCTTGATCGGACAGCGGGTGATTCCCTGCGCTTTGGCCGTCTCGATGAACGCCCGCATCTCCGGCGAGAGCGCGTCGCGTCCTTCGGCTTCGGCGCGAATCTGCTTGGCGCGCAGCTCGGTGAACATCACCATCATCGTTTCGACGTCGAACTCGTCGGCCTCGATCATCTGCTGCTTGTTGTCATCCATCACGCGCGTCGTAATGCGCCAGATCTCGTGGCTGCGCGCGAACCGCTCGACCGTGTTGCGCGCCAGCGGCCGCGCGATCAGCGGTACGAGCCCGAGCCGCGCCCAGGCTTCCTCGGTCCACACGATCGGATCGGTGGCCACGCGCGGGCGCGTGCTCACGACGCCCGTCACGGGGCAGCGCGTCTCGACCAGCGCCACGTCCGATACGTCGTCCTCGTCGTGCCCCTGGACCTTCGTGACCTTGAGCTGCTCAGTGGCCTTCACTTCGGCGAGGGCGAGTTCTTCTGCGGTCCCGATGCCCATGATGAGCTGCATGTGTGTGGGAAGCAGCTTCTTGATGGCCTCATCGAGCCAGCGGTTGGTCACCGTCGCGGGCGCACCCCCTGTCTGCTCGAGCAGGTACTCCTCGACCGCTCGGCGCGCGATCCCCTGGGCGAACGGTGGCACGCGGAGAATCCGCACCTCGGCGTCGGGCGCCCAGGGAAGACCGGCCTGGCCGTCCTCTTCGATCCATGGAATGTCTTCGGGGCGGATGCCCACCGTGCCGACGAGCAGCGTGTTGCAGGGCGCGAGGCGCACCAGGTTCTCGGCCTGTGACCCCAAGTCCGTGCCCTCGATGCGATGCGCCCCGTGGCGCGCCAGCACCAGCAGCGACGGCTTCACTTCCTCGGCCCACTGCATGATGACCTGGAATGGCTTGCCGATCAGGATCTGTGTCTTGATGGGTACGTCGGGGAACTCCTGCGCCATCACCTCGGCCCGCTTGAGGTTCGCCTGGCACAGCTTCAGCAGGCCTTTGTCGATGATGTTGTTGTGCAGCTCTTCCTGCTCTTCGAACTTGAACACCTTCGAGGCCTGATACGACAGCACGTCCTTGATGTTGTGGAACACGACGTGGTGATACTCCACGTCGAAGGCGCTACAGACGTAGAGCGAGCAGCCGTACGCCTGCGCCAGCTCGAGCGCCGTGCGCATGGCCTTGTAGCTGTACGACGATCCGTCGATGCACACCAGCAGGCGGCCGCCCTCGAACGCCTTGTCATCGCGAGTGATGAGGACGTCCTTTTCGACGTTTCTCAGCACCCGCGCCACGACGCCGCCGAGCTGGGAATGAGGCTGCCGGCCGAGGCCGTGCGCGCCGATCGCGAGCAGATCGTACTGCCGTCCCGACGAGCCGACGAGCCGCGCCGCCGCGTCTTCCTCCTCGGCGACGATGCGCCCGTTCGCGCCCAGCTGGACGTCGCTGCGCACCTTGTCGCCGCCATCGTACCCCGCGGCGCGATTGGGATCGAAGCCGATGAGTCCCGGCAGCCGTCCCGCGCCGCGGTTCACCTCGTTGACGATCTCCTCGTAATTGATTCCTTCGAGCAGCTGCCGCGTGAGCGGCACCCCGGCACCATCACACCGCTTGCCCATCTGGTCGAGAAAGCTGTCGGCGATGAGCTGCAGCCCTTTTTCGATCAGCTTGTCGTGGATTTTGCGCTGCTTTTTGATCTCTTCGGGAGTCTGGAACTGCGCGGGAAGACCGGTCTCGAGCTGGCGGAATCGGACATCGTGCAGCCGCGCGGCGTACACATGATTCCCGGTAATCCTGCCGCCCGATTTGCGGCACAGTTCAATCGCGCGGTCGACAGTCCAATCAGAGTGCTGGGAATTATCGACGGGCGCGAAGATCTCTCGGTACACCGGCACCTCGGGCGATTTGGGGTCCAGTGCCGGCGCGCACGAACTCCGGCCCGCCCGGACGCACGGGGGCGGTAGTCCGAAGGGGGGAATCGCGGGCGCACGGCGGCGACGGCGTGGGGCCGTCGCGTCTAGATTACTGTTTGCTTGTGAAAAAAAACACAAACTGCTGGGCGATTATGGCCCCTGATACGAGCGCTGTCAAGGCTCGCGAAAACTGGGGGGAGGGACGATTTGCCGACCGGTTTCGTCCCATACGGTGATGGCATCCACGGGGCAAATGTCGCAGGCGCGGAGCAGCCGCTCGCGCTCCACGCCCTCGGGCTCGGTGAACACGACGATCGTCGCGTCGTCCAATCTGAAACCCTCAGGCGCTTCCTTCACGCAATCGCCGAATCCCACGCACTGATCACGGTCGATCACAATCCTGAGCCCGTGCACCACGCGTTCTTCCGCGGCGCTCACATCCCCTCGAGGCCGAGCTCCGTTCGCGCGGTGTCCATCAGCGCCGGCGTGATCTCCTCTATGCCGCGGTCGCGCGCGTACTCCGTGTAGATCTTCTTCACCATGCCGCGAACGAAGCTGGGAACGCGGGTCAAGCGATCCTGAGCCTCTGGTGACCAGGTCGGAGCGGCGGAGCTGCGGCTCGGCGGCTCGCGCTCTTCGAACGCGGTTTCGCGGCCGGTCGCGACGCTCGAACGGATCATCTCGAGCGGCTGGCTCTCGATCGTCGATCCGCCGATTTTCACACCCAGAGACGCGACCAGCTGAGTCTCCATCGGATTCGTCAGCATCGCGACCACGCGGCCGCAGGCGGGGCAGCGAAATACGGCCGCGAGCGTCCCGTCGCCCGGAAGCGCACGCTCCTCGAAGCTCATCTGCCGATCGCACTCCACGCACAGGAACTTCACAGACGACTCCCCAGCGTGTCCCAGATTTCCTGGGATGGCTGCCATGGCACCCGGGCCAGGAGCTCGAGCCCGAATTCCCGGGCGAGGTCCTCTCCCGCGGTCCCCTCGAATTTTCCACCGGTCATGTTCTCGATGATGCCCAGCAGCTGGGCGCCGCGCGCCGTCGCCGCTCGCAGCGCCCGCCGCACGGCGTCGCGCGACTCGATCGTTGGGATCGTGACCGTGAGGACAGCGGGCGGCGCGCCGAGCAGATCGGAGAGTTCTTCAAACCGCCCGAGTCCGGGTGGGAGGTCGATCAGGAG
>Ga0335079_10002924_pt1 | contig 19691 bp, 21 predicted proteins | sample Lox_Sample_33_FD_206719 | JGI IMG/M metagenome (GOLD analysis project Ga0335079, IMG submission 206719) | Soil microbial communities from Loxahatchee National Wildlife Refuge, Florida, United States - Lox_Sample_3.3 | ecosystem: Environmental > Terrestrial > Soil > Wetlands | place: USA... | reverse complement strand
TGAGGAGCGCAACTTCCAGATCGAAGCCGGACAAATTGAGCCGTTCCTTTGGAAGCGCGGTTTCAGCCAAGTGCGCCATGTCACTGGCGCAGATCTACAGGCACGTTATTTCATCGGCAGGAACGCCAGGCGGAAGGTGACTTCAGATTATGCAATTGCCGTAGGGATCGTATGATTTCAATCCGGCACCTCGATTAATTTTTTTATATGTCCTTGTGGCATGCCTGAACAGCATATCCATGAATTGGCGAAAGAATCACAAAGGTTAACCTGAATAGATGAGCATCCCTTTACAACACGTATCCGCTAAAAGCGGATGCTCATCAAAAAGAATAATACAGAAGGTTTTATCCGCAAATCTTTCATGCCAAATCTCCCACTCCCGCATAAATCATCAGCAATGTTTCTGCCGTATGGAGAGTTATTGGCATTCATGCTCTACGGTGATGACTACTTTTCCCTTGGCGTGCACAGTCTCAAAATAGCGGAAGGCTTCAGCAGTCTTACTCAACGGGTAACACCCATCGATCACCGGTACAACTTTTCCAGCTTCAAGAAGTTCCCTCATAAAGGCCAAATCTTTTTGGCTGCGTGCCGTGGAAACAATGAATATTCTCTGCCTTCCTGACTTGGAATCCCGTCGCGCTCGGAGTGAAGCCTGGAAAAGTTGAAGCATGGAGCCTCCGGCGACTACATAGGTTCCATCGGGAGTCAAGGCACGCAAATAATCTGATATTGGATGGTAACCATTCGCCGCCAGGATCAGATCATACCGTTGTCCATTCCGGGTAAACTCTTCTCTCTTGTAGTCGATAACATGGTCCGCCCCGATCGAGTGCGCCATGTCCACATTCCTCGTGCTGCATACGCCCGTGACCTCCGCCCCAAACGATTTGGCAATCTGGATGGCGAACATCCCTACGCCGCCCGAGGCGCCATTGATCAAAACCTTTTGCCCCGCCTGAATGTTTCCTTTGTCGCGCAAGCCTTGCAGGGCGGTCAGCGCCGCGATCGGGACAGCGGCGGCCTGCTCGAATGATATATTGGCTGGCTTCAGCACGATTGCATTTTCTTTAGCACATGCATACTCAGCAAAAGTGTTGGCGCCAAACCCAAAGACCTCATCTCTCGGTCGAAATTGCCTGACATCCTTGCCGACCGCATCAACCCGCCCGGCAACATCAACGCCTAAGATTGGGTTTTTAGGTTTTAGAAAGCCTCCTACCATGAAACGGATAAAAAATGGATTCGCTCGCATAAGACGCCAGTCAAGAGAATTTATGGAGGCAGCCTGAACGCGGATCAGCACTTCGTCATCCCTGGGAGTCGGTTTTTCCACCTCTTTGAGATGAAGCACTTCCGGCGATCCATATCGATCATATACAATTGCTTTCATCTGGACCTCCTTTGATGGAACGTGTTCGTTGAGCCTTCGTTCATATCTGTTTTGACAGAGCCGAAAGCGATTGCATTGCTGTGTAAAATCGCATTCATATAAGTATCTTCCTCTATGTTCGATGTGCCAATTTAAACCTGTTTTGTATCGGTTTTGGCAGACCCGGAAGCGATTGCAGATGGATTGAATCCTTTAACAATCAACCACACTGCCAGAGCCATTTCCTGCAAGGCGATTGGGATAGCCAACAACAATGTTGTGCCCGAAGGTTCTTGGCCGAACAGAATTAATACAGCCATTGATAACAGCATGGCTATCCCAATGATTCCCCAAACGGATAGGCATCGAGGAATGAGTTTTGATTGATAAAATACAAAGTAATACATGAGAGCGCCCAGGCAAAATGAGATCACTCCACATGCATAGTTCGCCCAGTTACGTACTGCTGACATCAAGGTTCCCAGGATTTGAAAAGTTGAGACGGCGGGAGTTCCTGCTTTTACATATTCCTGACTCAATGACAATAGAGAAAGTAGGCCGAGTGCCCCGACAATATAGAACACTCCCTCGATAAGCCTGAAACCAACGGCCCCCAGAGCCAGGCCTTCATTATATTTCCTTAGGAGCGGATACAACGAAATTGCAATCGCAGCACTTGTGGCAGCCGCAATAAATTGAAAGAGCACTCCTAAAATCACCTGGTTCTCAGTTGCGGAAAACTTAATAAGATAATCCGGACTATCCAAAATCGATTGCGTAAAACCGGTGCTCACCAGACTTGCAGCCGTCGCAACAATGAACAAAATCCCTGCGATGATCGCTGTTTTTCTATATATATTCATTTTTCTCCTTTTTGAACGATGTAGATGGTTTCCTTCAATCAGGTTTCAGGCAGATTCCAGTACACGTTTTTCCCACTGTTCGACATTTACGCCTTTGATCAGCAGCCACAGTGGAAACAACACTTCTCCCCAGAATGTGAACAAGGCAATATTCACGCCGAAGCCGGGGAAAAGAAACGCTGCAAAACTATCTACCAGATAACCAAGACATCCAATGATCAGTAGGACGCCCAGAATCTTGGGCAGGAAACCCGATTTGAAGACTAAATAACCCATGGGAAACAGCCATAGGCCCCAAAAGATTCCAGCAATACTAATTCCAAGTTGATGCAAATTAAGCAACATGGGCACGAAAGCTTGAAGCTGACCTGCCGTAAATCCAGTCAAGGCGCTGGCGCTGTGCAATAGAATCAGGACGGCAAACTGGTTTAGCTCGTTGAGCATGGCGATGGGAGCGCCGAGCAGGATGAATATAACCATCGCTCGTGCCATGCTTTTGTTGACCGGTTGGAGCAGTTTGTATAGAGCCAGGACCACAAATATGTTGACAATTTGGACCAGCAGTGCGATCACAATTCCGAGACGAAACATCGTTTCAGAAGCCAGGATATTCCTGGCGGTCGCGGCCGCATCACCAGGTACGATCAAGCCAGACGCGGTGAACATTCCGAAGAATCCGAGCGGGACGAGACTGAGATACAGGATCCCTGCAATTCTGGCGGTCTGATTGATGGATGGTTTGGAGGTGTGATTATTCATTTCAATTTCTCCTATCCGGATTTTATGAATTGGAAACGTTTTCAGATTCTGCCCATCTCCATGCGTACGAGACGATGAAAGCAGTACATGCAATTTCTATAACGCTGAAAAATATGTAGTAGAGGGTGGGCGACCCAACCCACAGTGATGCGATTTGAACGACGGTCATAAACGCACCCGCAATAAGGTTCGTCCAGCGGTTGGCCCCATACTTCAGCACGCGGGACAGGAGCACCATGGCAGTTGGGATTTCCATCAAGATGCCGGCTCCCAATAAGAAGCCCGGGGTGAAATGGATGCCGGCCACGTTTCCTGTCAGCACTTGCTTTAGATAATCGGAGTTCATTAACGCTAGAACATCGCAATAGAGATAGTTGAACATGGCGAAGATCCATAGCGTTGAGAGTATTCCCTTCTGATCCTTGATCTCAGCGATCGTTTTGTTCGTATTCATTTTTTCTCCTTCTTTGAATAATATGGATGAATTTCATGGTTCGATATCTGCTTCGGGAGATCGATCCGGTTTAACCCGGATCACAGAGACTAATGGCATCCCTACGTCGCGCACTTTTTTCAACAACCCATACAATGCAGCCTGATCGATGATCAGGCCGGTCAAAAGCGTATCGCCGTTCTTTTCCAGAGTAATGGTCAAGCCCTCGAACCAGTCTGTCCATTGACAACCCAGATGACCCTGGATTCTGATTTGATAGACGATGGGTTGATCCGAATCAATTTTTGCGCCGAGATCATTTGTCATTGCCTTGTACCTTTCGCAACCGGCTGCGAACCATCTGCGCCCGTTGCTCCATGTACACGTAATATACCGGGCCAACGGTATTTTTGTGGCGATACTAAAGTATTGCTCTTGGGTATTGTTTTGAATTGATTGAGGGGGGAAGTTCTACAGTGCCGGATTCGACGGCGCTTGCGCCTGCATAAATCGTTACAACAGACCCAACTCGCGGGCGCGCGCTACAGCCTCGGTGCGATTTTGAACATGCAATTTATCAAAGATATTCCGATTGTGCCCCTTGACGGTGCTCATCGCAAGGAAGAGCCGCTCGCTAATCACATGATTCGATAGTCCCTTGGCGATGAGGCGCAGAATTTCCAATTCACGCGGGCTCAGTTGCTCCATGGAAAGTTGGGCAGGGGGCAAAGAGGGTTTCCCTTCGCTCTTTAGCCCCTCCACTTCAAAGCCGGCTCGCAACTTTCCTACATAATCCAGCATCATTCCTGCGGAGGCCGCTTCGGACAATAGTTGGGACATCGGAGCGCCTTCGTCCACAAAGAGACGGATAAAGCCATCCGGCTCTGCCCGTGCCAGCGCGTCGGTCAGTACTTTAAGAGCCCTTGCCTTTTCGCCATGAAGATGCCGAGCTACCGCTTCCAAAACCATGACTTTGAGCTGTTCGTCCTTCAACTGCTTCTCCTCCACTTGCTGGCGTAACGGCGCCAGCACGGCCAACGCGGCGGAGGCGTCGCCTTGGGCCAGAAGCACTCGCGCCTGAATGGTTGGAAGATCATACATCCGGGTCAGATGCAGCGCGGCTTCAGCATCGCCCTGATGGAGTAGTGTCAGCGCTTGCGCGGCGGCAACCTCAGGGAGGCGAAGCACAAAATTATTTTGACGCGCGGATTGGTCGGCTTGAGCCAACATCACGACCGCGCCATCCACATCTCCTCGAGCCAGTTTCAGGCGGGCCAGGAACACTTCGCAGACAATGAATCGGTCGATCACCTTGTCATACTGTCGCGCGAGATCGAGGCTCTGTCTTCCATGTCGCTCGGCGGCCTCCAGATCATTCCATTCGTACAAGATACGAGCTAGGCCGAGATGCGCATCGTACACAATCTGAAGCGGCTGATCGCCCGCCAACCGCAAGACACGCTGGTAGCTCTCAGCCGCCAAATGAAGCTGATTTTCTGCCTCCTGCACATTGCCCAGACTGCCAGTCGCCAATAGCGTGGTGAAGACATCCCCACATGCCTGGCTGAGGGCTAAGGCTTCCGTGAGCGCCTGGCGGGCCGCGGCACGATCTCCAGAAAAGAAGTAGTGGGCAACGCCCAACGTCCAGTTGGCGGTCGCGCGGTTGGACAAGTTATCAGCGCTCAGATATTCCAGGGCGCGGCGCGATTGGACAAGTATGGTCTCTGCCTGATAGCGGGTGAGAGCCAACACGGCTCGGGCTGTGGCAATTCGTCCGATGAGATTGCGGGTTTTGTCGTCCATTTCCGCGCCTTGCAAAGCGGCTTCAGCCGCGTCCAGTTTCTCCTCTACACCGGTCGTTTGACCAACCACCAGCAACAACGAGCCGTATCTCCACCATAACGAAGGTCTATCATCCAATACTGTCTTCGGCAACGACTCTAGCCAGTCAAGGATCGTAGTTACCGCGCCACGAAGATGCAGTGGGATCCCGTCTCCCTCAATAAGTCGTTCAGCGCGCTCAATATCCTGGGCAGCCGCGGCATGGTGAAACGCTTCAAACTCCAAATCATGGTCTTCATACCATTGGCTGGCACGACCATGCAATTCGTTCACGCGGCGTTCCGCATCGTCAGTCGCTGAGGCAATACTCTGGTGGAGTCGCTGGCGTAGCAAATCAGCAAAGAGATGGTGATAGCGATACCAATGCCGTTCGTTGTCCAGAGGGACGATGAACAGGTTGATGCGTTCAAGGTACTCCAGAGTTTCCTGTCCCGATCCAGAGGGGGCAAGTAGAACAGCATCACACAGGGGACCAGACATCCGTTCGAGGATGGATGTGCGCAACAGGAAAGTCTGAATGCTTTCGGGTTGCTTTTGCAGGACCTCCTCAAGGAGATAGTCGAGTATAAAATGATGGCTGCCGGTAAAAGATTGGATGAAACCGCTTGTGTCTTGAAGTCCCTGCATGGAAAGCGCAGCCAACTGCAAGCCGGCAATCCATCCTTCGGTACGGGTTTCCAGCGCGGCGATATCTTCTACTGAGAGGTTGAAGCCCATGACTTGATTGAGGAATTCGGCCGCTTCGGATGGAGTAAAACGCAGGTCTGAGGCACGTAATTCAATCAATTGGCTGCGGGCGCGCAATCGAGCCAGGGGCAAGTTTGGGTCCTCACGGGTAGCGATCACCAAATGCATTTGTGGCGGCAGGTGTTTGAGCAGATAAGCGAGAGCATGGTCAACCGGTTTCGAATCAATCAAGTGGTAATCATCCAGAACGAGGATGAAATGATCTGTGATGGCGGTGATTTCATTGAGCAGGGTCGTTAGAATCGCTTCGGTCGGCGGCGGTTGAGGAGACTGCAGGGCGCGCAGCGCGCCTTCTCCAATGTTCGCGACCATCCCTTTGACCGGGCTTACCGTTCGTGCCGCGAGAGCCGGCAGGGCAAGCGTTTGCAAAGCAAGGATCAGGTAGGTTAGAAAACGGCTGGGGTCATTATCCCCTTCATCCAGTGACAGCCAAGCGATTGGTCGTCCGCAACCAGCAGTCCATTCACTAACCAGCGTGGTCTTTCCAAAGCCGGCGGGGGCTGAGACGAGGGTCAGTTTGCGCTCCAAGCCCTCGTTCAATCGCTCCATCAGGCGGGGGCGGAGGACGGATTTAGATCGAGGCGGGGGAATATAAACTTTGGTGGCTAGAATTGGCAAAGCCATGGATCGATTATAAAACACATACCCATCTTCTCAACAAGCAGATACTCGCCATAACCAATTCTTAACATCCTGTTTTTATGACTTTAATACCTTCCCGATAGAATGGGGAAGACGAGGCATAGTGAGCGAAAACATCCTGTTTATTTGTGGTTCCTTGAATCAAACCACAATGATGCACCAGATCGCGCTGCAGTTGGAGGAGTACAACTGCTTTTTCACACCATATTACGCCGATGGGATCGAAGATTTTGCAGCCCGCATCGGATTGTTGGGTTGCACTGTTTTGGGCGGGCGGCATATGCAGGAAACGCAAGCATATCTTGCCGATAACAATTTGCAGACTGACTATCGCGGCAAGAATCATAAATACGATCTGGTTGTGACTTGCAGTGATTTGATCGTACAGAATAACATTCGCGGGAAACGAATGGTATTGGTTCAGGAAGGAATTACAGAACCCGAAGGTTTTGTTTATCAATTGGTAAGGCGTTTCAAACTGCCTCGATATTTGGCCAATACGGCCACGAGCGGGCTTTCCAATGCCTACGATATTTTCTGCGTGGCATCCCAGGGTTATCGCGAACACTTTATCAAAAAGGGAGTGAGAGCTGAAAAAATTGCAGTATCTGGAATTCCAAACTTCGACGATCTGTCAAGATTGGATAAGAACGATTTCCCGCTTCACGACTATGTTCTCGTCGCAACCTCGCCTCTTCGCGAGACCTTTCGTCCTGATAACCGGAAGGATTTTTTGCGCCGCTGTCTTCGTATCGCCAACGGAAGACCATTGATCTTCAAACTACACCCAACAGAAAACATCCAGAGAGCCATGCGGGAGATCTATCAGGTGATCCCTGATGCAACGGTGTTTACCCAGGGCAACATCAATCCGATGATTGCAAATGCTTCGGTGGTCATTACACAACAATCCACTTGCACGTTTGTGGCGATTGCGCTTGGCAAGGAAGTTTATACCAATCTGGATGTCACGGAACTAAGACACTTAATACCTATTCAAAACGGAGGTATGGCAGCTCAAAAAATTTCGGAAATTTCGCGTCGACTGTTATATACTCCCATGCCGGTTTTGGAACAAATCCGCAAAGGATATCGCACCCGGCCCAAATGGGAACAAGCAGATCTATTCTAACCGTGAACTGCTCTTGAAAGTGTGTACAAAATGAAACCCACCATCGCCATATACCATGTTGCAAGGTTATTAACCTTTGACATACAACTGCGGTTTAGAAGATTACCGTCCTTCAAGTTATTAATCCCAATACCACTGATTTGGCTTACGCGGTTCTCGTGGCTATAGCTTTAAAGTCATTTACTTATAGGTAGTCGATTCATCAGCCATTCTTGAACATCAACTTGTTCATCACCATCTTTTGAATGCTGGTGTCTATACTCGCCATCTGATTGCATAGCCCTTGCCCGTGTATTATCTCTTAGATACACATCCAAAACGTGGTCACGTAAATAACGGACGTGTTCCTCGCTTTCAAGGGGAAAGACAACTTCCACGCGATGATTTAAATTGCGTGTCATCAAGTCGGCACTGCCAAGATAGATCTCATCTTTCCCCTTATTATGGAAGTAAAAGATTCGGCTGTGCTCCAAGTAACGCCCCACAATACTTATCACACGGATATTCTCGCTGACATTTTTGACACCCGGCCGCAGGCAACATATTCCGCGTACCAGTAAATCGATTTGGACACCTGCTTGGGATGCTTCATAAAGCAGTTGAATCATTTCCGGATCAACAATCGCGTTCAGCTTGAAAATCAAATGTGCCTTGTCTCCGTGTTTAGCATGTTCAATTTCACGCTTGATCAACGATGAAAGTCTCTGGCGCAGATTAAGCGGAGCGACAAATAATTTTCGATACTCTTGTTGGGTGGAATATCCGGTTAGGAAATTAAATAGATCCGTTGCATCTGCGCCGATGGCTTCATCACAGGTAAAAATGCCAATGTCTTCATAAATGTTCGAGGTGACCGAGTTGTAATTGCCAGTTGCCAAATGAACATAACGACGGATGCCATCTTCTTCCTGCCGCACCACCATTCCGATCTTGGAATGTGTCTTCAAGCCCACCAGGCCATAAACCACATACACGCCGGCCTGTTCAAGCTTGCGCGCCCAGCCGATGTTGCTTTCTTCATCGAAACGCGCTTTGAGTTCCACCAGCACAGCAACTTGTTTGCCGCGTTCGCAGGCGGTTAGCAGAGCATCCACCACAGGCGAGTTGCGTCCGACGCGGTACAGAGTCTGTTTTATGGCGAGCACTTGCGGGTCAAGCGCGGAAGCGTTGAGAAAGTCGATCACGGAGTTGAAAGAGTCATAAGGATGATGCAGCAGGATGTTCTCCTGGCGGATCGCGGCAAAGAGATTTTCCGCGGTCGCCGCGTCTTTGAATTGATTCACAATGCGCGGTTTATAAGGCGGATATTTCAGATCGTAGCGTTCAATGTTTTCATACACTTGCATCAGGTCTGTCAACCCCAGTGGAATCTTCTGGAGGAAGACATCACTTCGCTTGATCTCAAGATTTTCAACGAGCAAATTGCGGATGGCAATCGGCATGGATTCATGAATGGAAACCTGCACGACCGACCCAAACTTTCTGCGCCGGATGCTTTGTTGCATCGTCTCAATCAGATCGTCCGCTTCAATCTCTTGGATTTCAGTATCGGCATCGCGGATGACGCGAAACGAATGAGTCTCCAGTACTTCCATGCCGGGAAAGAGCAAGCCGATATTCGCGGCGATCACCTGTTCCAGCCAGACAAAATAATGATGATGCGGAATCGTACCGTCTTTGCGCGCACCTCCCGACGAATGCTTGATCGGAACCAAACGCGGCAGCGTGTTCGGCACTTTCAGGCGCGCGAATTTCTCATTGCCCTTTGGGTCGCGGATCACGATGGCGAGGTTGACGCTTAAATTGGAAATATGAGGGAAGGGATGACCGGGATCCAAGGCGAGCGGCGTAAGCACTGGATACACCACTTCCTTGAAATAAGCGTCTGCTTTCTCCTTTTGGGATTTGCTGAGGCGGGGATAATTCAAAATGTGGATGCCCGCCCTGTCCAGTCGGGGCAGCAGCGTGCGATGCAGGCATTGCTGCGCTTGGTGATAAAGCTCGGTGGCCAGCTTGCGGATGGCGGCCAGTTGTTCGCGCGGCGTCAGACCGTCCGGCGAAACTTCCATGATGCGAGCCTCCACCTGTTTGCGAATGCCCGAGACGCGCACCATGAAGAACTCGTCCATGTTTGAGCCGAAAATGGATAGGAATTTAACCCGTTCCAACAAGGGGTTGTTTTCATCCTGCGCCTCTTCCAAAACGCGGCGTTGGAATTCGAGCAGGCTGAGCTCTCTATTAATGAATAGCTCGGGAGAAAGGGCAGGCGTCTCGGACATGGCGCGGCGTTATGTTTTTGCGGCGATCTTCGGCGTCAGCAGCCATTCCAGCGTGGCCCTGCGTTCGATGCGAAAATCGTCCGCGGACAGACAGCACACGCTGCCGTATTTCACATTGATGGACAGATCCCCGCCGCCCGAAGCAAGTGCGCCGATCAGCAATCCAAGGCACGGCTCATGACCGATGACCATAAGTTCTTCAACCATATATTTCTCAATCATCTCTGCGATGATCAAGCCGGGCTGTGCGGTGGGTAAGAGCCTATCGCTGAATACCAGCTTGTCTTTCTTGTACTTTAGCTCCTTGGCGAGGATCTCGGCAGTCTGGCGGGCGCGCAGATAAGGACTGGACACCATCACGTCGGGCTGCACGCCCAGCCGTTTGAGAACGTGAGCAACTTTCTTCATCTTGTCCCGCCCCTTATCGGTCAAGGGGCGTTGTGCATCATCTTCATAGCCGGGCTCGCCGGGTTCGTATGCAATTCCATGTCGAACGAGATAGATCTTCATCTTTTATCCACCAATCTCCACAAGCTGGGCGGGAGATAAGAGCCATTCCATGTTTGCACAGCGACCGTAGCGAATACCCTCGATGGAGAGTCGACAAACCCCACCTTTCTTTAGAATAATGGAAGCATTCGGATCGCCTGTGATCAACACGGAAGCCAGGTTGCTCAAATAAGGTTCGTGTCCAATAATGGCGATGTGTTCGACATCGCCATGACTTTCATTAATTTCATTGATCAATTGATCCGCATATCCGGTAGGTGTGAGATTGTCCGTGCAAACAACTTGCTCGTCTTTTAAATCAAACTTCTTTGCTAGAATTTCCGCTGTCTGTGTGGCTCGCAGGTAGGGACTGGTCAGGATCAGGTCGAGTTGGCTTCCCAACTCCTTCAGCCCCTGGGCGATGGAGCGCATCTTCTTCCGACCTTTGTCGGTCAGCGGACGCTGGCTGTCTTCGCCTTCGAACGTTGCCACGTCCTCGGCGATGGCGTGACGGATGATGTATAGGATCATGGTTGTTCTCCCAAGGGAAAGATTGATCGGGCGCAGCGCGCCAAAAAGCGATGAGTTCCCCTTTATCTTCGACGAACGCGGCGGTCAATTCGGTGTGGCGTTTCTCGTAGAAACTGCGGATGGGTCTCGGGTCGAAGGAGGACGCGCCGCTTTCAGTAAAATCGGTCAAAGCATTGAGAAACGTTTCGATATCCTGAATGTCCCCCATCGTACTTTGATATTGGTGCATATGTTCGAAGTGCGATTCCGGATAATCAGGAATCAATGGCTGAATGACTTCAGACATGTAACGAAACTTTTTGAAAGCAAGCCTCAATCGATGAATGGTGCTGGGTTGCGACGCATCCACCTGAACGTAAGCCTGCATGGTTCTCAAATAAGCATTATCCACCGTTCGGAATAACTGTGCCGAGAAGCTCTCTTCGACGATTCGCTTCTTTAGCGCCTCGCTGATTTTCTCGATGCGTTTCTTCAACTCCGAAAGCTTCAGAGCGTTAATTTGTTTTCGAGCCCACCTTAATAAATGTTTTTCCTGTTCCTCTAAATGCGCCTCGAAAGACTTGAGATCCAAAAAGTTTTCTATCGTTTCCGATCCTTCGACCAGCATCACTTGCACATCGCGCAAGTCGTCAAGGTCATCGAGCTGATCTTTCAGGAAGCGGCGCATTTTTTGAATGCGCGGATGCGGATCGATGGCGCGGGCAATATCCAGGATCGCCAAGAACCGCCGCGTCGAGACGCGCAGATCATGAACCGCTTCCTCTGAAAATTCCTGGCGGCAGGTTTTCACCTGCCTCCGGTAATTTTCCCAGCGTTCATCGAGCGCGGCAAGAATGAGCGCATTATTTTGCTGAACATTCATTTTGGAAGTAGACGGTCTCGCGGTCATGGGTTTATCCGATCTCAAGCTCTTCGCCGAAGATTTCCCGGAACAAGGCACGGCGTTTATTCAATGCCCATTTCTCGAGCATCAGGTCGCCGCGCCCGCGCAGGGTTAATGACCACCCATTCTTTTTTTGCGTAAGTCTGGCATTGGAGACGTGCTGGGTGTGACTGACGTCCATCCCATCCGCGAGGCGGATCAAGGCACATAGTTTTGTGACCGTGGCGCGATCTTTTTGCGGCAGGGCCCTAAAGTTTGCATCCTCGATGGAAGGGAATGTGGCGCGATGATAACGAACCAGATTTGCGACAATTTCTTGCTGGTGTTCATTCAATCCGATCAATGGATTGGCTTGGAGTATGTAATAACCATGCTTGTCGTGGTCGATCGTGTTGATAAAATGACCGATGTCATGCAGGAGCGCGCCGACTTCCAATAAGAGACGGTCCTCCTGACTCAAATTATGAAGCTCGGCAGATTCATCAAACAGGTGACCGGCGAGACGGGCGGTTAGTCTGGCATGATTGGAATCAAATTGATATTTCTGACCCAATCGAATCGCTGATTCCCAGACCTGTTCACGGCGCGGCATTCCTTGACCTAATTTCATGTCGGCTGCCATATCGAGCAAGAGTCCATCTTTCAGTCCAACATGCGGAATGGCAATCTGTTTCACACCCGCCTCTCGCGCAATCAATTGAAGGACAACTGTCGCGGGAAGAATCACATCTGCGCGGTCGGGCCGGAGTTTTAACTTTTGAATTCGCTCCTTTACCGTCATGTCACTGAGTTTCTCAATCAGGTCTTGCAATTCTCCCATTGTGATCAGTTTGTCGCTCTCGCGCTTAAAAAGCTTTTGGCGCAATCGGCCCATCTCTTCTACATTTCCACCCGTTCCCGCGCAGACATCTACTTTTGCTTTACCAAGTTCACGGTCAATGCGCTGGCGAGCGGCTTCTGCGTATTCTCGAATAATCGAACTAAGCGAATGTTTGGGAGCGCCAAAAGAAAATATGGATTTTTTATCCCCGTTCAACTTTTCAAGCAAACGAACCGTTCCCATGTTGTAACTTTCAGTGGAAATAACTTTTTGATCTTCTGCAATAGTTACTTCGACGCTCCCGCCGCCGATATCAATTAACACCGCATGTTTATGTTTTAGATCAATCGTATTTGCCACTGCAAGATGGACCAACCTCGCTTCTTCTTCTCCGCTGATCGTTTCGATACCAATTCCCGTGGCGCCTTGAACGCGTTCCATTAAGATATCGCCGTTGACAGCTTCTCGCATGGCGCTGGTGGCTATGGCGCGGATTTTGGTCACTTCCAAATCCAGTGCAACTCTTTGAAAATGCCGAAAGGAATTCACTGTTTGCTGGATGGTGACTTCCCGCAAACGACCGGATCCAAAAGCATCCGTTCCGAGCCGGACGGGCAGGCGGATGTTTTCCATCACCTCCATCGCACGATCGTCGTTAAACCTTCCCACGATCATACGAATGGCATTCGAACCAACGTCAATTGCGGCAATGGTTTGAATCATGCTTTTATTTTCCCACTCCAAAACACTTTTGCGCAGAATCAATAATTCGATTTATGTAATTTGGGACTTGTTGTCGCATAAGCATTTCTTCCATATCTATATAATGCCCACAATAAAATAACATATGCTGATTAACATTCATGGTTCAGAAGGTTAATGATTTGTAAACAAGGTTGGTAGTATACCGAAAATTGTGTAAAAAGTTAAAGGGAGTCTTGGTATCCTTGTAGGTAGCCAAACCAAAACAAGGAGAAGGCCATGACTCCCACAACAAATCATAAGCGGCTTGACGCTGAAGGTCAGGCAGTGATCGAAGAAGTTCTTCAGGAGCGATTGCGCCTGGCGATCAAGTACACGCTGGTGCACGTGCTGGAAGAAGAAGTGGACGCTTTTGTGAAGGCGGCCCCTTATCAAAGATCCCCGGATCGGCGTGATCAGCGCAATGGAGATTATGCGCGAGACCTGGGCACTTCGATGGTTCGGAGACACGAAACCACTTTGGGTGTGATCGAAGACCTGCCGGCGCCGCGGACTCGGCAAGGCTTTCGGACGGAGTTATTTGAACGCTACCAGAGACGACAGGTGGAACTGGATGAAGCCATTTTGGAGATGTTTGTGGGCGGTGTCAGTACAGCCCGGGTCGGCGAGGTGGTCTCAAAAGTACTTCAAGATAATGAATTAGTTACAGTTGTTTAGGCTACACGGGAAAATAGCAGGAGATAGCGCAAGAGAAGTACCTGAGACGCCCAATTCATATCCAATTCCAGAAAAGTTGTTGAACACTTCACTTGGTCAAAGTTTCGCTACTAATATTGGATTCAGCCAACTGTTCAAGAATCCGGTTTAGCCATCCATATTCAAATCACATAAAGATTCACCCCGACATAAACCGACATCGCGCGCGAGCACATGGATTTCACCTGACTTGCTCACTTTTCCTTTTTTTCGTCTTTTGCAAGTGCAAAAAACAAATTTTCAGGACACTAACGGTGTGGTGGGATAGACTAAAATTGAATGCATGGCGTTCATCCGTAAGGTCAAGACAGCGAGTGGGGCCACCGCGGTTCAGATCGCCTACAAACAAAAAGGGCGGATCATCAAGATCATCCATATTGGTAGCGCACACACCGGCGAGGAACTGGAAATGCTGCTGGCATTAGCGCGCAAGCAGATGCAGGCCAACCAGCAGGAATTGTTTACGGAAGCAAAACCCTCTTTGCGGGTGAGCATCAAGCGCTCGTATTCCGGTTTATTGTGGAAAGTTCTCCAGGCCGAATACAGAAAACTAGGATTTGACCGACTGGGAGACGAGATCTTCGAGGCGCTGTGCATTGCCCGGATCGTGGAGCCCACCTCGAAACTGGACAGCCTGCGAGTATTGGCCGACTTGGGGGTAGATCCGATCAATCGCAACCGGCTCTATCGTTGTTTGGTAAAAGCAGCCAGTCAGGATTATCGGAGACAGATCAGTCAGGCTTGTTTTGAACATGTGCCAGGAGGCGGCCTGACCCTGCTACTGTACGATGTGACCTCGCTGTATTTTGAGATTCAGGCAGAGGATGAATATCGCAAGCCAGGACTAAGCAAAGAACGCCGCTTGGAACCGCAGATCATTATCGGTTTGCTGGTGGATCGAAATGGCTTTCCGTTAGGTTTGCAGAGCTTTGAGGGCAACAAGGCCGAAACCAAGACCATTCTACCGGTCATCGAGGCTTTCCAGGCCCAGCACGGAGTCGCCAAAGTCACCGTCGTGGCCGATGCAGCCATGCTCAGCTCTTCAAACTTGGAGGCGCTTTCAGCCGCTGGTTACACTTACATCGTTGGCTCTCGACTGTACAAGGTACCTTATGATATCGCCGCGTATCAGAAGAGTGCAGAAATGGTTGACCAGCAGATCCTGCTGGAACAAAAAGAGGGGTACCGCGTTATCTACCAGTACCGGGCAAAACGGGCAGCTCTGGACCTGCGCAACCTTGAAAAGCAAATCGCCCAGGCTAGAAAAGTGCTCAATGGGCAGATCCCGATCAGAAAAATGAAGTTCTTGAGTGTGACCGCCACCAGCAAAAAGCTCAACCAGAAATTGATCGACAAAACCAGAACCCTGGCGGGTATCAAAGGATATGTCACCAACTTGGATATCCCGGATGATCAAGTGATCAACTATTACCATCAGTTGTTTCAGATCGAAGCCACATTCCGCATGGCCAAATCGGATCTGCGGGCCAGACCGATCTACCATCAAAACCGGGACGCGATCGAGGCGCATCTCACGATTGTTCTGTCGGCATTGGCCATCAGTCGGAACATCGAGCGCAAGACAGCGCTCAGCATCAAACAATTCGTAAAACTGCTGCGTCCGATCCGCTCCGGTATTGTGACTTTCAATGGCAAAGATCTTCTGGCAGATGCAGAGGTCCCTGAGACTACTTTATCGGTTCTTGATAAGCTGTCTTCGGGACACTAAAATGAGCAAGTCAGGTGTTATAAATGAATCGTTGCTCACGGGGATCAATGATGCCCCGCGAATTGTGGCAAGATCTCGGCGCGGATTTCAGCCTGCCACCCCGGTCTTATTCGCTGACTTTTCTCATGTGTATCCGCAGTTTGTGCGGGTAGAGAAAGAACTTGCCGCATTTTCGTTCTGTAACAGGGCTCCGGCGGCCATGGGCAACTGCTATCCAGGCAGGGACTGATCCGCACGCAGGCGCTGGACGGCAGCATGGTCGATATCCCCCTGGTCAATGCGGGCATGCAGGACCTTATCCTGCTCGCCGAGCCAACCCGCGGTGAAAGGACAACTTGCTTACCATCATTTTTGGAATCTTCGCGGCGGCCACTTGGGGCGCGGGTGACTTCGCCGGTGGGCTTGCCAGCCGGCACGCGGGCGTCTATCAGGCCGCGCTCTACGGCGAAGCCTTTGGGGTGGTCCTGCTCTTGGCTGAGGTCCCCTTCATCCATGAGCCGGCGATGCCCTTGACCCTATGGATCATAGATATGGCCGCCGGAGCGATCATGGCAGTAGGGCTGATGATCTTTTACCGTGCCTTGGGCGAGGGTCAAATGAGCGTCGCCGCGCCCGTCTCGGCGCTGATGACGGCCGGCCTGCCGGTGATCGCCACGGCATTGATGATGGGTCTGCCCAGCCTGACCACCTTAGCAGGCTTTGCCTTGGCATTGCTGGCCGTCTGGATGGTTTCACAGAGCGGCGGTCCCTCGAAAAAAGCACTGGTCCGCCTTGCAGACGTGCGCATGCCCCTGATTGCGGGGCTGTTTTTTGGCATCTATTTCATTCTGATCCACCTGGGTAGCCAGCATGCAGTGCTTTGGCCACTGCTCGCGGCGCGCTCCACCGGGACGCTCACTGTCCTGGTCATCTGTGCCTTTGAGGGCGAAGTGCGCATCCCGCAAAAAACAGTTTGGCTGCTGATTGCCCTGAATGCAGCTTGGGACGTCGGTGGAAATGCTTTCTACATCCTCGCTGGGCAGGTCGGTCGGATGGATGTGGCCGCGGTGCTCAGCTCACTCTATCCCGGCATTACCGTGATCTTGGCGAGGATCATTTTGCGAGAAAAACTCACCGGGGTGCAATTTGCCGGAATTCTCGCGGCGCTTGTGGCCATTGTGTTGATGACCATCTGAGCCCGTATGGTCTAAAAAACTTCATCCAGGGGATTTCGAGGTCGGAATCGCCCAGTTATCCAACATGTATAGCTTCAAGTGTGGACGGGAAATGCTTCGAATTAGGGGCAGTGCTGAGCTGCCAGTCTATTGCAGCGCGTAGCGGAAACAATCTGATCAGGGGAACGTGCAACTGCGTCAGGAGGTCATGGTTCTCGAGCTGTAGATCAAACGTCGGCAGCTGACGAAGCGCGAAGGGATACATTAGACGAGGCGCTGGTCAGGGATGTAAAATCAGATTGGCCTGCGCAACCGGCTTGAGGGCTTCGTTCTGCTGTGCTGCGTGATCGTGCCGATGACTTAAGTAGCCAAGACACTCTACCAATTGTTGACTACATCCTGCGAGAGAGGTAGAATGTCGTAGCAAAATATGCTACAAAAGGAGAAACCATGCAATTCGTTCCCTATCGCGCTTTACGCAACGAACCTTCTGCTTTGCGCAAAAAACTAGAAACTGAAGGCGATCTGGTAGTGACTGTAGGAGGCAAGCCTTTCGCGGTGATGATTAACCTGGCTGAAGAAGATGATGTCCAGGATATTCTCCTGATGGTATCCCGCTTACGAGCGCAGATGGCTGTACGCGCGATCCGCAGTCAGGCACGAAAAAATGGCCTTGATAAAATGACGAACAAAGATCTCAACATGCTCATCAAAAAGACCCGCACTGACCGGAAACGCTGATGTTGATCGTAGTAGTATTGGACACCAATGTTCTTGTGAGCGGTCTACTTAATCCAAATGGTTCGCCTGGAAAAATACTCGATCTGATCATTAGCAATCAGATTCAGCTCGCTTATGATGATCGCATTTTGGGAGAATACGAGGAGGTCTTGTCACGCCCGGAATTACATATCCGTCCCTTCCAGGCATTTGCGGTAATTGGTCACATTGAACTTTCTGGAAAATATGTGATTGCGGAGTCGCTTTCCACGGACGAGTACCCCGACCCGGATGATATTATGTTCGCCGAAGTGCTCATTGCGTCTCATGCAAACGCACTGGTGACTGGCAACCTGCGGCATTACAATCCTCTAGTACGGAGGAAAATGTCCGTGCTTTCCCCTATTCGGCTTCTAGAAAAGTACTTTCCTGCACCGGAATGAATGCAGTCGCTTTCGAGCAACCGCAGGAACAACACAACATTCTACCCCTGATTGAACATACAAGGTTCACTTATCTTCGTCCCTCCGTCTGCATTGGAGCGATTTACCACTTCAAAGAATTACCCAGCTTCATGAAACACATCTCCTAAACCCCTTTATACCAGGTCGCGCGGATAATATACTCGCCATTTCTCTGAATACATTGGCTTTGTCATCTTATAATCTAAATAAAAATCATGTTCGATCGGCTTAAACTTCCCCAATTTTTGAACTTCTTGGGCCTCGTATCCGCCCACTAAATCCATATAGAAGCCGATGCTTTGATGGTATGGATAGGTATAATTTAATACAATAAGCGTTTTCAATAACTCATCGGTGGACATTCTGGCGCAAGCCAGCCTATATGCCTGAAGAACGCTCCTGTCTTTGTGAGAAGATGTGATATAATGAGCCATAAAGTAACCCATATGAGCCATAAAATAGATCATGCAAAATATGTACGTATGCTGCTAATAAGGATCGTTACTTATGTTAAAGCCCTTACTTGGGTCAACAGGTTCAGAAAGAGTCTTGATCTTCATCACGGCTCGTGGCGAAGCTTATCCAAGAGAAATATCCAGATTCTTTGGTATGGGAACCTATCCCATTAGAAAGCAATTGGAAAAATTAGAAGTTGGTGGAATCTTAGTAAGTCAGCCCAAAGGTCGAACCCTTCTCTATACTTTCAACCCACGATATCCGTTCCTGAAAGAGCTAAAAGAATTATTAGATAAAGCACTTTCCTTTTACCCTGAAGACGAACGGGAGAAACTGATTATGAACAGACGCAGACCACGACGCCGTGGTAAGATCCTATGAAAAGCATAAACAAGATGACCCAAGCAGAACTTGCAGCTTACGTCCAGTCTCATTTGCGGGAAAAAGGAATTACTGTGATTTTGTCAGGCGGTGCAAGTGTATCAATATACACTGCTAACAAATATGTCTCGGCAGACGTAGATCTGATAGATGTCTATTCTATCGAAAGAAACAAGATAAAGATCGCAATGGAAGAAATTGGCTTTCATGAGAAGAACAGATATTTCGTCCATCCCAATACAAAACATATCGTTGAATTTCCTCCTGGTCCCCTTTCTGTGGGTGAAGAATCGGTGACGAGCATAAAAGAGATAAAGTATTCCACAGGAGTTTTACGAGTAATATCACCAACAGACTGTATCAAAGATCGATTAGTCGCTTATTACTTTTGGAACGACCAACAATCCCTGGCTCAAGCTTTGTTAGTTGCCAAACACAACCGAGTTAATTTCACCGATATTAAGAGATGGTCAAAAGCTTCGGGGAATCTAAAAGGGTATGAAACATTCTATGAAAAATATGCTGGCAAAAATA
>Ga0335079_10002923_pt1 | contig 19696 bp, 16 predicted proteins | sample Lox_Sample_33_FD_206719 | JGI IMG/M metagenome (GOLD analysis project Ga0335079, IMG submission 206719) | Soil microbial communities from Loxahatchee National Wildlife Refuge, Florida, United States - Lox_Sample_3.3 | ecosystem: Environmental > Terrestrial > Soil > Wetlands | place: USA... | reverse complement strand
GCTCCGCCTCGTTTTCGGGCAGGCCCTCGACTGACTCGCCGGAATAGAGCCGCGCCTTCTTCGATATGTCGAGGCCGTCGCGCTCGGGCTTGACGAGGCGCGTCAGCACCGCGAACACCGCGGCGACGTCGAGCGCGTGCGGGTCGAGGTGGACGTCGCGGAATGCCGGGGCGCCGGAGACGAGCTTGCGATAGATCCGCGCCTCGTCGTGGAACGACAGCGAGTACGGGACCTTGATGATGACCATGCGGTCGAGCAGCGCCTCGTTCTCCTTTTCCTGGAGGAAGCGCTGAAACTCGGCCAGGTTCGTGTGCGCGACGATTGTCTCGTCGAGGTGGATCAGAGGGAAGCGTGACACCTTGACGTTCTTTTCCTGTGTCAGCGTCAACAGCAGGTACAGGAACTCGCGCTTGACCTTGAGGATCTCGATCATCTCGAGCATGCCGCGGCTCGCGGCATACACGGCGCCGGACCAGGACCACGCACGCGGATCACCCTCGTCGCCCACCTCGGCGACCTTCGAGAGGTCGACCGAGCCAACGAGATCCGCGATATCGGCGGTCGTCGGGTCGTGCGGCGCGTACGTGCCGACGCCTACCCGTGACGACTCGGCCAGGAACAGCCGCTCGACCGGGACGGCGAGGTAGTCGCCGCCGTAGTCACGCTCGAGCATGACCCGGGCCCAGGGACTCAGCTCGCCTGTCACGTCGACGCCGTACGTCGCGCGGAACTCGGCGCGGAGGCTCGCCGGGATGAGGTTCAGCGGCGACTCGTGCAGCGGCGAGCCCTTGATCGCGTACAGCGCCCCCGCCTCGGTGCGCGAGTACTCTTCAAGGCCGCGCTTCAGCAGGATGGCGAGCGTGGACTTGCCGCCCGACGGAGGGCCAAGCAGCAGCAGCAGGCGGCGGCCGACATCGGAGCCGGCGGCAGCGGCCTTGAAATAGTCGGCGACGCGCGCCAGGGCCTCATCGATGCCGTAGAGCTCACGGCGGAACAGCGCCTGCTCAGGCGGGCCATCGTCGGCCCGCTCGGCGCTGCCATACCAGCGCAGCATGTCCCACAGGTACTGGTGGCTCGTGCGGGCGAGCGCCGTGGGATTGCCGGGGAGGAGCAGCGTCAGGAAGTCGCCGAACGTCCCTTCCCAGCGCTGTGCGCTGTGGCGTCGGCTGTATTCGAACAGAGATTCAACAAAGCGTGACCGCCGGGTGGGTTCGGCGGGATCCAGCATTGCGTTCATGCATCGCCTCCGCAGTCGTTGTGTTCGGCGCGTGTCCTCGTCGTCGTCGCTGAGCCCTCGCCTGTAGCTGACGGCGAACTGGGTTAAGTCTCAACTGCGGATTATGGAAACTGAGAAGCATGTCCATTACGAGTTTCAGGATGCGAACTGGGTCGCACTTAGAGCGCCGCGACCGCTAATCCTGCGTACCAAGTCACGTCTGCGGAAATCTCCGAACGACACGGAGCGGAGCCTCGTGATATCGGCGCGCGCCACCGGTGGCGCGCCGTTCGCGACGGTCGTTCGCGCGCGCGGCGCCGACGACCGTCGGCTTGCGCGACGCCACTTCGGCCGCGCGGGCTCGAAGCTGTGTCGTGGATTCAACGTGGCGCGAGCTGTGCTCAGGATCCGGCCGGGGCCTTTGCTGACGGGCACCTGAGGATTTCCCCTAATTTCCGACTAACCGGTGCCGTCTGCTCGACCGACGATGGGGCCTGACGACATCGTGGGTCATTGCCGACGGGCACCCGCCCGCGGAGGAAGCGTTCCATTACCGCCGCGAAGCCGGCGATCGCCGGTGGCGGCAAGGAATGGTCGGAGTTCTGGTCGGGGCGAAATGATTAAGTCCGTGCTGCGCAGAGTCTCTCTTGCCGGTGTCGCGCTCGCGACGCTCGCGGGCCTTGCGGCGTGCAATGAAGACCGCCCGACGCTCGAGGTCCGCGCGGAGCCCGTCGCGGCGCCGGTCCCGGCTCCGGAGGCGCCGACCGCCGGCGGTACGTCGCCGTGCGCGGAGGTCGATGCTGCGGTGCTGAACGAGCTCAAGAAGTCCCCGACTCCGACGCTCCATCGCCACGTCGCGCGTGTCGGGGAGATCGTCGTTGCACTACGGGACGGCTTTCGGGCGCAGGGGCATGGCGCCGATGCCAGCGGCCCGCGCGTCGAGAACGCCTGTCATCGACTGGTCGTCGCCGTCGTCGAGAACGCCGAAACTCAACGCCAGGTCGACGAGGCAAGTGCGCTGGTGAAGGCTGGCGCCGGACCGAACGGGGAAGCGCAGGCCGAAGTGCGCGACGCGCTTATCCAATTGCAGCACGTTGCGGTCGTGTCGATCGCGCGTGTCGAAACACTGCTCGCCGATGCCGACCGCTGGACCTTCGACGAGCTTGGCGTCGAGGCGTCGTCCGAGCATTCCGCGCCGTCACGGCCGGCTGTCGACGGCCCTGATCTCGCGCACGTTGACTAGCCGGTCTCGCGCACACGCGCCAGCGGTGCGTTCCCGCACACCGTCGATGGGTGGGACCGTGGGTCCGCAGACGCGCGGCCGCGCGCCTCGCCTCGCTCAGGCGACGCGCGGCTCTCTCAATCGCGCATCGACCGCGGCCTCAGCTGCGAGCCAATCATCGAACTCATGTCCAGCCGCGAAACCGCGCCGCTCGGCGAGGAAATAGGCCTCGGCGGCAATCAACTGCCGGCGTAGTTCGGCGTCGACCGTCGGAACAGAAGCGCCGAGTGTGCGCGCTTCGAGGATCGTGACGACTGCCTCGGGCGTCAGTTCCGGTGGGCACGCAGCAGTCTTGGCGGATCGGCGGGGGCGAGCGGTACGCTTGGCGGTCATCGGAAACTCCTCCGTGTGTGCACACAGTGGCCGGCTGCTCGTGGATCTACCCCCTCCGCGGCCGACTATACGGAACCGAGGACGCGTTTTCAGCGTTGTCGCCGCTAAGTGAACGCGGTAACCTGAACGGACGCCGCGCGCTCGCCCGTGGGCCGGCGACGGCGGCGGTACGTCGCTCCGTGAGACGCCGCGCCCCGGCGACAACCGTGAGATAGCTCCGACGCGCTACGCGAGCCGGCCTGACCGGCACGGCCGAAGTGGCCCGCGGCAGCCGCCGCGGGCCTCAAGCGCCCCACCCGACAACAAGTCGCCGATGGCCTGGGCGGGCTTCAGCTGCCGCGCAACGCCGGACGATCGCTACTTGCCGGACTTGCGGCTCGGATCATCCGCCGGATTTACGTACGTGATCGCGAACGGGCCCTGCATGTGCACTTGAATGGTCGCCGCGGTCTTGGCGAACGCGTAGTGATGCATGTTTGCCACGGCGATGCCGTAGCCCCCCGGCCCAAGGACCATCGCGCGGGCCTCATCGAAGGCATCGCCCATGCCGATCGCGAACTGTCCTTTCAGAACCGTGACATGCTCGTCCGTCGGATGGAAGTGCGGCGGGATCTTGTAGCCGGCGGGCATTTGGAATCGAACCGTCACGAGTCCCGTCTTTCCGGGGTCGCCGGCGATGACCGCAAACTTCGCGCCCGACGGAAATACGGGCGGCGGCGGACCCCATTTGACGGCCTTGTCGCCGCTCAGTGGCGCATCACTGGCGAATGCAATGCCACAGGCCAGGCTAGCGAGCATTGCGATGGCCATTCTGTGCTTGTTGCGAATCTCCATGGCAGTGTCCTCCCCTCCCTCCCAGGAGGACACCATCGTACTCGCCGGTCCGGCTCGCGGCACGCAGACCGGGCCCGGCGCTTGGCTGCTTTGCCGCACTGCGGAAGACCTCGAGTGCCGACGAGGCGTCGACAGCCCCCGATGGCCGACCGAGCCTGTTCGTTCCGCTCCTGCGCCACCTGCTACGATCGGCGGGTGGCGATCTATTGGGGGGAACGGCAAGTCATGAGCCTGCTTCAGATAGCCATCGTCCTTGCGATCCTCGCGACGCTCGGTGCGACGATCCTTGGCCTGATGTCCATGTCGAGCGGTGGCGAGACGGACCAGGAAGTCAGCACGCCACTGATGTGGTCGCGAATCGGATTGCAGCTCTTCACGCTGCTCCTGCTTGGAATCGCGCTGCTGCTCAAGTAACTGACTCGCGGGCGCCCGGCGCGGCGTCCGTGATTGCCGAAGCGCGTCCCCGTCTGCGCGCCCGCTCGTATCGTGCTCAGCACGCAGGTGCGTTCAGCGTCATTCCGTCGATTGCAGCGCGACCTGCAGCCGGCGCGTGACCGGTGCCCGCGCAGTACGCGCCGCCACCCTTGCGGCGTCACACCGCGCACTGGGCTTGGGACGAGTGCCCACAATCCGGGGACGAGCAGGGTGGAATCGGCGATCAAACTTAGCGATCCTTGCCTGAACTGCGCGCGGACCGATTGATGACCGATCGGAATCGCGCGATGCAGTCGAACGAATCAAGAGGCGCTTAGCATGGATGGGTTCCACCTCTCCGCATTGTCGCGATCGGTGCTTGCACCGATTCCGAAGAAAATGGTTGCCGCTCTCCTCGTCGCAGCCACGGCGTTGGCGAGCACGCGCGTCACTCAGGCCGACGCGATGCCAAAGGTTGCTCAACCGGCGCGACCCACGTGTGACGCCACCGAGCATCGCCAATTCGACTTCTGGCTAGGCGACTGGATGGTGACTGAAGGCGGCCAACCGGCCGGACGCAACGAGATCCGTATCGACTTGAGTGGCTGCGCGCTGTTTGAGTCATGGACGGCGATGGACCACTCGCGCGGCCGCAGCATGAGTTTCTACGACCGGGCGCGGCGCCGCTGGCACCAGACCTGGGTCGACGACCGCGGCGGCGTACTCGAACTCGATGGCGCATGGAGCGATGGCCACATGGTGCTGTCGCAGGAGTCGGGAGAGCCGACCGCGCGCACCGTCAATCGCATCACGTGGACGCCGAACCCGGATGGCTCAGTTCGCCAGCACTGGGAAGTGCGCAAGGGACGCGCCGCGGGCTGGGAGACCGTGTTCGACGGCCTGTATCGCCGCGCGCCTTGATCGCAACGGCGCGCTTGCCAGTTTAGCGGCGCCGCATCACGTCGAGCTTGCTGTGCGTGCGGACGGCATCGCCGTCCATGAAATCGGCGTCGTCAGCGTGCACGCGCCGGATCAGGCCCTCGAAGTCGGCCGCCGGTAGCGGGGGGCTGAAGTGAAAGCCCTGGTACTGGTCGCATCCCAGCGTCTTCAGGAATTCGAGTTGCGCGTTCGACTCTACGCCCTCGGCGACGACCTTGAGGCGCAGGCTGTGCGCCAGCGACACGATCGCGCGCACGATGGACGCGTCTTCCGGGCGATCCATGACCTCGCTGATGAAGCTGCGGTCGATCTTGAGCTTGTCGATAGGGAAGCGCCGCAGGTAGCTCATACTCGAGTAACCGGTGCCGAAGTCGTCGACCGAGAGAATCACGCCCATCCGGCTCAGCTGTTCGAGAATCCGGATCGAGCCTTCCGGGTCGCTCATGACGGCGCTCTCGGTGAGCTCGACCTCGAGGAAGCGTGCCTCGAGCTGCGCATCGGCCAGTGCCTGGGCGATCGTCTCGACCAGTCCGCCGGCGCGGAACTGGGACGCTGACAGGTTCACCGCGATGCGCATCGGCGGCAGGCCGGCGAGCTGCCACGCGCGCGCCTGCCTGCAGGCCTCGCGGATGACCCAATCACCGATCTGGCCGATCAATCCGCAGTCCTCGGCGAGCGGGATGAACTCCGCCGGCTGCACGAGGCCGCGCTCGGGGTGACGCCAGCGAACCAGCGCCTCGGCGCTGTAGACGGCGCCGGTGACCGTATCGACCTTGGGCTGGTAGTGCAGCTCGAACTGCCGCGAGGCCACTGCCTCGTGAAGGTCGCTCTCCAGCCGCACCATGTTCTGCGTGCGGGCGCTCATGCCCGGTGCGTAACACTGTACGTTGTTGCGGCCACGTTCCTTGGCGGCGTACATCGCGGCGTCGGCGTGCGCGAGCAGGACATCGAGCGACATCCCGTCCTTCGGATAGAACGCGATGCCGATGCTGGGTGAGGTGTGGATGCTGATTCCGGCGATCTGCATCGGCGGCTGCAACGCCTCGATCGCCCGCTGCGCGAACGCCACGGCCTCGGCCGGAGAAGTGACCGGACTCATCACGAGCACGAATTCGTCGCCGCCCAGCCGCGCGACGGTGTCGATGCTCCGGGCCGCGGCCGTCAGGCGCAGCGCGACCTCCTTCAGCAATTCATCGCCGGCGCGATGGCCGAGGGAGTCGTTGATCAGCTTGAAACGGTCGAGATCGCAGACCATCACCGCGAAGGACTGCTCATCGCGGTCCGCATGCGCGACCGCCTGCGCGAGGCGATCGTCGAGCAGCACGCGGTTTGGAAGTCCCGTCAGCACGTCGTGGGTCGCGAGGTGGCGGAGCTGGCGGTTGGCCGCCTCCAGACCCTGCGTGCGCGCAGACACCACCTGCTCGAGAGAAGACAGCTGGTTGCGCATGACGCGCTCGTTCTGCCACTTGCGCGTCAGTGCGCACGCGCACTGCAGCACCTCGATCGGCTCGAACGGCTTGCGCAGCACCAGTAAGCGGTCCGAATGCCGCAGTCGCCGCACGACCTCCATCCAGTCGTAGTCGGCGTGAGCCGAGCAGATCACGATCTGGACATGCGGGTCGACCGCCCAGAGGTGCTCGATGGTTTCGAGGCCATCCCAGCCTGTCGGCATCCGCATGTCGACGAACGCCATGCCGTATGGCCGGTCCTCGGCGAGCGCCCGGCGCGCCATCTCGACGCCCTGCTGACCCTGGACCGCGAAATCGAGCGTGAACGTCGGCCGTTCCGGGCCACCGAGCGACTCGCCGAGCAGTTCGGCCTCGGCGGCCCGGAACTCGGCCTCGGCCGCATCGTCCGCGCCGACAGACAGCACCTTGCGGAAGTCCTCGTGGATCGCGACGTTGTCGTCGACGATCAGGATCCGGGGCGCAACGCTCTCGTTGGTCCTAGCCACGGCGGGCCTCGCGCGGGAGTTCCAGAATGAATGTCGCCCCGCAACCCCGGCCGTCGCTGTGCGCCGTCAGCGCGCCGCCAAGCTCACGCGCCGCCAGCGCCGCGCTGTGCAGGCCGAAGCCGTGGCCGGACTTTCGCGTCGTAAAGCCGTGACTGAAGAGTCGCGCCATGTCTTCGGCACTGATGCCCACGCCGTTGTCGACGACGGAGATCCTGACCATCGGGCCCGCGTCCTCCACACGAATCACCACCAGCCGGTCGGTGCGCGGAGACTCATCGCACGCGTACTTCGCATTGCGTACGAGGTTGACCAGAATCTGGAGCACCTTGTGCTTGTCGACCGTGATCGGGGCGACCTCGGCGATCTCCTGTCGGACCGCGACTCCGTGCCGCGTCAGCGCGCCGGTATTCATGCGCAGGCAGTCGGCGACGAGCGTTGCGACGGCGACCGTCTCGGTGACGCCGCAGAGCTTTGCGTAGCTCTGCTGCATCACCACCGTCTCCTTGATGTGCTCGATGTGGCTCTGCAGGCCGGCGAGCTCGTCGAGCACGCCGCGCTGGTCGGCCCCGAGCCGCTCCGCGAGCTGCGCGAGGTAGGCTGGGAGCCGCCGGCCACGCTCGTCGGTCGCAATGAAGGTCGCGAGATCGGCGGAGTGGGCCTCGAGCAGCGCCGCGACCTTCGCGAGACCCACTGCCTTGGACTGGCGCAGCAGCGCTCCGACGCGCGCAACCGACACGTTCACGCTGTTGAGCACGTTGCCGACGTTGTGCAGCACGTTGGTCGCTACTTCGGCCATGCCGGCGAGGCGGGATGCGTCGAGCAGCTGCTTGTGGGCGCGCTCGAGTTCAAATTCGGCGTGCTTGCGCTCGGTGACGTCCTGCGAGACGACGACGGCTCCCAGTTGCTCACCGTGCTGACCAAAGATCTGCCGCGCGCTGCTGATAGTGCTGCGCTCGATGCCGTGCTCGTCGCGCAGCAGCATCTCCTGGTTCGTGATCGTTTCGCCGCGAAGTGCTCGGGCCAGGGGCCGATTCTCGCGTGGCAGCGGCGTACCGTCGGGAAGCAGCACGTCTACGCCGAACGCGTAGCTGCCGGGCCCGGTCAATGCGGTTCCGCTGGCGGACGGGATCGCGAACAGCGCTGCCGCGGCGCGGTTGTGCACCAGCATCTGGCCGGCTGTGTTGCAGGCGAGAATCGCCACGGGCACGTCCGAGATGATCGCCTCGAGCACCTTGCGGCTCTCGGCCAGGGCCGCCTCGATCTCCTTGCGTTGCGAGATGTCGCGATCGAAGCACACGGAGCACTCGGGTACGCCGTTCTCGTCGAGAATCAGGCCGGCTGAGGCCCGGACCCAGAACGCGCTTCCATCCTTGCGCCTATAGCGCTTCTCGAGCGAGTACGCCGGGATCTCGGCGTGCCACAGTCGCTCGAGTTCGGCCGCGTCGTGCGCGGCGTCGTCGGGGTGGTTGAGCTCGCGGAGCGATCGACCGACGAGCTCCTCGGCGTCGTAGCCCAGCATCTGCGCGTAGGCTGGATTGCACCGGATCAGCTTGCCGGCGCGGTCGACGTAGGCGATGCCCATCGGGGACTGCTCGAAAGTGTAGCCGTACAGCGTCTCGAGCCGGTTCAGTCGTGCCCGGGCGGCGACGCGCTCGGTGATGTCGGTAATCGTGCCGACATACCCTGGCACGCCGACCGCGCAGGTAACCTGCTCGGCGAGCACCCGGCTGACGCCATCGCGCTCGACGCTGCGATATTCGAATCCGATGGGTTGCGGGTCCTTGCAGAACGCTTCCCATGTCTGCTCGACCCACGCGCGGTCGTCGGGATGAACCCCGTTCGCCCATTCGCGCAGGCTGTCGCCGGGAGCGAGCTCAAGCAGTCGTCGGTACTCGGGGTTTGCGATGACGACGTCGCCGGACGGATCCGCGTGGTAGATCGCGGCCGGTGCGCTGTCGATGATCGAGCGGGCGAGACCGAGCTCATCGCAGAGTGCAAACCGGGCGATCGCTTCGCGGGCGACCGCGCGCAGCACGACGCGCTGCGCGGCGCTCAGCCGCCGGGGGGTCGAGTCGAATACGGCGAGAGTGCCAAGTGCCCGGCCGTCCGCAGTGCACAGCGCCACGCCCGCATAGAACGCGATGCGTGACTCAACCCCGGCTGCGGAGCTGGAGCTGAAGCGTTCGTCGCGGCTCGCGTCCTCCACCTCGAAGATGCCGGCGCCTACGCGCGTGTAGTGGTTGAAGGTGCTGGCGCTGAGTGCGGCACAATCGTAGAGCGCCGCGCCGGGACGACTCCAGGCGGCGCAGGTCGTGCGCAGCGTCACGAACGCATGTGGCGCCTCGCAGGCGAGGCCGGCGAGCTCGGCGAGCTCGCGGGCTGCGGCGGTGTCGTGCGCGACGGCCGGGCCGTCACGCTCTGCGCGACGGTCGCTCAGCAGCTCGGGGCCCGATGCGGCGTTCATCACCAGCGCGCTCCGTGTGTGCAGTCCATGCGCGGGTGAATCGCTGCCGACGCAGGGGTGCGGCCGTGTTCCGGCTGCATTCCGCGGGCCAATCAGACTCGCCAGCGCGCTGCGGGCCTGAACGAATACCGATCAGCGCGCCGCGGCGTCGCCAAATATGCCGGCTTATGTCATGCGGGAGTGTGAACTGGGCCACCAGTTTCTTAAGAGAATGACGGGTCCGGCCCACGGGAAAGCTGCAGATCCGCCTCAGCCTGTGACGTACCTCACACGTGCGCGCCGTCGCGGTTCCAGAGCGTTGCGGCTCGTTGAACGCGCTGATTGCGAGTCACAGCGTGCAATTCGAGCTAGTCGCTGTCGCGTAACCAGTCGAGGATGCCGCGCGCGGTGAGCGAGCCGAGTGGCGCACCGTCGTGCGCTGCGACGTTCATGATCGATGGCCCGGCGTCGTCGACACAGCCGTAGAGTGCGGCGTCGGCGTCGACCCGGCTGCTCGCGAGGTACGTGGCGAGCGCGTGGTCAGCGGCGCGCGCTACGGCAGCCAGCGCCCGGCAGATAGGCTCACCCCCGATGGCGCCGTCCTTTTCAGCGCCGGGTCCGTCGAGCAGTGCCGGACGGAGATGCCTCCTCTGCATTCCGTAGATCCGCTCGATTGCCTGCCGGAATTCGGGCGGCTGGCGCAGCAGCAACTGCGGCGCGCGCGCGCCCACCCCTGCCGTTAGCGCATCGAGCTCCCGCGGCTCGCCGGCAACGATTACCCGGTCGACCGTTGGGGACCGATCCCAGAAGAACAATTGGCGCAGCAACGCGCGATCGAAGGTCGTGAGGTCCAGCTGAGCGATCGGGCTCGTGAACACCGCATCCCATAGGCGGACACCCGGTTCGAGGAGCAAAGACCGTGCGAGGACGGCTCCGGCGCCGTGCGCGACCACGATCCCGCGCCCATCGCACGGCGCGGCCGCATCGGCCGCCAGCCGTGCATGGAATCTCCGAAGGTCGCGACGAAATTGCGCGGCGGCGAAGAACAGGGGCGCAATCGTTGAAAATCGGTAGAGCCAGACTTGGTAGCGGCGGCGCAGGTCGGCGGCACCAGCGATCTCGTTGGCCAGCTGAGCCATCATCAATGGCGAGTGGCCGGCGCCTTCGACGAGGATCAAGGGCACTCGATCGGGCGCGCTCGGCGTCAGCGAGCTAAATCCCTCGCAGGTGCCGAGTCGCGCCGTGTCGCGGATGCCGTAGGCGCGCGCCGCGGGACGGCGCTCGAGACCGAGGGCTTGTGTGATCGGGGCAGTGAAATCCGCGGCCAGCGGCAGCATGCACGCGCCGATTGCGAGGGTCTCCGTGCTGACCGGGTCCAACAGTTCAATGCGGACCCGCCGCACCCGGCGATCCGCGTCCGGACGGACGCTGACGACGGCAGTCCGTGCGCGGGGCGCCGTGCGAGGCACATTGTCCTCCGCGGCGTCGGCGCGGTGCGTCCAAACGACGACCGGAACGCCAATGCCGCGCCGCTCGAATCGCGAGCGCAGCCCGTGCAGCGGCTGGTCCTCGGCCACAGTAATGCGGGCGTCATCGGCGAGCAGATCTGCGCCGCCCCCGAGCGCGCGCCGGGCGTCGAGTACCCGTCCGGTCGACGACTCGACGCGCCACTCCGTCTGGCTAGGGCGGCGCAGCCAGTCGCGAAGCAGCTGCCGCGAGGCGGCCTGATAGCGGCGTACGAGGTCTCTTGTCTCCGCGTCAAGGGCGCGTCGGTCCCCGGCGCGAGCGGAGCTCTCCTGCCCGCTGAAGTGCTGCTGCAGCTCGTCGGTCGCCGCAACGACGGCGCGCATCACGCTCAGCGTGATCGGCGCCGAGGGTGCGCGCGTCCACGACGGCTTCGCGTAACGCGCGACGGTTCGTCGTCGTTCAACGCTCGATAGGCCGGCGCTACCCGGCGCGCGGCCGAGTCTCGCTACGGCACGCCTGGTTTGGGCGGCCATTGCAGTGGGCGCGTCCATGATCCCCTGTGCTCCACACCCCGTGGCACTGAGAGCCATCGTGTCACCGCTTGGCGACAACAATTGGCCGATTGAACAGAAGGCGGCGATTTCACCGTTGCCGCCACGCAACTACCCGCCGACTGCGCGCCGCAATGGACCGAATGGAGCCCTTTTGCCCGCTCGCGCCGCCCGGCCAGCGGTTGGACCGGACCAGCACGGCGGTCCGCCGCTCGTCGCCGAAAACCGCGCGGCTCTTCACCAACGTCATCTCGAAGACCGCGCGCTCGCGACGAATTGACCGGGCGCCGTTGCCGTAGATATGCGCGCGCGAGTGGTCGAACGGACTCTCGCCGTCGGCTTAGTTACGTCCCTCGACGCTGAGGACCTCGATCGGCCGGTCAACGAGCGCGTCCGAGTCAGTGTCGTCGCGATCGACCTCGCAGTGGAGCTAGATCGCCGGCGCTCGCGGTGCCTTCGGCTCGGCAGTCATGCGCAGTTCTTCCGGCGTCATCGGCGGCCAGCCGTCCGCCGCCGCCGTCGACCACACCGCTGCCAGCGCCGCGGCCAGGACCGCCGGCAGCGCCCGAATCACTTTGATCATCAGGCCGCCCCTGCCCGCTCACGGCCTGCTCTGCAGCGTAGCTGCACGTTCGGCGGCTTGGCCAAAGTATGGGCGACGCCTCGTGCCGCTTCGAGACGACAGGTGCACGGGCGGCGCGCGTAGCCGCACCACGCACGAGACTGGCCGGCCTACTTACCGTCCTTGGCGACGAGCCAGTTCACGAGCTCGACGAGGCTGTCGTAGCTTCCGGCCGATCGCACGTCGGTACGGTACCTGCGATTGACGACGATGGTTGGCGTGCTGTCGATCCGGTACTTCTTGATGAATTCGTCTGCTTCCTTGATGTCCTTGGTGAGCGCGAAGGAGTTCGCCACCGCGAGGAAGTCTGCTGTCTTGACGCCGGTCTGCTTGCTGTAGAAGCGCGCGGCGTCCTCAATCGTCGGCAGCGGGCTCCGGAGGCGGCCGGTTGTCGCGTCGGATACTGCGAGCTCGCCGCCCTTCCATACGGCATCGAACATCGCGTCGTGCGCCTTATCCGCGACACCGAGCTTGCGCGCAGCCAGGTACGCGCGCTGGAACATCGGCCAGTCTTCCGACGGGTTGAAGGCCGCCGGAACGTAGGTGAACGTCGTGCCCTTCGGCAGGCCCTGCTGCAACTTGTGCGCGGCGGAATTAAACGCGGCGCATGCCGGGCAGCCGTACGAGAACACCTCGATCACTTCCTTCTGGCCAGGGGCCAGCGTCGACGGGCTCAGACCGCTCAGGTCCGTGTAGTGCTTGCCCTCGACCCATGTCGTCGCCGCGATTCCGGCGGGAGCGGCGAGCAGGGCGACGAGCGCGGTCATAGCGAAGATGTTGATTTTCACGATGGATCCTTTCGAGGGAAATCTACCCCGGCCACCGCCGTGCTCGCGCCGGCGGTCGAGTTTCGCCGGCCCGCATCATGACCGAGCGAACCGCGTCGGTCGATAGTCCGGCCGTCGCGGCGTCCATGCGATTCGGACTCGGGACGAATTGACGGCGCGGGTGCTGTGGCGCAGGACCGACAGCCGCGATCCCTTGCGACGCAGCGGAGGTTGCGTGAACTAACCTTCGGATCGCGCGCGGGGTCACGGTTGCTTCGGCAGCGACTTCGGTTCGCGAGTTCCCGCCGTCGCCGCCTGGCGCCTCGCCGAGCCAGCCGCTCACGCAGCCCTGCTGAGCGCTCGACCGCCGCTTGGGGCCCGGGGCGATCATCCGGTGCACGCAACAGCGGCCCGGCCGACCGAGTGCTCGACGGGGCGCTCATTCGACACTGGCCGGACGGGCCTCCACGCAATCGAGTGGGCCCTCTCGGCCTTTCGTGACGGAGCGCACATTCGGCCGTCCGCGGTCTCAAGAGCGGATTCGGCCGCTCGATGACCAAGCGGTTTGCGGTGCTGTAAATTAAATAAAAACAAGACCTTGCGCGCGTGCCCAACGCCAGCAAAACCTCGGCGATTGGCGCATTCGCAATTCAGGGCAAAGTCGGGCCGCCGATCTTCAAATTGTGCGCGGTGCCTCGTCGCCGTCCGAATCGCGGTCCTAGAGTGCTCTCCACGCTACCCGGAGCGAGCTCCCGTGGCCGCACTCAACCGCCCCCGGCTACCACGATTTCCGCACGACGACCCCGCGGTGGCAGTTCGCGCAAGCGCACGGGTCCGAGTCATTCGGTGTGCGATGCAGCTCTTGATGATGCTGTCGCTGCTCGTGCTCTCGAGCGCGCGTGCGGAAACCGCCGACGATGAGCGCCTCGAGCCCGCGCCGCGAGCGGACTCGATCCTGATCGTCAAATCCGAACGCCGCCTATACCTGATGCGCGACGGACAACCGTTGCGCAGCTACCGGATCGCCCTCGGCCTCAGCCCCGTGGGACCCAAGCGCCAGGAGTTCGACTTCCGGACCCCCGAAGGTCGTTACGTTATCGACGCGCGCCGAGCCAGCAGTCGCTACTTCAAGGCGCTGCACGTGTCGTATCCGAATGCCGACGACGCACGTCAGGCGGCTGCACGGCACGTTTCGCCTGGCGGCGACATCATGATTCACGGGCAGCCGAACGAGCCTAGCAAACCGCTCTCGTACTACGAGACGCGGGACTGGACGAATGGCTGCATCGCGCTCTCCAACGACGACCTGCTCGAGGTCTGGGCGCTCGTCAAGGGACGGATCCCCGTCGAAATCCGGCCGTAGTCGCTCGGCGCCCCGGCCTATGGTCCCGGCTTACCCGGCGTCGATTCCGCCGGCACGTCCAGGTATTCGACTAGGACGGCCGCCTCGAACAGCATCCGCTGCGCGGACACGTAGTAGTCGCTCTCCAGGCGATCGCTGAGATCGGGCTCGGGTGCTGCAACGCCGCGCAGCCGCGTCTCGATGATGGCCCGCGCGTCATCCGCGACCGGAAACACCGTCGTCACAATCCAGCTGCCCTCGAGCCGCGCGCCTTTGCGCACGGCCTCGAAAATGGCCGCGCGCGGAGCCATTTCGACGTAGAGATACCGGTGCGGGCGATTCCATCGCCTCGGCTCGTCGGAAACGCCGGTCGCGAGTTTGTTGGTCGCGAGCGCGAGGCACTTGCCTTCGGGCGTCACGATTGCCGCACCCGACTTGGAATGCGGATCCTGCGAGTGCGTCGCCGCGTAGTCGCGCGCCTCGAGAAATGCCTTGACGAGGACGTCTTTGAGCGCCATGAATCGGACCTTCACCCCTCCCCGTATGGTACGTGCGCCGTCCGCGCGTCCGCAGAAGAATTTGGCCGGCAGGGCCCAGACGGCCGCGGGCGCGAACCGGAGAAACGCACCGCAGCAACGAAGTCTCGAGCTCAGCGCGGCGCGTTCTCGATGGTCACCATCTCAAGCAACCGGGTCACGGTGTTCCAGTTCCGGGCGGTCGCGTCGATCCCGATCAGGCGCTCGGCGTTGGCGGCGAGCTTCGAAGTGGGGAACCCGTGGGGGGTGTGAAGGTAAAACACGCGGCCACGGAATTCGAACGCCTCGGCGCCGACCCGGATTCGGCTGAGCGCGGCGTGGTCGGGAGACGGCGGTGCCTCGGCCATGAAGTACAGGTGCAGTGACTTCGGCTCAGACGTCGCCGCCTTGAATGGATTGCCCGCGACGGCCTCCGAAAGTTCACGCGGAGCCAGAATCGCGATCCTCGGCCGAAAGCCGTGCCGCGCCTCGACTGCGCGGCCGATGCGGTCGGCGAGCGATCGGGGAGTTCCGCGGGCGCTGTTGAAGATCGCGTTGCCGCTCTGGATGTAAGTACGGATCTCCGTGAGGCCCTCGCCTTCGAGAACGCGCACCAGATCCTTCATCAGCAAGCGGTTGTTGCCGACGACGTTGATGCCGCGAAAGAGCGCGATCCACGTGGCCACGCGGCGACGCTAGCACTTCACTGACGGTCGGTCCAACGCCACGGGAATCGCACCGACGGGCCAATGCGACCAACCGACGCTTGCACGCCCCGCGATCTGGCGCACAATCGGCGCAGCCTGCCTGGGAGGTGCGTCGATGAAGTACACGCTGCGTGTCAACGGACAGAACCGGGTCGTGGATGTCGACTCCGATACGCCGCTGCTGTGGATTCTGCGCGACTCACTCGATCTCGTCGGCACCAAGTTCGGATGCGGTGTGGGGCTCTGCGGCGCATGCACCGTGCATCTCGACGGAGTCGCGACCCGCTCGTGCCTGACGCCCGTCGCAAACGTCGGTCAGGCGGCCATAACGACGATCGAAGGCGTCGGTGACACGGCGATCGGCCGCAGGGTCCAGGACGCGTGGCTCGCCGTCGACGTCGTCCAGTGTGGGTATTGCCAGGCGGGCCAGATCATGTCGGCGTCGGCATTGCTGGCGTCGGTTCCCAGGCCCACTGACGCCGACATCGATCGGGCGATGGTCGGAAACATATGTCGGTGCGCGACTTACCCGCGGATCCGCGCCGCGATCAAGCAGGCGGCGGGCCTCGCATCGGGCGACGACCGCGGAGCACGGCCGTGAGCCGCCAACCTATGGCCACCGACGCCGGCGCGCCGGTCGACACCGGTCGCCGCAACTTCCTGACCGCGAGCGCGGCGCTCGGCGGCGGCCTCCTGCTCGAGTTGTCGGTGCCGCTGTTCAGTGTCGCCGCAGAGCGGACCTCCGAACCGGCAACCCTGAATGCGTACGTGCGCATCGCGCCCGATGGGACGGTCACCATCGTGTCGAAGAATCCGGAGATCGGCCAGGGCATCAAGACGATGCTGCCGATGCTGATCGCCGAGGAGCTCGACGTCGAGTGGTCGTCGGTCCGGACCGAGCAAGCGCTCAGCGATCCGGCGACCTACGGCCGGCAGTTCGCGGGCGGCAGTCGGGCGACCCCGCTGCACTGGGAGCCGTTGCGGCGCGTCGGCGCCGCTGGCCGCCAGATGCTGATCGCCGCCGCCGCGCAGACATGGTCGGTACCGGCTGCCGAGTGCGACACCGTGCCGGGCACCGTCCGGCACCGGTCGAGCGGGCGTGCACTCTCGTACGGCGCGCTTGCCGCGCGCGCCGCGACGATGGCGGCGCCGGATCCCGCGTCGGTGCCGCTGAAGGACCCCAAGACGTATCGCATCATCGGTCGATCGCAGCGGGGCGTCGACAGTCCGCTGGTCGTGACCGGCAAGCCGCTGTTCGGCATCGACGTGCGCGTACCGGACATGCGATACGCGATGTTCGTGAAGTCGCCGGTCTTCGGCGGCATGGTGCGCAGCGCAAACGTCGATGCCGTGCGCTCGCTGCCAGGCGTGACCCAGGCGTTCGTCGTCGCCGGAGGCGATGCGTTCGACGGCCTCGCGAGCGGCGTTGCGGTCGTCGCGAGGAGCTGGTGGGCGGCACGCAAGGCGCGCGCGCAGCTCGTCATCGACTGGAACGAAGGTCCGGCCGCGTCACAGGGCAGCGACGCGTTCGCCAAGCGTGCGCTCGAACTTTCGCACGAGGCGCCGGCGATATCGATCGCGCGCGACGGCGACGTGTCCGCGGCGCTCTCCGGGGCGGCGCAGGTTGTCGAGGCCGCTTACCGGTATCCGTTCATCGCGCATGCAACGCTCGAGCCGCAGAACTGCACTGCGCGGGTCCGGGACGGCAAGGCCGAGATCTGGGCGCCGACGCAGAACCCGGACTCCGGGCGCAAGATCGTCGCAAAGACGCTCGGCCTCAGCGAGGCCGACATCACCATCCACATGACCCGGTGCGGCGGCGGGTTCGGGCGGCGCCTGATGAACGACTACATGGTCGAGGCGGCCTGGATTGCGCGCGAGGTCGGCGCGCCGGTCAAGTTGCTGTGGGACCGGTCGGATGACCTGCGTCACGACTTCTACAGGCCGGCCGGGTTCCATTTCTTCAAGGCCGGCCTTGATGCCGCGGGCCGCCTGATCGCGTTCCGCGATCACTTCGTGTCCTTCGGCGCCGACGGCAAGTTTGCGCCCAGCGCTGGCATGCAGCCGGTTGAGTTTCCGGCGCGCTTCGTGCCGAATCTCGAGCTCGGCGCCTCGCTGATGCCGCTTGGCGTGCCGACCGGGCCACTGCGCGCACCCGGGAGCAATGCGCTCGCGTTCGCCTACCAGTCGTTCATCGACGAGCTCGCGCACGCGGCGCATCGCGATCCGGTCCAGTTCCGGCTCGATCTGCTCGGAGCGCCCCGCGTGTTCCAGGGCGTGCAGACGCCGGGCGGTCCGACGCCGGACTTCGACTCGGGTCGCATGCGCGACGTGCTGGTCGCGGTCGCCGAGCGCTCTGGGTGGGGTAAGCGCAATTCAAAGGATCGCTCCGGACTCGGCGTGGCTTTCTACTTCAGCCACCTCGGCTATTTCGCGGAGGTCGTCGAGGCGAACGTTGACGCGGCCGGCCGTGTGCGCGTCGACCAGGTCTGGGTGGTCGGCGACGTTGGCAACCCGATCATCAACCCGAGCGGTGCCGAGAACCAGGTCCAGGGCGCCGCGATCGACGGCATCAGCGCGGCGCTCGGTCAGGCGATTACGATCGAGCGCGGTCGCGTGACGCAGGGCAACTTCGACGACTACCCGCTCTTGCGCATCGACCGCGCGCCGCCCGTCGACGTGCATTTCCTGGTTACCGACCACCCACCGACTGGCCTCGGCGAGCCGGCGCTGCCACCGGTGGTGCCGGCGCTCTGCAACGCGATTTTCGCGGCAACCGGCAAGCGGATTCGTTCGCTGCCGATCGAGGACGCACTGAAGTCGGCCTGACTGGTACGCCTTGGTGGCGGGCGCCTGGCTGACGCACGCTCAGTGCGCGGGCGGCTGGGCCTCGAGCGGCATATCGGTCCGCATGAGCCGGTCGCGAACGAGACCAATGTGCTGGCGCAGAAGGTAGAGCTGGTCCGCATAGGCGCCGGGCATCTTGACTGCAATGACCGAGCGTTCGATTCGCTCGAGGTGCTCGTACAGCGTCGTGCGCCGTCCATCCGTCAGTGAGCCGAGCGACTCGCGTTCGAGCGCCATCAGCTCGCTGTAGTACCGGTGGACTCGCCGCCGCACCCTCCATCCGTAGACTTGTGGCAGGAACCGCAGTCCCGGGATCACGACGACCAGCGCCGGCACCAGCACGATTAGCGCGCGATCAATAAGACTCGCGAGCCAGAACGGAAGGAAGCGGTAGAAGAAGCCCTTGTTGCCCGATTTGTAGTAGCGCACCGCCTCCGGACTGACCGGGAACGAGTGCGCGACGGGCGTCGGAAACTGGCCCGCAGCCTGCAACAGCGACGCGCGACCGTGCACCTCCGTCGCCGCCTCGATCAGCAGGTCGCTGAGCGCCGGGTGCAGGCTCGAGTGCGCAATCAGATCGACGGTCGGCGCTAGCATGTTGATCGACGCCGGCGGCAGGTTCTCGCCGAGATCGAAAGCGCCCGCCGGCAGCGTCAGCTTGCTGAGGTACGGGAAGCGGCGCACGTACGCGTCGGCCTGCGGGAAGTCGAACAGGCGCACGCCCTCGGTGTGCAGGAGCTCGCGAATCATCGCCGGCGCGGCCGAGTCGCCGGTCAGGAATACGGCATCGACTTCCTTGCGCAGCAACGCGTGCGTCGCATCCTCGCCCTCGAGAGCCACGAGGGTGGTCGTGCCGCCCGGTTCGATCTCGTTCGCCTTCAGCAGCGCCAGCGCCAGCGCCCGCGTGCCGCTGCCCTCGCGGCCAATGGCGATCCTCTGGCCGCGCAGCTCCGACAGGCGCTGCAGCGGCTTCGAGCCGCGGTAAAAGATCGTCAGCGGCTCGAAGAACATGGCGCCTAGCGAATCGAGGTCGCCTGCCGGCGTCGCCGGCGCGATGCCCGACTGGACGAACGCGATGTCGACACCCGAGCGCGGATCGGCCAGCCGGCGCAGGTTGTCGAGCGAGCCTTCCGAATTGACGATCTTGAGCTCGATGCCGTTGCGCGCCAGGCTCTTTCGATAACGCTCTGCGATCGTCTCGAACGTGCTGCCCTTTGGGCCGCTGCTGATCGTCAGCGTGCGGGGAGGGGCCGGTCGTACGAAGTGCAGCGTCAGCATGACGGCGGCGGTTGTCAGGACGACGATCAATGCGCCGGCCTGGATGAGCTCGCGCCACGGTACGCCGCTCATCCGCAGCGACGCGCTTGCTGCGGCCGGCGGATCGTCACCGCCCGCGGTCGACTGCGGTTCAGCACCCATCGCTTGGCGGCCTCCGGCTCGCTCGGTCAGGGACGCGGCGCCGC
>Ga0335079_10002920_pt1 | contig 19699 bp, 13 predicted proteins | sample Lox_Sample_33_FD_206719 | JGI IMG/M metagenome (GOLD analysis project Ga0335079, IMG submission 206719) | Soil microbial communities from Loxahatchee National Wildlife Refuge, Florida, United States - Lox_Sample_3.3 | ecosystem: Environmental > Terrestrial > Soil > Wetlands | place: USA... | reverse complement strand
TTTTTCCACCCCGCTGCGGACGTCCGACGCGACCTGCGCAGGGACTGCACCGGCCTCCACGCTCACCAGGACCGCGCCGGTTTTCCCGTTATCAATGAAGATGGCGCGCGACCATACGCGATCGAGAATGCCAAGAAACTGCTTCGGCAATTGGTCTTGGGCCGGGGTGATATCAACTTTCGCTGCTCCGACGCGTAGAGCGCCAAGAGGAACGCTTTGCGCTTTAAGACTTGCCGTATGGACGAAAAACATCAGGATTGCGAGCACACTCAAGTATCTTTTCATTTCAACTCCAAGGTGTATCGCTGCAGTACAGCGTGCTTTGGGCTCACCGTATGGAACGCCGAGCCATGACGTGCAATTCAATCTGCTCCCGAACCTCCGTAGCTGCATCCAGGCCGGAACCCTTAGCCTACACGGCCGCTCCGGAATGTTCGTATTGGGTTTCATCCAGCAATTGGAGCCGCTGTTTCGCCGGGTCAAAAATCCAGTTGAGCAGGCACAGGGTGAACAGCAGCCCCGCAAATAGAGTTGCGAGAATGAAGCCATAGCGCGCCCCGCCAAAGGCGTCGCTCACCGCTCCCATGGCCAGCGGACCGACCGCGGCCGAGACGCATGTAAAAAACAGAAGAACTCCTGAAACGGAACCGTGCTCTGACTTTGGGAAGCAGCTGATTCCCTTTGAATTGATGGTCGGGTAAATAACCGACATAAACAGGCCCGAGAGCGGCAGCAGGTAGACCGCTGCGCCTGTGCCCCCGACCATCGCGCCAACAAAGCACGCCAGGATGGCCGCGCTCAAAAGAGCCAGCGCGGCGGTCCACGAAAAGCGGCCAAGCGTCCATGCACCCACGAAGCGACCGCCGGCACGAAGCAGGAAGAAAATGGAAATGCTGTAAGCTGCGACGAACCTGGTGTGCCCGGTCAGAAGGGTCGGCATCCAGACGTAGATCGCACATTCGGTCGCGACATAGAGAGCTTCTCCCAGCGAAAATCCCAGCGCGTAGGGGTCCTTCGTCATTGATAGGGATCGTGCGAAGCTTGTTGGCTTTTCACCGGTGCGCACGGTCGCCGGATAGCGAACGACCAAGGCAAGCAGCACCAGCAAGACGCACATCGAACCGGCGATCACGTAAAGCCACTGCCACTTGACTCCGGAGAGAAGGAGTTTGGCAAGCAATGCCGGACCAATGATCGAACCCACGCCGAAGAAGCCCTCGACTGCGTTCATGATGGAAGTATGTTCGGTTGTAGAACGGGAAATATCGCCGATCAGAGCCAGGGCGCCGGTTTTGAAGATACCGATGGACACTCCCGAAACAGCGAGCAATCCGACGAAAAAAGCGAAAGAGTTGCCAACCACAAAGAGATAGGCGTCCACCGCGAACAGGCTCAGACCAAGCACGATGGTCATTTTTCGCCCGAAGCGGTCCGCCATGAAACCGAGAAAAAAACCGGCGATCGCGATGCCGCCCATGGTGGAGTACTGAAACGCGCTCGCAGCCGTGAGACTAAGTCGAAATTGCTTAATGATCTCGGGAATGATGACGCCGACGGAGTCCGTCGTCATCGCGAAGATCATGAACATGATGAACGTGAGCGCCTTGATAGCGGCGAGATTGCGGTTCGTCTGTGTCGCTACGATGATCGGGATTTGGTGGCGGCTCGCCATTGCTTCTCCTGCGCTATTGCTTCATTTCTGCCGTGTCAAGTCGGTGACACAGAGCCACTTCTGTCCGTCAGCACTCGAGTAAGCGATGGCTGCGTGCAAAGCCGGCAGGTACACATGCAAGCGGGCAAACTCTTCGCTTTTGCGCCACTCCATCACGAGGTCATCGTCGCCACAATCGGGAAGATAGAACTCGCCCTCGAAGGCTGGGTGCTCGTTGCGGAATCGGATTAACTGCATGAGGCGAGGGATCACCGGACGCTCCAACTCGGCGGAGAGCTCGGCCGCGCTGTAGTAATGCCGATTGATGTCGCGTCCGACGCGCGTACGTGCAAGCAGTTCCATATCGTTGTTACCCGCCAGCAGACCGACGTAATACACCTGGGGGAGTCCGGGCGCAAAGAACTGGATCGCCCGCGCGAGAAGGTACTCGTCGTCGCGCCTGCCGAGTGCGTCGTAGAAAGTGCAATTCACCTGGTACAGATCCAGGTTGCTTGCCGCCGCACCCGTCGCCTGGCGGCTCTGCCCCTGGCTGCGCTCGTGGATCGTCTCGACCAATGCATCGATCGCTGGCGGTTCCAGTAGCCCCGGACGGTTTGCCGGGTCGCGGGCGTCCGCTCCAATGTCGATCACGCCTATGCCGTCGTGTGTATCGAGCACGGTGACAGCATTGCGGGGACTGATCGCCAGCCACGACTTGAGAGCCCGTGCATCCTTTTCATAGATTGTGTGCAAGACAAGTGGGGGCAGCGCGAAGTCGTAGACGCGATCCACTCGCCGGGCGATGTCGATCTGATCTCTATAGTAGCTGTGTATCTCAACCAAGACCCCCATGCCGAGACCATGGGCCTCTGCCGTCAGGTCGGAGATGTAATCGAAGGTCTCCGGGATCATGAAGCAGCTGGTTCCGGGGCGTTTGATTGCATAGCCGACCGCGTCCAGGCGGATCAATCGAACGCCTGCCCGCTGAAATTGCTCCAGGATCGCGTAGACGTATGAGGTGCCCTGCGGACTTTCAACATCGATGTCCACCTGCTGCGGAGTGAAGCTCGTCCACAGAAGGTGTCGTTCACCATTGTTCATCCGCATCATGGTGAATGGCAGACCGGGACGAGGCCGATATATCTCGAGCAGTTGAGCCTCGGTCGCCCCAGTGGGAAAGACGCGTGCGAGGGTGAGGAACAGGTTGGCGAAATCCGACGCTTCGCCTTTCGCGGAGAAATCTGCGAATTGCGGCGACTGGGAGGAGACGTGATTAACGATCATGTCAGCCGTTAATTCCACAACCTCGCCAAGCTCCTTCAGGTCCTCCCACGTTCCGAGCCTCGGATCGATTCGCGTGTGGTCAATCGGATCAAAACCTGCGTCCGCTCCATCAATGGGATAAAAGAATGGCAATAGGTGCGCGCCGGTGAACAGGCCTTTCAGCGGTCCTTCGAGCTGGGAGCGCAACTCGGCAATGCCGCCACCGGAAAGGCGATCTATATAAGTAATCAGTTGGACGCCGTTCTTAATTGCATAGCTCCTTATCTAATAGGTCCAGCTTGCCAGCCGAAACAGAAAAAACAGAAAAACTCAACCAGGGGTCCTTACTCTTTCGACGACATTACACCCTGTTTACTGAGTCGACGTCCTTTATGCTCCACGTAAACACCGCACCGGCCGACTGGCGCCTACCTTATTCGCGAGTTCTGCGATGTTGGGGACCGGCCAGTTTCCCAGTATCCCGTAAGATACAGCAGCAGAAAACGCATGGCCAGTCCCGACCGGATTGGGCGTGGCGACTGGGAATCCGGGGACTTCGACGAATTCTCCATCGTGGAACACCGCACACCCTGCCGCTCTGAGGGTGACCCAGCACGCACGCCACCCGAATTTCCGGCTGTATGTTGGGCAGAATTCCCTAGATTCGATGCCGTCGTTCCAAACAGCTTCTGGACTACTTTCGTCTCGTCTTCGTTCATCGCCGCTCCGCTTCTCTGGGCTCTCTTCTTACGAGTTGTGGATGAGGACAGTCAATATGCTCGACCGCGCAGACTGATTCTGCCATGTTCAGCCTAGATCAAGCGACGGTTCCATGAGGCTGGACGAAAGCTCCGGGCGGTTGGGCGGATTCTCACGATCCACCACCCCAGCCCGCTGACGTTTCCTGTGATCAACGGACCGGAGGCACTACATCTTGCCCAACAGTTGACATCAAATTTGTTCTTAATGTATCTCCGCCGCCCCATGCCGCAACTCAAACTTCTTGTATGTCACGGTCAGCACCTCTTGCGAGTACTCTTTGATGTGATACGCCGCATCCATCACCACATTCGCGAACCTCTGCACGGTCCTCGAGGTCGGCCACGTAACTTCAATCTGGGTCACCGCCGTCGCATCGCCCAGCCCAATGTGCTGCCGTATCGGATTCCCCCCGAAGCTCGACCCATACCCCACCGTTCGATAGATGTGCCGTTCGCCGTTCGGCGTCTGCGCTGTTACATCGATCCGCGCCCCGAACGCTGCGCGGTTCGACGTCACCCCCTCCAGCTCCAGCGTGATCCAATGCCCCGGGTGCCCCGGGTTCTCATACAGCACGCTGGTGTACCAATCTCCCTGCAGCGCCCCGCCCATCTCCTCGAACACGTCGTCCTGCCCGTCGTTATTGATGTCCCCAAAGGCGATGCCATGGCCCTTCTGCAGGTGCCCGAACCCGCCCGACGTCGTCACATCCTGAAACCGTTTCCCCTGGTCATTACGAAACATCCGCTTCGGCAACAGCGCTTCCAGCTCCGAAGTCCCCGTACCCAGATAGATGTCCAGCCACCCGTCGTTGTCCAGGTCGCCAAAGTTCGCGCCCATCACCAGGATCGCCCGGTCTAGTCCCACCTCCTTGGTCACATCGGTAAATGTCCCGTCGTGATTGTTGTGATACAACCGCGGCGTCTCCGCCTTGTACGGCAGGCCTAGCTCGAATGCGCCAACGTCGTTCAGCGTGTCATTGTAATAGCCGGCCACAAACAAGTCTGGCCACCCGTCGTTGTCGTAGTCGAAGAACCACGTCGGAAAGCTGTGCAGCGGTTCCGCCACTCCCGCCTTCGCTGTAACGTCCGTAAACTTCCACCGGTCCGGCCGCGGATTCTTCTTGTCCTTCGGCCCGTCATTGCGAAACAGAATGTTCGGCTGCCCCTTGCGCGAGACGTACAAGTCCGGCCAGCCATCGTTATTGAAGTCGCCCCACGCCACGCCCTTCACGAAGCCCAGGTCCGCCAGCCCATTCGCCGCGCCAACCTCCGTAAACGTTCCATCGTGATTGTTGTGAAACAGTTGCGACGGATGCTTTTCCGCTCCCGTTTGCTCATGTCCAACAAACAAATCCAGCCAGCCGTCGTTGTCGAAGTCCGCCCACGCCGCCGTCTGCGTCGGATGCAGCGACATCAACCCCGCCTGTTTCGTCACGTCCGTAAACGTTCCATCCCCATTGTTGTGCAGCAGCGACATCGGATACTTCCCATGCTCCCTCCACCATCCTCCGCGCAGCACTAGCACATCCGGATGCCCATCGTTGTCGTAATCTGCTGCAGTCAGATTCAACCCGCCGACTTCGCCAATCAGCCCCGCTTCCTTCGTGCGGTCCGTAAACGTCCCATCGCCGTTGTTGTGAAAGAAGTGCAGCTGCTCATTCGGATACGACGACGACACCATCAGGTCGAGCAAACCGTCGCCGTCGAAGTCCTCCATCACTACGCCCCCCGCGTGCCCCATCACATTCACGCCCACGCTCGCGGCCACATCCGCGAACCGCCCGATGTCGTACTCGCTCTTGAACAGCTCCGGCCCGGCCAGCCACGCCTTCGGGACCTCCTGCGGCCACTTGCCTAACTGCATGTACGCAATATTGATCAGCCACCGCGCCAGCGTGTTCTGCGGGTCTTTTTGCAGGATCGCGGTGTATTCTCGCACCGCCCCTTCCGCTCCCCGCTTCACCGTGTGCGCCGCCTCTGGCTCCAGCGGAAAGATGCACGACTTCTGCACGTGGTGCTGAGTGCAGTTTTCCTGCTCGCCCAGCCGCAGGTACGACAGCGCTAGCAGACTGCTCAACTCCGTCTCCGAGTTCGGCTCCAGACGCACTCCGAGCTCGTCGCACCGCTTCCGTATTGTCTCCAGTTGCTTCACCGCGCCCGCGCTGTCGCCCGCGCGCAGCAAGTTCTCTGCCAGCGACCACCGCGTTCGCAACTCATCCTGCCAGCGCAACTCGCCGACCAGTTTCATCTTCAACTGCTCGGCCCGTTGCCCGTCTTTCGTCGGATCGGTCGCTACATCCTGTTCGTTCCAGATCTTGAGCAGCAGCTCACCCATCTCTTTTGTGCTGGGAGCCTGATACGAAACTCTGCCGGGAGCTCGATTTGAGTCTGTACTGGGTGCCCCACTCCGCCTTCTTTCGGCGGGATGGGGGTTTTCTGACGACGGAGTACCTGCCAGCGACGCTTGCGAAGGAGCGCCCGGCGGGCTACAGACAATCAGATATGCGACAACCGTTACTGCGAGGAACCGTCTCCCCATCGTGACCTGAGTGTGCCCCCCCACCCTTATCGTCCTTCTGTTGGACCATAGGGTGGGGCAGAGAATCCGGGGGCTTTCTGGGGAAAGCAAGCGAGCCGATGCTACCATTCGTCGCGCCCGAATGCGAGCGGCGCTATCCTGAGTACTGCGGTTCAGACAGTAAGAGGCCCGTGAAGGGTAAGAAGCGGCGCTGAAATATCTGCGATCGCAAGAAAGGGCCATCTGGAGCAATTTGAAATCGGGCAGGTTTGCCGCCCATCAGATGGATCGGGGAACATTGTCTTCTGCCAAGGTTGGTGGGGTGGCGGGAACCATTCAGGGAACGGGCTCCCGCTGCACCGGAGAGATTGGTGGGTCGGCGGCGGGGGATGAATGGCATCGCGGCGTGTGATTATGGAGGGCGCGCGTTTTCCAGCAGAGTGTATTGTTCGCGCTCGATGCTTTTGAGTTTCTCCCGCAACTTGCCCCGAACTGGTTCTTCATCCCCAACTCTTCATCCGCAATATTACGTCGAAACCCGCCAAGCTCCAGCTGGCCTTCAACTGGCACAGCGATTCAGCCAACGGGCAAGTTCCCGCTACCGCCTTGCGTCTGGCGCCCTACGAAACTCGCCAGATTGACGTTGCCTCCATGCAAAACTGCAAGGTCATCCCTCCCGGAGCCCACTGGGCCTCCGTGACCCTTACCACCGACCGCCTCCCAGATGAAATCGTCGCCGTCGCCGCCAGTTTCGATGACTCCCTAAAATATGGCTCGCAAACGCCTTTCTCCGACCAACTCGCCTCCCTCTGGGCTGGTGGCCATTGGCAATATGACGCCCTCCACGACTCGATCATCACCGCCGGAAACGGTGGCACCAAGCCAACCCTTGCGGCCTTCACCCTCTTCTATAATCAAGGAACGCAAAAGTATCAGTTGCAGCAGGCTCTGCAACCCGGCGAGCAGATGTGGATGGATATCGGCAAGCTAATCCGCGAGAACATTCCCGACAAAGACGGCAAGACCTTGCCCGCGGATTTAACCACCGGTTCCTATGAGCTCCGCGACCTCACCAACAAAGGCGTCGGCACGCTCTTCGAAGGCAAAGTCATCTACGACAAAACCTATGGTCACGTCGTCTACGGCTGCGCCGCCTGCTGCGGCTGGGCCAATCCCGCCCTCTGGTACAACCCCATCGGCGTACCGTTTCAAGGAAGCACCGAGGATGGCGTCACCGCCTGGTATCCCTGCGAATCTGAATACGACGACATAAGCTCGAATTTCTACTCGAATTGGAGCTCCAACAACACGTCCGTCGCGACCGTCGATACTTACGGCTTCCACACGGGCGTTGCGGTCGGTTCCACCACCTCGCAAACCCACGGCTACTACCAAACCAACAATGCGCACGAACGCTGCCCCAACTTGTATTGCACGCCGTCCGGCGGCGTCAACACCACGCCAGTAATAAGCAGTATTTCACCCACCCGTGGCCTCATTAACGCAACAACGCAGGTGACTATCAACGGCAAGGGCCTGCTTGGGGGCCACATCAACACGCCTGCAGCAATCCAGGTCCAAAACATAACTACTGCGACCAATACGCAGATAGTGTTTGACGCGGTCATCGCGAGCACCGCAGAGACGGGCAACAATGCCGGCGCCATCTATGTCACGGTCTCCGGCCAGGACAGTAACAAGGAAGACTTTTATGTGCAGGTGCCCACGACTCTAAACGTCCTTTCGTCTCAAGTCATTTCGATGAGCAGTTATTGTGTTAATCCTGGGACGAATGTTTACGGAATTCTCCTGGCCATTCACTATCAGGTGCTTGACCAAGCCACGCCAGCAACAGCCATTAATTCGGCCAGTATGGAACCGCAAGAGGAGGTTAAAAACCTCGTTGTAAGTGGTTTCTCCAATGGAGATCCCGTTCCGAACTGGAACGACATCGGTCCAGACGCCTACCCTGCCACCTCCAAGGTCACCGACGCCAACGGCCAGTATTGGGACGCCCCACTTGGGATCTGCTGGCCCAGCGGCTTCACCTCTTTCAGTGTCACGCAAACGGTTACCGTTCTTGTCGGCGGAACGAGGTATCCTGTCTCGGGCAACGCTAGAACAAATAATTGGAGCGGTGGCCCTTCAACCTCTCCTGGCACCGGAAATATCACCAATGGCAATGATGTTTCACAATCCCACTGACAAAACTTCTGGTACCGGTAGGGGACGAACAACCGAGTGATTTCGGATTAAGAGAGGGAATTTATGCTGCGCTTCTCCACGATCGTGCTGGTAGCGTTGTCAATTGGGGTGGCCGTTTTGGGGCAGGAGCAAGGACCCGACCCCTACTCGATGAAATTTGTTCAAAACAATTTGCGCATCGCCCTAGCATCGGGCGGCGGTGAGTGGGCCGGCGCCGGAAAAGGTTTCCAACGACTCGGAGATGCGGTTTCGATAGCCCTCGTAAAAATACTGAGTGAGCAGGATCTGAGGAACCCGGACGTCGTACGTCGCTTTCTGCCGATAATCCGCCAATCGTTCTCTTATCCCTCAGCAATCTCAGTAGAAGCTGACAAGGATCCAAAAGTGACGCTATTTCTCCTCGGCGACCTTGAACAGAGGGTTTCCGAATCGGCCCTGCGGCAACAGATTCACGAAACTATTAGTTTTATCAAGCAGCAAACACAAAAATAGACGTCTGCCGGACGACTACGGCGGGAACCTCGAAAGAACTCGTCGACGATCACCAGGGGAAACACGGGGAAGAAACACGGGGACATGTCTAGGCGAACACTCCGCAGGTCAAAAGCGGTAGCGGGCTGGTCAAAGCAATTGCTCACACTTCGGCCCTCTCACGCCAGATTTCAGGATAGGTGTAGCGCCGATGGAGCCAATCTCCCGCGAAGAACCAGTCAGTCAGTGAAGACGCAATACTCGTGCTAATGACAACAGCGATGAATCTTGTCCAATTTATGGCGTCCTCCTAAATGAGGGCGCATTGTATGTCGAGACCGTCTTTGAGCCGAACAAGTCCTGATTAACCGGCAAACCGTCCAAGTCAGTACCAGAACGAAGATTTCCGATTTGCACCGGCCAGGAGGCAGTCAAGACGGGAAACCTAGAACAACGTTTGAACACGTAACCGGAACAAAGAGTCCGTGTTCCAGATACGTTCCAGTTGGGCGCAATTTCTGATTCTGGAGCGTTTTGGGCGCCTCGATTTTTCAATAAGTTGCGTGTTTTCAATAAGCTTTAATATTCCGATTCCCACCGCCGGTACCATTTCGAAGAGTGTCTAATGTCGGTGTCGAATCCAAGAGAATCTGCCGAAAGGTAGAGCATAGGTCCCGGGCCAAGTTTCGAGCTTTCGTTGAGTTTACGAAAGTTTGTGGAACCGACCAGCACAGAAAGCGCCTCCTGTTCAATTGCCCGCCGAGCTGGTAGGAACGAAGAACTACAACGGCGTTTCATCTCAATCGGTCTCTATTGAGGAAGGCCAATGCGGCGGACCAGGTCCACGAACCGTGGATCAGAGTGCAGCGAATCCAAGAATGGCACAAGTTTGATCAATGTAAGCCCGCCATCACGCGCCTGAAATCCTTTTTCAAGCCATGCAAACGCTTGGTCTCGATCACCAAGAGCTGCATGCGCCGACGCGATTGCAATCCAAAGCTCCTGCGCACGACGCCTGTTCGATTCGTCCTCCAGCCGTGTCAATAATTTCCGCGCTGCAGGGAGTTGCTTCGCGAGCGCATAGGTAGGAGCTAGACTGCCGTCCAGCACATCTTCTGCTCCTGGCAATTTCGTACTGTTCTCCAGCTCCGTGATCGCTTCATCAAACTGACCTTTTTGCACGTAAGTCCATGCCAAGACTTGGCGTGCCAGCACGAAATTGGAATCCATTTCCAGCACTTTCTGAGCCTGCTTCACCGCTTCGTCATAACGCTTCGCGTAATAAAGGATCTCGGCAACATCAGTGTTGATAATCAGAGAAAGAGGATCTGATTCCTGAGCGCGCCGGATTTCCTCCAGTGCCTGCTCCGTTCGGCCCTGTGACATTAGATAGTAGGCATACCAATGGTGAGTAGTGGCATAGCTTGGATTCAATTGTAAAGCCAATTGGAATTCTCTCTCCGCAGCAGGCCAATTCCAGTCGTAGTGCCAATAGATGAAGGCAAGGGAAGTGTGGGCCTCGACGAGGCCATCATCTAGGGCGAGAGCTCGCTTTGCCGCGTCCCGCGCCTTCTCGATAGCATCGCGGCGCGAAATAACTGTGGTTGGGTTCGAGCCGAGCAAAGCATAAGCATCCGCCAATCCCGAGTATGCCTCCGCGTATCCGGGATCATGCGCGATCGCCTGCTCGAAATACTCAATGGCTTTCAGGTGACCTTGTTCGGATCTCTCGTTCCAAAAGTATCTACCCCGAAGGTAGGCCTCGTAGGCCGCGGAATTACCCGTACCGTGAATCGAACCACTGGCCGAAACGCGCTTGTCTAGTTTAAGTTCGATCGTGTTCGCGATAGCGGCAGCCACATCATCCTGGAGTGCTAGAACGCCACCCAGGTCTCGCTCATAGCTGTGGGCCCATACGTGTGTTTGATCGCCTACACGAATCAGTTGCGCATTGATGCGGACGCGATCCGTCCCCCGTACAACGCTACCCTCCACGAGGTACTCCACCCCCAGTTCTCTGCCAATTTGCTCTACATTCTTGCTGGTGTTCCTGTACTGCATGGTTGTGGTCCGGGCGATGACGCCAAGGTGATCCGGAGTCAAACCTCCGAATTTCGTAATCAGATCCTCAGTCAGACCATCGCAGAAGTAATCCTGGCCAGGATCACCGCTAAGGTTCTCAAACGGAATCACTGCCAGCATCGTTCTCGACGCAAGCGGTCTTTCGTGTAGGCGCAATCGCTGCCAGGCTAGCCAAGAGGTCGCGCAGAGCAAAGCTGCAGCAAGTGAAACTGCCCAGACCCGTCGGGATGCTCGGCCTCGTGTTTCAGAAGTTTCTTGGGGTACGTTACAAAGTGCGTCCGCCTCTACCGCACGGACAGGAGCCACAAAGCGATACCCTCGCTTAGGCACGGTCTCGATATACTCCTGCCCATCTGTCCCTTCTCGCAGAGTTTTCCTTAGTGTGAAGATGTTCTGGGCTAATGTGGCCTCTTCCACATACGTATTCGGCCAGACGCGTCGCAGCAACTCGGCCTTGTCAAGCACATGGCCTTCGTTTTCAACGAGAGCCCACAGAGTTTCAAATGCCTTCGGAGAAAGATGGACGGGATGATCGTCGCGCAGAAGTACTTTCTCCACAGGGTCTAACACGAAGGCCCCGAACGAAAACCGCGACCGTTTCGGCGGTCCCACGTCGATCTCAAAACGATTTGAGAAAAATTTGAAAGCCGCTTAAAGACTTTTATCCCGCACCCTGCCAGGTTGTCTCCCCTAAAGCTCGGGGAAAAGGACGCGAATTCTCTAAGCGCTTGGGGGGATTCTAATCCACCGCCTCGGTTCGAACAAGGGCTAGGCGGGTCCGGCTGAGGCCAGGAAGCTTGCAAAACGGGAGGCTGTGCATGAGGTTGCGTGGTTTCGTCAGATTTTCTTTCCTTGTTTTTCCAACTCTGACCATGGCGACCGGCGGAGTCAAAGATTTTACGCTGCCTTCTGCAACAGATAGCGCCCTGATCCATCTGTCCGACTACGCCGGAAAGGTCGTCTTGATTAACTGGTGGCGTACTTCCTGCACTTGGTCGCAAGCCGAGGCTCCCAAGCTGGTCGCTCTACAAAGCCAGTATCGCGACAAGGGCCTGGTGATCCTTGGCGTCTCCGATGACGATTCCCAATCCATCGCGAATGTCCCTGGGTATCTAAAGCGGTATGGAATCACTTGGCCTGTGGGGTTAAATGACCAAGGCGAATTTATGCATGAGGTGACGGTGCTCTCGGCCAGAGATGGGAGGCCCGAAGGAGAGACTCCAGGTAATTATATAGTTTCGCGGAGCGGCCAAATCACTTACTTAGGTCTGGACCGAAGCCCTGAAGCTTGGAAGAAGTTGCTGCTTGCTGTGCAGCAGGCGCTTGCAGAGAAACCCTCGGCAAGTCCTTCCATCCAACCGAGGAAGCTGGAAAAGGCTCCCCCTCTTTCTTTGGCGGATCTTCAGGGGAAGAGATTGTCGTTATCCAGTCTTCTTGGCAAGCCTCTGGTCGTTAATTTTTTCAATGCTGATACCTGTGATTGGACGGGAGCTGTTATTTCCAAACTCTATCAGGACTATTCGAGTCGTGGTCTGCAAGTCATAGGGATCAACCTCTACGACTCCGACGCTGCAATCCAACAGTGTAAAGCGAAATACCACGCAAATTATCCCATCCTACGCGGGGATCAGACGACACAAATGGCCTGGATCGAGAGTAACAAGGCCTGGGCAACTTTCTTCGTCACCTCCGACGGCAAGATCCTGAAAGCGATTACAGGTTCGCCTGAAAATGGCATTGAGCAAACGGTGTTTCCGAAATTCGCAGCCTACTTGCTTGGGCATCATTGAATCGGGTCCGCGCAGCAGTCGCGGGGAGCATCGGAATGAGCCGACAAACAGCAATTTTTGGCGATCGCAACTGGGCCTCCCTCGTCCTTGTCATAGTTTGGCTGATCCCCCTTTACTACCGAGCAAGCGCCAAATACGAATCTCTATACGCAGAAGACGCCTCCAAATCGGCCGGCCTGGATATCGCCTTAGAAGAAAACGGCGGCGCTGTGGAGAGTATAAGCGGTACGAGCGATCCGTCGGCTCATTTTTACGGTGCAGGATTCAATGGAAGACACCTAATCGATGGCAAGCTGGAGCCAACGTGGATTGGTGATCCAGCTGGTGACCCTTCCGATCCTCCGCACACCCCCGCCTTGCCCGGCATCCCACTCGAAATCGTGTTGTCGTTCTACAAACACCAATCGGTCCTCTTCAATGACGTTGTTATTATCCCTGGCAAAGATCTGGACCTTGCCCCGAAAGAAATTGAGATCTGGGTGTCTAGCACGAGTCCGACGAATAGCTTTGCAAAGGTGCAAGCTGCCACTCTGCCGACGCCCTCGGGAGACTACTCCGTCACTCTTCCCCCGACGGAAGCGCGATATCTAAAGGTGCGCGTTCTCTCAAACCAGCAGAACGGCTCTGATTCTGACAGGGCAAAACCCGCACTTGAGATTGCCGAGATCAAAGTCTTCGAAGCTCATCGGAACGGGTACATGTCCATTCGCGACCGAAACCCAGACCTCGTGTATTGGAAAGGAAGCCCTCGGTTCGCCGCGCAGCGCGGAATCGAATGGCTGCAGTCAGCCGCTCCCGCTTGGCAGCAGGATCACAAATGCTTTGGGTGTCACGTGCAAGCGCAAGTCGTCATGGGTTTGACGGTAGCCACTAGGAACGACTACATCGTCAGCCAAGCGGCTCTGCATGATCTTGTGGAATTCACAACCAGCAAGCAATTCGAGGACGGCACATTTGAATGTTGCCGGAGATGCTGCATCTTTGGCCCCCAAGATGGTACTCCGTACGGCGCGATGGAACTTGCCTATTGGGATGATCTGGAGAATGTCAGGAAAGACCCGGCATTTCTCAAGGCGGTGGATTGGCTCGTTGCCCATCAAAAGCCCAATGGAGAATTGCCAACCGTGTCCGTCACCGAGCCGGTACTCCAAGGGTCCTTTGCGCCTACCGCCAACAGCATGGTGGCCTTTGGGGAAGCTTTCAAGCAAACAGGTGACGCTCGATATAAGCGGGCGCTCGACTTGGGCTTGGACTGGATTACGTCGACGACGCCCGAGACGACTCAAGACGAGGTTTTTCAGATTTTGGCGTTGTCCAAGTTTGCCGCTACAACACAAGAGTCACTCATTCAAAGGCGAGTTGAGCAGCTGATTTCAGAGGAAGACCCCGGAGGAGGGTGGCGCGAGCACCCGGGAGACAAGACCTTAGGTCCAAACGCATTCGCCACCGGCGAAGTGCTGTACGCCTTTAAGCAGGCAGGCGTAAGCATCAGCTCACCGCCCTTTCTAGGCGGCGTTCGACACCTATTGAAAACGCAAGACGAAAGCGGCGCGTGGCCGGTTCACGATTCGCAGAGCCCCGACAAAACCAAATATGCCCCAACAATGTGGGCCGTAATTGGACTCGCTGGTTCATTTGGTAAGGCGGCGACAGCAGGGCTTCAAATCGTAGTCTCGCCCGATCTCGTCAAACCCGCTGCTCGCAATATCGAAATCATCCTCGATGCTTCCGGCTCCATGCTGTCGCCCCTTGGCAAGAGCACACGGATCGCTACAGCCAGAGAGGTGCTTCGTGACGTGCTCGCCAAGATTCCTGATGATTTTAACGTTGGGCTCCGTGTCTACGCGCATCGCTACCCATGGAAGGATATGCAGCACTCCTGTACCGATACAGAATTGCTTCTGCCTATTGAAAAACTCGACCGTCAGCGCATCCTTTCGGCCGTCGACAATCTTAAGCCAAAAGGAGACACGCCCCTTGTGTACTCGGTGCTGCAGACCCCCGCAGATTTGAAACCTGTCGGAGGCGGGGCGGTCATAGTCATAACCGACGGCCAGGAAACGTGCCATGGAGACCCTGTGAAAGCAGCTGCAGAATTAAAGGCGGCCGGTATCCCCGTAACACTCAATATCGTTGGTTTCACTCTTCAGGGGCAGGAGAAAGCAAATGTGGAACGGCTGATGAGACCTTTTGCAGAAGCCATGGGCGGCCACTACTACAACGCAGAAAATGGCAAAGCACTGGCCACAGCATTGTCCGTTGCGGCCCTAAATAAATTTCCGTACGAAGTCTTCGACGCTAACGGCCGTGAGGTCGCAAAAGGTCAAGCCGGCCCAATATCCGAGTCGCTCACACCGGGTACCTACAAACTCGTGGTGCACGCGGGCGCTCAGGAACTGACCGAGACTATTGCGTTGAAGGCGGATACGAACACAGTGCTCAAGCTGGTTGGCAACGATGGGCGGTTCGTGCTGAAACACGAAAGCGCACAGGCGCCATGAGGGTTCGGATGAGACTTCAGCTAACAGGCCGCTGGCTGCGACCTCTTTTGGCCCTCATTGTCTATGGGACATCGGCTGTTGCGGGCCCAACATCCGATCATGCCGCGCCTTTTCCTGAAAAGATCGGAGTGTACAAGGCATTCATGGTTTATTTCGCCGCCAGAACCCGCAACGCGCAGGTCGCTGATGTGACGGTCCCGTCTCTCCTCGCCAATGGGGACCACTGTCTTCACGGCATCAAGCTCGAGAAGACCGACGCTGCAGCGAAGGATATTCATACGCTTCCGCAGGAAATCATCTCCGCGACAGGCAGATTTAAGCTCGTCACAATCCGCCCAGGCTCTCGGCATTCTGAAGGTCTCGTAGGTCTGTTGCAATTATCTGAATTTGGCTTCGATGCACGCCACCAGTACGCAGTTCTAAACTACGACTTCCATTGCGGAGCTCTCTGCGGAGAAAGCGCCACGGTTGTCTTCAAGAAATTAGGGGGAAGCTGGAAACACGTCCGCTCCTGCGGGAATTGGATCTCATAACAGTTCGTCACTGGGGTTATCGGCGTGACGAATGAACCGTCAGCATCAGGGGGATGAGTCATGAAAAAGCGCAAACATAAGTCATTTTCTTCGATTTGGATGTGCGGCTTGCGTTCTGCGAGCGCGGTGATCACCAGCGTGCTGTTGGTGGTACCTACAAATGTGAGCGCGGCAGCGCTAACCAGCAAGCAGCCTGCCAGTTGCGGAATGGCGCAGCCCCTGCCAGCCGTGAGCGATGGGATTCACCCAGGGTTGGGCCAGGCGCATCCACAGCCTCAGCTCACGCCTGAACAGATTGCTAATAGGCTTGATAAGCTATTCTCAGTAGTCGCGGAGGCCGACCGGGAAATCCCGCGCGACACATTCGATCCACAGGCCATCATCAATAAAGTAGGGACAGATCCAAACAAGATTTTCGAATGGGTGCGCGACCACACGTATTTCGTACCCTACCGCGGACTTCTTCGGGGCGACAAAGGTGTGCTGATGGACCGGCTAGGCAACAGCCTGGATCGCGCCATGCTGCTCTACAGCTTACTGCAATCCGTTCACCAACCCGCCCGCATGGCGCACGGCACGCTGACGGAAGCGCAGGCGCAAGACCTGCTCAAGAAAGTGAGGCCGTTCCCAAGTTTTGAGCAGCGAATCGGCCCAAGTTGGTCTCCGACGATCACGAGCACTCTGGCTAAACAATATGCGCAAGAAAACCAGCTCGATTTAGCGGAAATTCACAAGCAAGTCGAGAAGCTTGCAGCACAAGAAAAGGCCACCGAGCTCAAGGTCAAGAACCGGGTGGCGACGCAGACCGCCGCAATTGCCGCGGCTGTGGGCCATCCACCCGCGAGCGTTGCCGCAGAGGAACGCGCCGATCAGGTGCGCGCCGTAACCGATCACTGGTGGGTCCAATGGCAGAACGGCGGAACTTGGACCAATCTTGATCCCACACTGCCCGCCTCGCTGCCCGGCCAAACGCTGACGACCTCGCAAGATACCGTTGCGCCCAAAAGTTATATGGATGTCGGCGAAAACTTGGTGCACACCGTCGAGATAAACGTCGTGATCGAAGTCTGGAAACAGGGTCAGGTCAAAGAAGCTACTGCGCTGAAGCAGAAGCTTGTGCCAGCGGACGTCATTGGAGAACCGATCGTTCTGCGTCAGGTTCCGGTTCACTGGCCTCAGGACCTGAACTTATTCCTGGAAAAAGACCCCGCTTTGACCTTCAAAAAGACAGCGCTCGCTCAAACCGAATGGCTGCCTGTCCTCAGTGTTGGCTCCCACAGTTTTTCGAAGTATTCCTTCAACGATTATGGAGATTTCAATGACTCCACTTTGCCTGGATACGTCCAGAACGTGATGGCCGGCAGAGCCGTAGTGCACGCCGAAGAGCAAGGAATCGGAAGAATGGGCCAAACAATCGGCGGGATGTTGAGTGGTCACCAGATAGCGCCAGCTCCCAAGCCAGCGGTCAAGCCCCAGCGCGCCCAAGTAACCGCCGAATGGATCGATTACGTGATCCAGACGCCCGGAAAACCGGCTCAAACCATTCGGCGCGAAATCTTCGATCTCATCGGCCCGGCTGCGCGGGACAATCCGGGTCCTGTCCCTGCACCGCAGATGACCGATGCGCAAAAGCTCGACCGCGCACTATCTCTCATGGACACGATCGATATTCTTCCGATTGTCGCTCAACTTTCACCGGAGTTCGTCGTGCACTCATCGGATAAGAACCTCTTGTCGAATCAGGCGCCCATCCTTGGAATGATTCGCCGGAGTGGCTCCCCAGGTTCCAAGGATTTCATGGGTCAGTTTGGGGATTTGAAACCGACGTTTTCCGAGCAACTCAATGATCTCGCTCTCATGCGCTTTCGATGGAGTAAGAGCGAGGTTGGCGTGTACATTGATCGTCCAGACCTTCTTACGTTTCACAGGCTGCTTGTGATGAGCCCTAAAGGTCGGTTGCTTCTTGAGCAAGGACTCGACATCGTCGCCAATGATGTCGCCATTGCACCTAGCTCGACAAGCGATCCATTCCGTATTCGTCTCGAGCAAGGTGTACTAGACACGAACGCGGAAGCCGCTCTACTGCGGCCCGGTGAAAATATAACGAACACAGCTAGAGCATTCGCCGAGGCGAACAATGCCGAGACCAAATGGCTAACAATCACAAAAGACAATGCCTCTGCATTGGAGCAAGCCGACCTTACAAAGGACTGCCGGGCCCAGGCACAAGAGGACCTTAGAGGCGGTTACAATGTGATTGTTCCCGTGGGAACTGCGCATTTGAAGGGGTGCTCTGGTGGCTGCTGGTGGCGTATTGATCCTACAACAGGTCAGACCCTGGGAATAGGAAATCGGGGTTGGGGGCAAACATCTTTTGAATATTTCATTAAATTCTCGGAGAGCTATGTCCTGCCCGTAATCTGGGGTGTCTTCACGTACTGGGGATGTATGGGCGGCTCCGGCAATCCCATTTACGGGAACGGACCGCTCCCCCCGCGTTACGGCGAAAAAGCAGCACTCTGCATGGCCTGCGGACTTGCCGCAGGTATCCTGTTTTCAGCCACAGGGATGGCTTACAACTTTCCTGAAGAATTTGGATCTCTATCGCCTCTGGTTCCCGTTCTCACCGGGCGGTCTAGTCTGTGGATAAATTTCGGGCTGGGAGCTCTCTGCATCTATGTGGGAGGGACTGCTCATCTTAACTGAATTCGACTGCCGGAGAGGTGTGAGAATGATTGCGAACTGACCAAACGGGCAACAGGGCCGCGGATAAAGTCGCTGTTCGTTTGCGGTTATCGATGCTCCATAGGAGATCACTATCTCAACATACTCGGCTCGAATCGCAACAGGTACGCGTTCGATGAGCCAACGGCTAATGTATTCCACGCTTGTTGTGCTCTTGTTGCCGTGTACGCAGACCGTGCGTGCTTTGGTTCCCAACTCGACCACCGACCTCGGGGACGGCGCGTGCCTCGTCCAGCAAGTCACCAAGGGTGGCCCGGCCGAGGCCGCGGGGCTGCGTCCGGGCGACGTGCTATTACGCCCTGATCCCGCCGACCAAGCGACCATGGTCGAGCAGCTCGCTAAGCACGCCATCGGGACGCAGGTCACTCTTCCATTCGAACGGCACCGCGAGCGCAAGCAGGTGGTTGTCACCATTGGCGATCAGCTCGCGATCAATCTTCGTGGTGCTGCACTGGGCGATGCCAGCGCCGAAAACACAATCGGCGACATTTACCTGAACGGCTTCGGTGTCGCCAAAGACTCAGCCCAGGCGCTGGAGTGGTATCGCAAAGCGGCCGCTCAAGGTGAGCTTGCGGTGTATTTTGGGCTAGGCGACATGTATGCCAATGGCTTTGGTGTCCCCAACGACCATGCTGCTGCGGCGCAGCGGTACCGCAAGGCCGCCGAGCAAGGATACGCCGCGGCGGAGTATGACCTCGGGATGATGTACGCCATCGGCGATGGTGTACCCAAGGACACAAAGGCCGCTATCGATTGGCTGAAAAAAGCCGCAGAGCACGGAGATCCACGTGCGAAGCCAACACTTGAGAAATGCAGCAGTAAATTGTATGGACCGCAGGATAACAGCGAAACTCATTCTTCTCGGGGCGCTTTGTGTCCCATTCATAGTTGCCGCGCGCGGGGGACAATTGCCTCAGAGCCACCCAAAGATAAAGGGCTCGACCCCGGGATTCAGACTAGTGCAACGATCCGGCCACTTTTACCTGAGATTCGCGTCTCGCGGAGGTACAAAAGAGATTGTGATTCCGCGTGCCTGGCTTGTGCCTCCAAAAGAGGGCTCTGAGCGAGAATTTGGAGAGACCCAATAAAGGGGCGCGTTTCCGTGAGGAGGCTGTTCGGCTACACTCGGGGGAATGCGCGACAACGAATTCACGAAAATCTTAGGCTGGCCGGGTTACC
>Ga0335079_10002919_pt1 | contig 19700 bp, 20 predicted proteins | sample Lox_Sample_33_FD_206719 | JGI IMG/M metagenome (GOLD analysis project Ga0335079, IMG submission 206719) | Soil microbial communities from Loxahatchee National Wildlife Refuge, Florida, United States - Lox_Sample_3.3 | ecosystem: Environmental > Terrestrial > Soil > Wetlands | place: USA... | reverse complement strand
GGCGGGGCAGCATCTCGATCTGCTGGTATGGCCGGAGGCGGCGATCCCCGGCTATTTCATCGAGCATCCGCGCTGGAGCCAATCGATCGCCGAGCTCGCGGCGCGAGCCAAGACCCCGATTCTCACTGGCGGTCTCGACCTGGTTCTGCACAGCCGCACCCAGTACGACTACTTCAACGCTGCTTTCTTCTACGACTCGGCCGGGGGCCGCCGGGCGCCCGTATATGAGAAGCGCTACCTCGTACCAATCGTCGAGCGGGTGCCGTTCATTCCGCCACGGTGGATCAATCTCCAATGGTTCGGGGGATTCGGGCGTGGAACCGTGCTCCCGGTCTATCAGGCCGCCGGCGGACGATTCGGGGTGTTGATCTGTTACGAATCGGCGTTCGAAGACCTGCCGCGGGACTACCGGCGGCTCGGGGCGAATTTTCTCGTCAACATCACGAACGACGCGTGGTTCGGCGAGACCAACGCCCCGTATCAGCACGCCTCGCATCTCGTGCTTCGCGCCATCGAGACGCGCATGGGTGTGGCCCGCGCCGGCAACTCCGGCATTTCCGAGTTCGTGGATCCGTTCGGCCGCGCCTATCATCAAACGCGCCTGAACGTGCAGGCCGCGGTTGCGGATCGCCTCTGGACCAGCGACGTCACTACGCTGTACGTGAGGTGGGGAGATTGGGTCGGAGCGCTGAGCGTGGGGGCGGTGGTGGTGATGGCCATCGGAGCACTGGTCCGGCGCCGGGAAGCATGAGATGCGTTTAGGCGTCGACATCGGGGGGACCTTCACCGACCTCGTCTCCCTCGCCGACGACGGAACCATCTCCCTGCGCAAGGTTCCCACCACTCCGGAAAATCCGTCGATCGGGCTGTTCCGGGCTCTCGAGGCATTGCCCGAACGTCACGTCGACATGCTGGTGCACGGCACGACCATCGCGACGAATACGCTGCTCGAGCGCACCGGCGCCCGAGTCGTGTTGCTCGCCACCCGAGGATTCGAAGACCTGCTCTGGTTGCGACGGCAGGATCGTGCCTCCCTCTACGACCTCACGCGCCATCACCCCGCTCCGCTGACCGCGCGCGACGACGTCATCGGTGTCCGAGAGCGGATCGGCCCGCGCGGCGTGGTCGAGCCGCTCACCCCCGAGGAAATCCAGCGCGTGCTCGCCCAGGTGCGGGCACGGGCGCCCCAAGCCGTCGCCGTCGCGCTGCTGTTCTCGTTTCGCGATCCGTCCCACGAGCGCGCGCTCGCCGGCGCGCTGCGGCGGGAGCTTGGCGACGAGGTCCCCGTTGCCGCGAGTACGGACGTGCTTCCGGTATTTCGGGAGTTCGAGCGGACCAGCACGACCGTCGCCGAGGCGTACGTGCGGCCCAACGTGACCCGCGCGCTGCGCACCACTGTTGCCGAGGCTTCCCGCCACGGCATTATCTCAATGCGGGTGATGACCTCGAGCGGCGGGTCTTTGTCTGTTGAGAGCGCTACCCAGCGGGCCGTGTCGCTCGCGCTCTCCGGCCCCGCTGGCGGCGTGGTGGGCGCGGGCGCCGTGGCTCGGGCGCTTGGGATCACCGACCTGCTCACCCTCGATATGGGCGGAACGAGCGCTGACGCGAGCATCATCCTGGATGGCGCGGCAATCACCGAAGGCCAAGGGAGCGTGGCCGGGATTCCCATTGCGGTTTCGGCCATCCTGATCGAGACGGTGAGTGCCGGAGGCGGGAGTATCGCGTGGGTGGACGAGGGTGGCGCGCTCAAGGTGGGCCCCCAGAGCGCCGGAGCGGTGCCTGGGCCTGCGTGTTATGGGAAGGGTGGCATCCGGCCTACGGTGACCGACGCGTGCCTCCTGCTGGGCTGGCTCGACGCGAACTACCCGCTGGCTGGCACGCTGCATCTGGACCCCGTTTCCGGAAACCGGGCATTGGCTGCGCTCGTGCGCGATACCCCGGGGTTACGGGATGAGCGTTCGATTGCGCGCGGTATTGTCGCCGTCGCGACTGCGGTCATGGCGCGAGCCCTGAAACGGATCAGTGTAGCGCGCGGAGTCGATCCGCGCGGGCTCGCTCTGTTGCCGTTCGGCGGCGCCGGTCCGATGTTCGGTTGCGCGCTCGCCGAGGCGCTCGGCATGGCGCAGGTCGTCATCCCGCCGTTCGCCGGCGTCCTGAGCGCGTTGGGGCTCGGCACCGCGGCGGAGCGCTTGGAGGCGACGTCCGCGCTTCATGTCCCACTCTCGGCAATCGAGGGCCCGCGGCTCGAACGCGCATACGCCGACCTCGCGGGCGGGCTCGAGCGCGAAGTTCCGGGCGCGACGCTGCACCGCCAGGCCGACTGCCGGTTCCGGGGTCAAGGATACGAGCTGACCGTCGACGTCGATCGTGTTGATCCAGGGCACATTGCCGCGGCATTCACGAATGCCCACGTCAAGCGGTATGGGCACGGAGCGAGCGCCGCGGACATCGAGCTCGCCAATCTCAGAGTCATCGCGCAGCGCGACGTCGCGCAGCCTCGGTTGGTCGATTCGCGCCCGCGGAATTCCCCAGTGCCAGGAAAACGTTCAATTGATGTCGGGTCGGGGAATGTCCAGGCAGCGCTGTGGGAGTTTTCGCAGCTCACTCCCGGAATGTCGATCGAGGGACCGGCGGTTCTTGTGGGGATGGACGCGACCGCGGTAGTGCAACCAGGGTGGGGCGGTACGGTACACGACTCGAGAGCCGTGGTGTTGTCACGCGTATGACGCTCGACGCGACAGGACTCGAGGTGATGGCGCATGCCTTCGCTTCAGTGGCCGAAGAAATGGGGCTCGTGCTGATCCGCTCCGCGCGCTCACCGAATATTCGGGAGCGGCGGGACTGTTCGGCCGCGCTGTTCGACGCCCGGGGACAGATGATCGCCCAAGCGGCGCATATCCCCGTACATCTCGGGGCGATGACTGAGTCCGTTGCGGCAATTCGCGATCTCGATCCACGGCCCGGCGAGCGCTTCATTCTCAATGACCCGTATGCCGGGGGCTCGCATCTTCCCGACGTCACCATCATCGAAGCAGTGGAAATTCAGGGGAGCACCGCGGGATACAGCGCGGTGCGGGCACATCATTCGGACGTGGGCGGCATCGAGCCCGGGAGCATGCCAGCGGTTTCCCGCACGCTCGACGAGGAAGGGTTCGTGCTTCCGCCTTCGCGGTTGACGGAGGAGGTCGAACGTCGCTTTCTGGCCGCGGTACGCACGCCGGAAATCCGGCGGGGCGATCTGGCGGCGCAGTGCGCGGCCGCCGCGCGCGGCGGCGACGGACTGCGTGCATTGGCGGCCCGGTACGGGTGGCCGGCGCTCACGGCCGCTGCTCGTGACGTGCTCGCCTACACCGCGCGGCGCACAACGGCGATCTTGAGCCGTCTCGCGGCACGGAATCTCACGGCCACCGACTGGCTCGAGGGCGATGCAATCGACGACAGCGATATCCCGATCGCGGTCCGGATTGATATTCAGGCGGGTCGGTTCCGCGCCGATTTCTCCGGCACCGCGCCTCAAGTTCGCGGCAACGTCAACTGCCCGCTGGCGGTCACGCGCTCCGCGGTACTGTTCGTCGTGCGCACCCTGCTGCCGGAAGACCTTCCCACCAATGCGGGGGTGGAGCAGGCCATCGACGTCATCGCACCGCAAGGATGTCTCGTCAACGCTCGCTATCCGGCCGCGGTCGCGGGTGGGAATGTCGAAACGTCGCAGCGCATCGCGGATACGGTCATGCTCGCGCTGGCCCGGGGCGGACTGTCGGTCCCCGCACAGGGACAGGGAACGATGAACAATATCACCATCGGTTCAGTCGACCTCGCTCGACCGCCCTGGACGTACTACGAAACCATCGGCGGGGGGCAGGGAGCGAGTGCCCAGGGTCCCGGTCCATCGGGCGTTCATGTGGGCATGTCGAATACCCGGAACACTCCCGTCGAAGTACTCGAGATGGAATTGCCCATCCGGATGGACACGTATGGGTTGCGCCGCGGGAGCGGGGGCAGGGGAGAATGGCCCGGCGGAGACGGCGTCATCCGTGAGTTTCGTGCGCTCGAGCCAATGGTCGTGAACCTGCTCGCCGAGCGGCGCAGGCACGCGCCCGCCGGCGCGGCGGGTGGATCACCGGGAGCCGTCGGACGGACCCTCTTGAACGGCCGAGCGCTGCCGGGGAAGACTCGGGTTGCGCTCGAGGCGGGCGACGTGCTGCGTGTGGAGACGCCCGGCGGAGGGGGCTGGGGTCGTGAACGCGGAACAGAAGGCGAATCTCGCCACGGAGGCAAGCAATGAACTGGCTACTCGTGAGCGTGCTGGGGCTCGTAGCGGGCGTCGTCTCGGGGCTGTTCGGGGTGGGTGGTGCCATCGTGATCATCCCGGGGCTCGTGCTGCTCGCGAAGATGAGCCAGCACACGGCCAACGGGACCTCGCTCGCGGCGCTGCTACTCCCGGTGGGATTGCTCGGCGCCGCCACGTATTACCGCCGTGGAGAGGTCAACGTGCCCTACGCGATCATCATCGCGCTCGGCCTGTTCTTCGGGGCGTTTATCGGGGCGAGAGTCGCGGGCACGCTCCCCGATCTGACGTTACGCCGCGCGTTCGGGGGATTGCTGCTGGTCGTGGCGGTGAGATTGTTACTGGGGCGGTAATCCACCGATCGCGTACCGCTTGTTACCGCCCATTACGATCCAACCAAGCTGTACAACAGCATCCCCAACACTACTGCCGTAATCGCCACGTACCGCCGGTCCCGCATGATTGCGAATCCTACGAGCGTGAGCGCCACCCGAGCAATTGGTGTCGCGATCAGCAGCAGGATTCCGAGCTGGATAACGGCGCGGCCGCGCAGCAGCAGGACGTCGTGCAGGATGCCGTGGACGGTGCGGAGGTCCTGCGGTTCACCGTGGAAGACGCCGTAATACGCCGGCTCGAATCCGTGCCGGGCGAGGTACACGATGCCTCCGAGCGACGCCACCGCCGCGGCGATGATCACGCCGCTCCGCAGCAGGGTGCCGATCCACTGCTCCAGCCGCTCTTCGTCGGTCATAGCCTGCCGGTCACGCCGTTGTAGAGCATTTCAATCGCCAGGAGCACGACGACGCTTCCGAACACCCAGCGCAGGTGCAGAGTCCGCGCGATCGGCAAGAGGCGCGCGCCGGCGAATGCTCCCAGCAGAACGCCGAGCATGACCGGCAGCGCCAGCCCCGGGTCGATGTAGCCGCGGTGCAGGTACACGCCGGCGCTCGCCGCCGCCGTTACGCCGATCATGAAATTGCTCGTCGTCGTGGAGACCTTGAACGGCAGCCGCATCACCTGGTCCATGGCGAGCACTTTGACCGCTCCGGAGCCGATGCCGAGCAATCCGGAGAGCACGCCGGCCACGAACATCAACCCGAATCCGCCTCCGACGTGCGTCACGGTGTAGGGTTCGGGGCCTTTGGTTCCTGGATAGGTCGAGTGCAGGCGGAGCCACACCGCGACGCGATCCCGGGTTGCCGCTTCCGCTGCGGGCCCCGCCATGGCGGCGTGCGGACGCAGTGTGAGATAGGCGGAGTACAGGAGGACGAGTCCGAAGATGATCGCGATGGCCGACGTGGAGACGAGCGCCGCGGCAAGGGCGCCGGCGAGGGCGCCGAACGTCGTCGCGATCTCGAGCACCATCCCGACGCGCACGTTGGTGAAGCCCTCGCGCACATAGGCAGCTGCGGCGCCGGACGAGGTGGCGATCACCGATACGAGGGATGCACCGATCGCGTAGCGAATGTCCACCCCGCACGCGAGCGACAGGAGGGGCACGATCACGATTCCGCCCCCGAGTCCCGTCAACGCCCCCAGCAGCCCAGCGCCGCAGGCGCCGGTGGCGGTGATACCGACCAGCTCGAGATTGGTCAGCCGCGATCCTCGAAGATTTTGGCCTCGACGAAGAGCTGGAACAGCGGGGGATCGAGCTGCCCAGTTTTCACCTCGTCCTGCATGATATCAAGTGCGCGGATGGGGGCAACGGCGGGTTTGTACGGGCGGTCCGCGGCGGTGAGCGCGTCGTAGATGTCGCTGATGGTCATCATGCGGGTTTGCAGCGGAATCGCATCTCCGGTCACGCCGCGCGGGTACCCGCGGCCGTCGAGCTTTTCGTGGTGACCGTAGGCGATGATCGGGATCTGCTGCAGCTCGCGGGTCCACGGGATCTGCTGCAGGAAGCGGTACGTGTGATTCACATGACTCTCGATTTCGAGGCGCTCCTCCGGGTCGAGACTCCCCTTGGGAATCGTGAGGAAGCGCACTTCTTCGCCGCTGAGATAGGGCTGCTGCCGCCCATCGATGTCCTCATAGTGGCGCCCGGCGAGCTTGATGAGGTCGCCCGAGTGCTCCTCGGGCAGGACCGTTGGCTCGTTCGCTTCCTCGACGATCCGTAGAAACCGCTCGAGTTCGGCCACTTCTCGCGCGTAGGCTTGCTCGAGCTGCGAAACGAAATCGTCCAGCCCCTTCCTTCCGTTCCGTTCCGCGAATTCCGCGCGGGCGCGCCAGAAATCCCGTTCCGAGCTGCGGCGCAGGAACGCGTAGCGCTGACGGATGAGCGCCAGATCCTGGGGATAGAGCTTCTTCGCCTTCACCAGGACCTGCTCGCGCACGCCGACTTTTCCGAAATCGTGGAGCAGTCCCGCATAGCGAATTTCGCGCAGCTGCTCGCGGGAGAACTGTACGTTCCGATACGTGCCATCGGTCGAGCGATCCACCGCTTCCGCGAGCAGCACCGTCATGCCCGCCACGCGGCCCGAATGACCGAACGTGGTCGGATCGCGCTGCTCGATGGCCGTGACCGCCGCGAGCACGAATCCTTCGAACAGCCGCTCGATATCCTCGTACAGGCGGCTGTTCTCGATGGCCACCGCTGCCTGGCCCGCGAGGGCCGTCACGACTTCCACGGTGCGGCGCGAATAGGGGACCACGTGCTGCTCGACATCCGCGGGGGTGGCGAGCACCGCCTCCATCTGTCGCTTCCGGTTGATCAGCTGGAGCACGCCGATCACCTGCTCCTTGTGATCCTTCATCGGAAGCACGAGCATCGATTTCGTGCGGTATCCGTAACGCTCGTCGAAGGACCGGTTGATCGAGTATTCGACGTCGGGGGGCAGGAAGTAGGCGTCGTCGATCATGAGCGCCTCGCCCGTCGTCGCGGCATATCCGGCGAGGCTCGTGCGGTCCACGGGAATCGTGAACTCGACGAACGGGGCTTCGGGTTTCGAAAACGTTTGCGCCAGCCGGAACCGCAGCCGGCGAGTACCCTCACCACTGGTTTCCACGAGGTACAAGCTGCCGGCATCCGACCCCGTGATGCGCCGCGCCTGCGTCAGGATCAGCTCGAGCAGCGTCTTGAGATTGCGCTCGGTGCCGAGTGCCACGCCGATGCGCGTCAGCTCCCCGATTTCGCGACTGCGCGTGGCGGCTTCGGCGCGGGCGCGCGCGGTCTCGGCACGCGCCGCTGCTTCACGGAACCCACTGCGGATCGCCACCAGCAGCTCGCGAGGCCCCGGTGGGTGTCGCACGAAGCCCGCAAGCAGCTCGGTCGGGATCTCCCCGGGCACTTCGATCTCGCCCGGCCGGCCGAGCGCCACCATCGCGCCACCCGCATCGACCATCGCACGCAGTACATCGAGAGGGAACAGCGAACGGCTTTCGGCGTCGAGCAACAAGACGGTGGGGCGGTCGTCGACGACTACGTCGCGCGGGAGGCGCACGTCACGCGCTTGGATTTGCGAGCCGGCCAGGAGTCCCGCGAGGGGCCCGGGTTGCCAGCAGGGGGTGTGGAGCAGCGTGTAACGCACGCTACCTGCGATCAGCTGGTCTTGAGGCGCTTCAGACCTTCCGACGCTTCCGTGTACTCCGGGAAGACCGCGATCGCCCGCTGATACATCTCCACCGCCTTGTCACGCTCCCCACGATCCTGATACAGCAGGGCGCGCGAGTAGAACGTGAACGCCTCCGTGGGCACCTGCCGGCTCATGCGCTGATCGGACGCCGGACGAACCACGGGCGGCAAGTTCGCGTCCTTCATCAGCTGGGTCGCGATCGTCTTGATGACGTCGTACAGCCGATCGCGCTGCGCGCGATCGGTCTCGACGCGCACGATCTCGCTGGTTTCGACGTTGACGAGCCGGGCATCGACCCGGAAGTCGCCATAAAAGTCGATGAACGTGCCGAGCACGACGTAGCGCGCGCCCACGAGCTTTCCGACTTTCGCCGCGGTCTGCGGGTCCACGCGACCCGTCTGCCCCAGATTCTGTTCGTCCAGGAGCTTCTGAATGTCCTCGCGCTCCACCACGCGGGCCGAGGGATTGAGCGCCAGCTCGGAGATCAGCATTCCCGCGATCCCCTTTTGGAGCGCGTCGAAATCCTCTTTCCCCTGTCCGTATGAGCCGCCGTTGTCGAACGGCATGACCGCGATGCCCGGACGCGTGTCGGGGCCGCCGCGGTTCTGAGCGGCGAGGCCGCCCGTTCCAAGGCCGAAACAGGCCAGGAACAGGCAGACCGAAGCGAGCATCGTACGGGAACCCATGTGATCTCCTCGGCTCAAAGGGTCAGCCTCATGCCTTCCTGTGCCGCGAGGACTTCGTGTGGGCAGTCCCTCGTGCGCGCGAGCGCGCGGGCGTCGGCCAGCAGCTCGTCGATGGCGCTGTCGGCGTGTTCCGGTTCGTGATGGAATAGCACCAGCCGGTCCACGTGCGCTTCGGCCGCAAGCTCGATCGCCTCCTCGAACGTCGAATGGCCCCAGCCGCGGTGCTCCTCGAGCTCATCCGGCGTATACATCGCGTCATGAATCAGCAGGTCCACACCGCGCAGAAACTCCACGAACTCGCTGCGCCAGTCGGGCGACAGCCGGTAGTTGCCGCCGGTCCCAAGCTCGTTATCCGTCACGTACGCCATGCTCGGACCGCCGCCCGTCGGCGTCAACCGATATCCCAGCGTCGTCCCCGGGTGGCGCAGCTTCATCGAACACACGTCGAATGCGCCGAGCCTGAAATCCCCGGGCTCGACTTGCTGTACCGTGAGCTGCGCGGACAGCGCATCGAGCGGTACCGGAAACACCGCGGGATCCATCTGCTGGCGCAGGATCGCTTCGAGCGACGTGGTGCCCTGGCGCGACCCCCAGATGCGCACCGAGTTCCCAGGGGAGAAGAGCGGCTTGAAATGCGGCAGCCCCTGAATGTGATCCCAGTGCGCATGCGACAGCAGAATCTCGGCGCTGACCGCGCCGTTCTGGTCCTCGACCAGCTTGAGCCCGAGCGCCCGGATGCCGGTCCCGGCGTCGAGAATCACGAGATCTCCGCCCTGCCGGCTCTCGACTGCCACACACGGCGTGTTCCCGCCGTAGCGCGCGGTGTGCGTGCCCGGTGTAGGGATAGACCCTCGCGTTCCCCAAAACGTGACTGTGTAAAGCTTGCGCTGTGGCACGCTGTCCCGCGGGCTAAGTTACGATGGCGACGCTATGTAGATATATGAGTCCTCACCTGTGCGGCGTGATACGCCTCACGACCGCCCGGCAGAGGCCTCGAGCGCGGCGCGGTCACGGATCACGATCTCGCGTCGGCTGACTTCGATGAATCCCTTGTCGACCAGCTCGCGCATCGTGCGGGACACGGTTTCGCGGCTCGAGCCGATCATCTGAGCGATCGTATGGTGGGTGAGCCGGCGGGTAATCCGGTCGGAGCCGGCTTCGTCGGCCAGATCGAGCAAGAGCTGCGCGACCCGCCCGTTGACGTCCAGCAGGACGAGGCTGCCGACCTTTTCGTCGACGCGTCGCAGGCGCCGCGACAGCTCGCGCAGCAGCGCGAGCGCGATGCCCGGCGTCTGCTGCAGCTGCGCCTGGAAGTCCTCGCGCCGGATCACGAGCAGCGTGGCGTCTTCCATCGCGATCACATGTGCCGAGCGCGGCTCATCGTCAATGAGCGCCATCTCGCCGAAGAAATCGCCTTCGCCCATTACCGACAGAATCACTTCACGGCCGTCCTCGCCGATCAGCACGACCTTGACCTGACCCTTGGCGACGACATACAAGGCGTCTCCCGGATCATCCTCGAACAGGATGACCGAGTTGCGCGGGTACACGCGCTCGCGCGAGATCTCGGCAACCCGCTCCAGGTCCTCAGGAGCGAGTTGACTGAAGAGCGGGACTTTGCGGAGGATGTCGGTGACCGACAAGAGTGGAATAGCCTCGTGGGAACCTGGGTCCGGGGCGCAAGCTTATGTACTTAGCCCGCTGGTGTCAATTCGGCACGAGCGGCGTGCTTGCAGCCAAGTTCAGGCGCCAGTTATATTTTGCCTCTTCGGCAGCGGTATGACCCCAGCAAGGAAGTGAGCAGTGAAACCCGGGATTCACCCGTCCTATCAGCGTGCCATGGTCCAGTGTGCCTGCGGGAACGCTTTCGTGACCCGCTCCACCGTGCCCGTGATCCACGTGGAAATTTGCTCGCAATGTCACCCGTTTTTCACCGGGAAACAGAAGCTTATTGACACCGCGGGCCGCGTGGAGCGGTTCCGTCAGAAATACGGGACCGACAAGGTCGGGACCTGATTTGTGGAGGCCCGACTCCGCCAGGCGCTCGCGCGGGCGGAGGAGGTCGCCCACGAGCTGGCTGACCCCGAAACCGCGCGGAATCCGACCAAACTGAAACAGTTGGGCCGCGAGCACGCGCGACTCGAAGCGATCCGGCAGTCGCATGTGCGGCTTGAGCGTGTACAGCGCGAGCTGGCCGAAGCTCGCGACGTGCTGGAGGATCGCGACCCCGAGTTGTTGGAGCTTGCGCAAGCCGACCTCGAGCGGCTGCGTCCCGAGGCCGAGCGACTCGAACGGATGCTCGCCGAGCTGCTTGCCCCGTCCGACCCCCTCGACGACCGTGACGCCATCGTGGAAATCCGGGCCGGCACTGGCGGCGACGAAGCGGCCCTGTTCGCCGCCGATCTGTTCCGCATGTACACGCGATTTTGCGAGCGCCACGGCTTCAAGGTCGAGATCCTGTCGCTGTCCGAGGGGACGCTCGGCGGGTTGAAGGAAGCCATCTTCGCGGTGCGCGGTCCCAAGGTGTACGGCATCCTGCGGTACGAGTCGGGCGTTCATCGGGTGCAGCGAGTCCCGGTCACCGAAGCACAGGGGCGGATTCACACTTCCGCGGCGACCGTGGCCGTGCTTCCCGAGGCCGAAGAAGTCGACGTGAAAATCGAAGACAAAGACCTGCGCATCGATGTGTTTCGCTCATCCGGGCCCGGCGGTCAAAGCGTGAACACCACCGATTCCGCGGTGCGCGTGACGCATTTGCCGACGGGACTGGTCGTGCAGTGCCAGGATCAGAAATCGCAGCTGCAGAACAAGATCAAGGCGCTCGAGATCCTGCGCTCGCGGCTGCTCGACCGGATCGTGGCGGAGCAGGAAGCCGCCCGCGCGCAGGAGCGGCGGGCGCAGGTGGGAACGGGAGATCGCTCGGGGAAGATTCGCACGTACAATTTTCCCCAGAACCGCGTGACCGATCACCGCATCCACTACACGGAGCACAACCTGAGCGATGTACTGGACGGCCGTCTCGACGATCTGATCAATGCGCTCAAGCTCGCGGGCGAGAAGGAGCGAGTCGGTGCCTGACGTGCTCGCGGCCCCGGCGGGCTCGATTGCCGATCGGCTTGCCGCGGCGGCACGCAGGCTGCACGGGCTCGTCCCCGATCCCGCGCGCGAAGCGCGCGCCTTGTGGGCCGCTGCCACGGGAACGAGCGTTGGTGAGGTCTGGCTGCACCGTGACCGGGAGCCGGCCGACGCGGTCGCACTGCGATTCACGGCCGCCCTCGAGCAGCGCATCGCGGGTGTCCCATTTGGCTACGCGACCGGTCACGCGGCGTTTCGAGGGTTGGACCTGCTGCTCGATCGACGCGCGCTGATCCCGCGCCCTGAAACCGAGGGCCTGGTGGACCTGGCCCTGCAACGCGGGGGTTCGGGAGTGGCGGCCGACCTCGGCACGGGCAGCGGATGCATCGCGCTGGCGCTCGCGGTCGAGGGATCGTTCGAGCGGGTCGTGGCGGTGGAGCGGGACCCCCAGACGGCGGCGCTAGCCCGCGAGAACGTCCGCCGCACCGCCCCCGCGGTGTCATTGGACGTTCGGGAAGGCGACTGGTGTGCGCCGCTCGCGGGTGCGATCTATCACGTCATCGTCGCGAATCCGCCCTATCTTACGAGCGCGGAATACGCGAGGCTCGACCCGTCGGTGCGGGAGTATGAGCCCCGGGCGGCATTGGAGAGCGGCGCGGACGGGCTCGATGCCACTCGAGCGATCCTCGCCACGGCAGGGCCGTTTCTCGCGCCGCGAGGGGCGCTGTTGCTCGAGATCGATGAGCGACGCGCCCAGGCGGTGCGGGAAATCGCGGACGCACACGGGTGGGCTCGCACCCGAATCCATGCGGACCTTTTTGGCCGGCCGCGCTACGCGGTGGTGCAACCCGGCGAGGACAAGTGATGGACGAGAAAGCGCTCGAGCTTGGCCGGCTGCTCGGTCAGAGCGACGAATACCGCGCGCTGGTGCGCGCCACGGACCGGATGAAGGAAGACGCGCAGGTCCAGAAAGTGCTCGCCGAGGTCGAGCGACTGGCGCAGGATATCGAACGATCCGCGCAGGCGGGACGGGAACCCTCGAAGGAACAGGTGGAGCAATACGATCGGGCCCTGCAGGCCGCTCAGGCCAATCCGGTGTATCAGCAGGTCGTCGCGGCCCAGGCGAACTTCGAGAAATTGATGGCACGGGTCAACGCGCGCATCTACGAAGGCATCAAGAAGGGCGCAGCGAGCCCGATCATCACCTTGAGTTGAACGGACTCTTCATCGTTGTCGAAGGACCGGAGGGCGCGGGCAAGTCCACGCTGGTGCGCTGGCTCGCGTCGCGACTGGTGGCCGAAGGACGGCAGGTGGTATCCGTGCGCGAACCGGGGGGCACGCCGGTAGCGGAAGCTGCGCGCAAAGTCGCGCTCACGTTTCCGCGCGCCATGGCGCCGGTATCGGAGCTGTTTCTGATGCTCGCCGCCCGCGCCGATCTCGTGGAGCGGGTGATTCGCCCCGCGCTCGTGGCCGGCCACATGGTCTTGGCGGATCGATTCGCGCTCTCGACGTTCGCGTATCAGGTAGCGGCGCGAGGATTGCCGCGCGAGGACGTGGAGGCGGCGAATCGGCTGGCAACGGGAGGCTTGGTTCCGGACATCACCCTCGTGCTCGATGTGCCGGTCGACGTGGGCCGGGCGCGCCAGCAGCGCTCTCGCAAACACCGTGACCGGTTCGAGCGCGAGGGAGACGCGTTTCATGAGCGGGTACGCCGCGAGTACCTCGCGGCGCAAGGGCCGGGGGTGGTGCACATCGATGCATCCCTTCCCCGGGAAACCGTGCAGCAGCTCGCGTGGCGTGAGCTTACAGCGGCCGCAGCACCTATTCACCGAGGACTTTAGATGAAGCATCGTACATTCTGGCTCGTTGCCGCCGTCACCGTGCTTGCGCTGGCCACAGGCGGATGGCTGCTCCAGCGTGACTCGGAACCGAACGGTTCGGTATACCAGCAGGCGCGGCTGTTCGAGGATGTGCTGTCTCGCGTCGCCGACTATTACGTCGATTCGCTCGATGAGCGCCAGCTCTATCAAATGGCGATCGACGGCCTGCTCGACCAGTTGCACGATCCCTATTCCGTGTTCCTCAAGCGTGACGACTTCCGCGCCCTCTCGGAAGCGACGTCGGGCAATTACGGCGGATTGGGCATTCAGATCGACGTCCGCGATGGCTGGATCACGGTTGTGGCCCCGCTGCCGGAGACGCCCGCCGAGCGCGCCGGCATCAAGTCCGGCGACCAGATTGTCGCGCTGGATGGTCGCTCGACCGAAAACTGGAAGAACGACCAAGCCGTGAAAGAATTGCGCGGCCAGCCTGGGACCACCGTCGAACTCAAGGTCCATCGCGTGGGCACCGATCAGCCGCTCACCTTCAAGGTGACGCGCGCGACGATCCACGTGCACTCGGTCTACCTCTCGATGATGCTCGACGACAAGGTCGGCTATGTGGCGCTCTCGCCCGTCAGCGAGACCTCGGCGCAGGAGTTGACGAACGCCATCACCGATCTGCGCGCCAAAGGCATGAAGTCGCTCATTCTCGACATGCGCGGCAATCCCGGCGGCTTGCTCGATCAGGGCATCGCGGCGAGCGACCTGTTCCTCGAACCGGGTCAGGAAGTGGTCGAGACGCGCGGCCGGGCGCCGAACAGCTCGCGGGTGTACCGCGATTCGAAGCCGCAGCCCTGGCCCGGCATGCCGATCGTCGTGCTCGTGAACGGCGGCACGGCGAGCGCGGCCGAAATCATCGCGGGCGCGCTGCAGGATCACGATCGCGCCGTGCTCGTGGGGACGCCCACCTTCGGCAAGGGGCTGGTGCAGTCGCTCTGGCCGCTGTCGTCCGAGACCGCGCTCAAGCTGACCACCGCGCGCTGGTATACACCGTCCGGCCGCACGATTCAGCGCAAGAGCCACAACGAGGCCGACCAGGAAGCGCAGGTCGAGCTGTCGGATCTGGGGCACGACACGACGCGCACCGATTCGGCCCAGCTGTTCCATACCGACGCCGGCCGGGTCGAGTACGGCGGCGGCGGGATTCGCCCCGACGTGTTCGTGCCCGCCGACACGTTCACGATGGCGGAGCGCAACTTCCTGAAGGCACTGGGCGGCAAGGTCAGCGTGTATCGTGATGTGGTCTCGAGCTACGCCCTCGACTTGAAGGGGAGTGGCCGAGTCAAAGACCCGAGCTTCACGGTCACACCCGACATGGTCACGGAGCTGTTGCGGCGCCTGCGCACGCGGGGGCTCGACGTGCCGGACTCGGTCGCGGCTGGTGTACGCACCTTGATCGCGCACGAGATCGGATACGAGGCGACGCAGTATTCGTTCGGCCGCAACGCGGAGGCCAAGCGCCGCCTCGGCGACGACCGGCAGCTGCAGGAGGCGCTCGGCCTCGCCCGGCGCGCCAAATCGCCGCAGGACCTGCTGGCCATTGCGGCCGGTGAGCCGAGCCCGACGGCGAGGAACTAGGGAGCGCGGCCGTGAGCCGCTTGATCGGGATCATTGGTCCGGGTCGAGCCGGAACAGGGCTCGGCCTCGCGCTCGCAACCGCCGGCTACATCGTGCGGTTGTACGGCCGGAAAAAACACAGCGTACCCGATCCGCTCACGCTGACAGTCGCTGACGAACCGCCCGCCTGGCTCGGCCAGGCGGGCGTCGTCGTTTTGGCGGTGCCCGATGACGCGATCCGGGCGGTGGCTGAAGTCCTGGCTCGACACGCAGCGATCCAGGCGGAACAGGTCGTGCTGCACCTCTCGGGCGCCCATGGCCAGGAGGCGCTGGGCCCGCTGGTCTCGTCTCGAGCCGCCCTCGGCTCGCTCCATCCGCTGCAGACCATCGCCGATCCACGCACCGCGCCCGAGCGGCTCCGTGGCGCCTGGGCGGCCGTCGAGGGCATGCCGGGAGCGATCAGGGCAGGCGAGGAGCTAGCCCGCGCCGTAGGCATGCACCCGTTTCGGGTGAGCGCACAGATGAAGCCGGTGTATCACGCGGGCGCCGTGTTCGCGTCGAACTACGTCGTTGTAGTCGAAGCGGTGGCGCAGCGGTTGTTACGGCACACGGGGCTGTCGGACAAGGAGGCGTGGGAGGCCTTGAAGCCGCTCGTGCGCGGCACGTTCGAGAACCTGATGGCGCGGGAGCCGCGGGACGTGCTCACGGGGCCCGTCGATCGGGGGGATGAGGCGACGATCGCGCGGCATCTCGCGTCGCTTACGGAAGACGATGCGCGGTTGTATCGTGAATTAGGCCGGGCTGCGCTCGAGCTGGCGGTGAAGCGGGGGATGGACCGTGGGACGGCGGAAGGAGTGTCCCGAGCGCTCGGCTCGAAGACGGAGACAGTATGAGGGTTCTGCTTTGCGTCGGCATGGTCGTGGTCGGTGCGGTCGCCGCCTGCAGCAACAATCCCAATGCCCCGCTCGTGGTCAATGGCGCGTGCGCGGCTGGTCCCTGCGCCTTGAGCGTGGGCGGAAATCCGTCAAGCAATAATCCTCCCGGTCCGACACCGGGAGGCGGAATGAAGATGAGCATAGGGCCGTGACGTGCATCCAGCGGGAGACGGGTCCGTGTGTTGTGTAGGGTGATCGGCCATTACTGATTTACGACATGCACTCCGGCAGGCACTGAGATCTTGAACTCCTTGTCGGGTATCGCGCCATTCACGCGCAGGCCCTTGAGAACCACGCTGCGCACTTGGCCCGATGCCTCCGTGATGTCGAGCCGTCGCACTAGGCTGTCGGTCTTCGCGATGGTGAGGATGGCCTGCGAGTAGGGCAGGTCCTTCTGTTTCGGCGTCAGTTCAATCACGTCATTTCCGCCTTCGGCGCGCAAATACCGCGCAGTGTAGCGCTCCCGCGCGCTGTCCACGAATTGCCCGATGAGATTCGGCCCCGTAGTGCCGGTGGCGGGAATGGGCGTGCGAATCACCTGGTCTTTCGTGGTGCTCGGCGTCCACAGCCAGAGATATTTCCCATCCGCCACGATCCGGTCGCCCTTGGGCTTCGAGAAGCGCATCTCGAAGTAATTCGGCCGTTTTTGATACAGCATGCCGAGGGTCGTGTCCGGGGCATCGATCATGGGATTGTTGACGATCTGCACGAATTCGGCGGACAACGTGTTGACGCGCGCGAAGGCGATCGAGGCGCCGTCGAGAATGGGACCGGGATCGGGCGGATTGAAAACGAGGAGACCGAGCAGCAGAAACAGCCGGTTCACTAGGCTCCGACCGACGCAGGCTCCGCGACGCGGCGTCCGATTACTTCCGCGATCACCCGCAGCTCCTTCATGAGTTGCGTGAATTGGTCGGGGAACAGCGACTGCGCGCCATCGGATAACGCCGACTCGGGATCCGGGTGAACCTCGACCATGATGCCATCGGCTCCCGCCGCCACCGCCGCGCGCGCCATCGGGAGCACCTTATCCCGTAACCCCGTGCCGTGCGAAGGATCCGCGATAATCGGGAGATGTGAAAGCTTATGGACGACCGGAATCGCCGTGAGATCGAACACGTTGCGTGTCGCGGTGTCGAATCCGCGGATGCCGCGCTCGCACAAGATGACGTCGCGATTCCCCTCGGCGAAGAGATACTCGGCCGAGAGCAGCAGTTCCTCGATCGTCGCCGACATGCCGCGTTTCAGAAGTACGGGCTTCCTGGCGCGTCCGGCGGCCTTCAAGAGCGAAAAGTTCTGCATGTTGCGGGCGCCGATCTGAATGATGTCGGCGACCTCCGAGATCGGTTCGATGCTCTCCGGGTCCATGGCCTCGGTGCAGATCAGGATCCCGACCTCGGCGCGAGCCTTGGCGAGCAGCTTCAACGCCGATTTGCCCAGCCCCTGAAACGAGTAGGGCGAGGAGCGGGGCTTCCAGGCGCCGCCGCGCAGGATCGCGGCGCCCGCATCCTTGACGTGGCGCGCGGCTTCGAGAATCTGCGACTCGCTCTCGACCGAGCAGGGACCGGCGATCACCGTGACTTCGGTGCCGCCGATCGAGACGCCACCCGGCAGGCGAACCACCGTCGACTCGGGCTGCCACTCGCGCGAAACCTGTTTGTAGGGCCGCGTGACGTGGATGACCTCCTGCACGCCCGGAAGACCTTCGAGCCGCGATGCATCGGCCCGGCCGTCGTTTCCCACCAGTCCCACGGCCGTGCGCTGCGCGCCCGGCATCGGTCGCGCTTCGTACCCCATGTCCTTGATCACGGCCACCACCCGGGCGACTTCCTGCTCGGTGGCGCCGTGGCGCATCACGATCAACACGCCGCTTTTCCTCCATCGATGACGAACCGGTCGCCATCCTTGGCCACTGACACCGGTCCCTTGAAACATTCCGCGGCTAGACGCCCCGGGTCTGGAGTCTCGACCGGCGGATAGAAGTGCGTCAAGACGAGACGGCGCGCGCGTGCATCGCGCGCCAGCTCGCCGGCGAGCCGCGGGGTGAGGTGCTGCTCCACGGCCATCGACTCGGGAAGCGAGCACTCGGAGAGGAGCAGGTCACATCCTTCCGCCCAATGGGCCAGCTCCTCACTCGGCCCCGTGTCGCCCGTGTACACGAGCCGCCCCTCGGGCGCCGTCAGGCTCACCGCAATGCTCTCATCGGTGTGCGGAACGCGGCACGCCTCGAGAGTCACGTCGGCACTGAGCGGAAACGGCTCGCCGCCCCGGATATCGAGAATCCCGATCGGGAAGCCCGGGTCGAGCAGCCACTCGCCGAATCCTTGCGCCAGCGCTTTGACGAGCCGCACCGTGCCCGCCGGGCCCAGGATGACGAGCGGATCCTTGCGCGGGACGGTGCTCGTGTAGCGCAGCGCGTACACGAGCATGGGAAGCTCGCCGAAGTGGTCGGCATGGAAATGGGTGAGGACGACGTGCGTAATGTCCTGCCACGGGAGCCCGAACTGCGCGAGCCGGTGCAGTGTGCCGGCGCCGCAGTCGAGCAGAATTCGCAAATTCCCGCGACTCACGAAATGGCAGGCCGCGGTCCGCTGGGCGGACGGCGCGACCGTTCCCGTTCCAACGGTAACGAGCTCCATGGGACCAGAAACTTAAGCTGGTTGCGCCTCGGAAAGGCGAACCCCGACGATCGTTGAAACGCCGGGCTCCTGCATGGTCACGCCATAGACCGCATCCGCCGCCTGCATGGTGCGGGGATTGTGGGTGATCACGATGAACTGCGTGTGTGGCTTGAATTCGGACAACAGCCGGCAATACCGCCCTACGTTCGCATCGTCGAGCGGCGCGTCGACCTCGTCCAGCAGGCAAAAAGGCGACGGCTTGGCGAGGAAGATCGCGAACAGGAGCGACACCGCGACCAGGGTCCGCTCACCGGACGACAGCAGATGGATGCGTTGGGTCCGCTTACCGCGCGGCGCGGCATGGATCTCGATTTCGCTGTCGAGGGGCGCATCCTCGTTCGCGAGGCGGACATCACATTCGCCCCCGCCGAACAGCGCCTGGAACACGCCGCGGAAGTTCTCCCGGACCTTGGCGAAGGATTCGAGGAACAGGGCCTTGGCGGTTTGATCGATCTCCCGAGCTGCCTGCTGCAGCGAGTTCCGCGCCGCGATCAGATCATCCCGCTGGGTCATGAGAAACTCGAGCCGCTTCAATTCTTCGGCATGCTCTTCGACCGCCAGGGCGTTCACCGGACCGACCGCGTCGATCGCGCTCCGCAGCCGCTCATTCTCTTCGCGCAGCCATTCGATGGAACCGGAGACCTGTGGTGCGGTTGCGAGGAGGTGCTCGATCGGCTTGCGCCATTCGGCCTCCACGCGTCCCGCGAGCGCCTGCTTCCTGCCGGCGATTTCCGACCGTTCGAGCTCGAGGCGGTGCTCTTCCTGGCCGAGCGCTTCGAGCGCAGCGCGCGACCTCTCGAGCTGACCCTCGGCTCGGGCGAGCTCCGCGTCGGCATCCTGAACGCGTTGCTCCGCTGCGGCCGCCGCGGACTCGAGGGTCGTGAGCGCCTGGCGGCCCTCATCCAGCGCATCCACCCATTGCTGGCGCTGCGCCTCGAGGGTGCTCGTGTCCTGCTCGATCTGCAACAGCTCGCGGACCAGCGACTCTGCCTGGCGCCGAGCCTCATCGGTCTCCGCATCCGC
>Ga0335079_10002918_pt1 | contig 19701 bp, 15 predicted proteins | sample Lox_Sample_33_FD_206719 | JGI IMG/M metagenome (GOLD analysis project Ga0335079, IMG submission 206719) | Soil microbial communities from Loxahatchee National Wildlife Refuge, Florida, United States - Lox_Sample_3.3 | ecosystem: Environmental > Terrestrial > Soil > Wetlands | place: USA... | reverse complement strand
GATGGCAAAATACACTTGGTCTCATGAACGGATTTCATGAATGCGGCAACACCATATAAATGACCTCTTGGCCTTCGTCGCCGTCGCGCGGGAGCGGAGCTTTACCAAGGCGGCAGCCAAGCTCGGGGTTTCGCAATCGGCGCTGAGTCACACCATCCGGGGGCTGGAGGAGCGGATCGGTGTTCGGCTGCTCGCCCGCACCACACGCAGTGTCTCCCCAACCGAAGCGGGCGAGCGCCTGCTGCGCACGGCAGGTCCGCGATTGGCGGAGATCGAGGCCGAGTTGTCCGCATTGAGCGATCTGCGTGACCGGCCTGCCGGAAACATCCGCATCACGGCGGGCGAGCACGCCGCGAATTCGATTCTGTGGCCCGCGCTGGAACGAGTGCTGCCCGAGAACCGCGACATCCACGTCGAGGTCATCGTCGACTACGGGCTGACCGATATCGTGGCCGAGCGCTTCGATGCCGGGGTGCGACTCGGAGAGCAGATCGCGAAAGACATGATCGCCGTGCGCATCGGACCGGACATGCGCATGGCGGTCGTAGGATCACCCGCTTACTTCGAAAGACGCAAGCGTCCGCAGACACCGCGCGATCTCACCGGTCACGACTGCATCAATCTGCGACTGCCAACTTACGGCGGGCTGTATGCGTGGGAGTTCGGGAAGAACGGTCGTGAGCTGCGTGCGCATGTCGAAGGCCCGTTGGTCTTCAACAACATCGCACTGCGTCTGAATGCCTCACTGGCCGGCCTCGGGCTGGCGTACCTGCCTGAAGACCAGGTTCAAGTCCATCTTGCGGCAGGCCGCCTCCTGCGCGTACTGGCCGACTGGTGTCCGTCCTTCTCGGGCTACCATCTGTACTACCCAAGCCGCCGCCAGTCATCGCCGGCGTTTGCCTTTGTCGTCGACGCGCTTCGGTACCGTAGATGAGTGCGTTCAGTCGCACTCAAAATCACTCTGCCCGAGGGGATGGCAGAACTCGCCCCATCTGCCGCTGGCGCTGATTTCATGACGGTGGCCGGACAAATCGGCGCATGGAGACGCTGGCGATCCCACCCGCTCGAAACACGCGGTAGTATGCTGAAATGACTGATCCAGCGGGGTCAAGAGAAGCGGCCACTTCGAAGGTGCAATCAGCGGGTGCCGCGTTTGCACCATCGAGCGAGACGACGCGCGCGCAGTTCTGGCATCGGCTCAAAGCGCACAAAGTCATGCAGTGGACTTTGGCGTATGCCGCGATGGCCTACACGTTGCTTCACGGCACCGAGATGGTCAGTGACGCACTCGATTGGCCGCGCGTGATCGCACGCATCCTGACCTTGCTGCTGCTCCTTGGCATCCCGGTTGTCATTACGCTCGCCTGGTACCACGGTGCGAGGTCACTCAGGCGCGTGAGCGGCCCCGAGCTGACGATCATCACGATCCTTCTGGTCATTGCCGGCAGCATTCTCTGGGCACTCAGTCGGAACTTCGCCGACCACGGTCCGGCACATGCCGCTCAAACTGGGCAGGCAAGTGGCTCGCACTTGACCGCCGGCACACAGCCCGCTCCTTCAGGTGCCTCGCTCGCCGTATTGCCGTTCGCCGACATGTCGCCTGCGCACGATCAGGAGTATTTCTCCGATGGACTGTCTGAGGAGTTGCTGAATCAGCTCGCCCAGGTCCCTGGCCTGCGAGTCATCGGCCGGACATCATCCTTCGCTTTCAAGGGCAAGAACGAGGACCTGCGCACGATCGGTGAGACGCTTGGCGTGAATCACATCCTGGAAGGCAGTGTGCGCAAGGCGGGGAACGAGGTACGCATCACGGCACAGTTGATCAGCCCGGCCGATGGGTCGCATCTTTGGTCCAATACCTACGACCGAAGTCTCGACAACGTCTTCGAGATCCAGGAAGAAATCGCGAAGACAGTGGCAGGTGCATTGAGAGTATCAATCGGGGCCCTTGATCTCTCCGAAGGCGGAACCAAGGACTTCGCCGCCTACGATGCGTACCTGTCCGGACTGGCATTCCAGTTCCAGGCCGGAGGCGGTGACACACTTAATAGCATCTCCCGCCTGGAGCGCGCCGTAGCCATCGATCCAAAGTTCACCGTCGCTTGGATCGCCCTGATGCAGTCCTACCAGGAGGCGCGTCTGGGGGACCCTAACCGGGGTCGCGTATGGAGAGAGAAGTGGACGCAGGCAGCTGACCGCGTGATCGAACTCGCGCCGAAGTCACCGGCCTCGACACTGGTTGCGGCGGACCGGGCGTTACAGAAGAAGGACTTCGCCGCTGCGGGTCGGTTGTTCGAAGCCATTGCCAGTCTGCCGCCGGGGATAATTGCGCAGGGCCAATTCCGCAATTGCCTGTTCCTGTCTTCCGTGGCACATACCAGGGAGGCCGTCGATTGTTGGGAGCGTCTCGTGCAATTCGAGCCGTTCGCAGCGCTGCCGTCGATCCAGTTGCAGATAGCCTATGAGGTTATCGGTGATAACGAGCGCGCGACTGCCGAATACAAGCGCGCTCTGCGCTTTTCCGCCAATAACGTCTTCGTCCGCTCGTTCATGCTTCTTCGGGCGATGGAAGCTCGCGACAAGGCGTCCGTTAGGCGGGAGCAACAGGCCATGATCGCACTTTCGCCTGGTGGTGACTCGGGCATGCTGCGCCTGTTGGACGTACCCGATGCAGCACGCCAGGAATTGCGTCGACAGCAGAACGACCCGAAGCGCGCAGAGGACCCGATCGCGATGTCCGGTATCGCAGATTGGTCCGCCTATTTCGAAGATCCGGAACTCGCTCTCGCCGCGATCCGCAATACCTATGACCCGTCAAATGGACCTGACATCACTGTCCTATGGGGCGTGTGGCGGCCGTTATTTAAGGACATGCGTCGCCTTCCCGGCTTCAAGGACTTTGTTCGCGAACTCGGTCTGGTCGATTACTGGCGTTCGAGCGGTAACTGGGGAGACTTCTGTAAACCTGTCGGTGCGAATGACTTTGAGTGCCACTGAGAGCGCGGCAATATAGAGCCATTCGTAGCTCCTCTTTGGTGTAGGCTGTAACGGCGCACCGTACTAAAGCTGGGGAATTCATGACTCTCAACGACCCTTCGGCACAAAGCGTCGCTCCGCGCCGCAGCTCCGCGGAACTCATCATCGACTACCGGGCGCGCCGGGCGATGGAAGAAGAGGAGCGTGCCGAACGCAAGCGGCAGGATCTGCAGCAGCAGTCCTCCGAGTTCAATTCGGCTCACGTGCGAGTGCGAGCGTGGGAGAAGGTGCACGGCCTGCGAATGCCAGCCGATGCCACACATCCGATCTTGGTCGTGATCGCGGCGGCGACCCGGTTAACGTTAGCGGAAGTCCTCGAGGAGCAGCGTACGCGCGCTGCCGGCGCCAAACCCGCCTGAGTGTCGCGATAGGCTCAGGCTGCTGCGCTGGCCTTGCGAAATTCCACGACAAAGCGGCTGCCATCGAAGAATGTGACCCGCCCGACAAGGTCCTTGCGAGCATGGAAGCTCATTCGAGTCGGCCGTGGGGCCGTCACTGCAATCGTCTCCAGGGATGCCGTCTGTGCGACAGGGACCGCTATGATCACTTTGACGTCCAGCTCTTTGGACAGCGCCTCGGACAGGTGAGTGCGCAGCAGGGTCGCAATCGAACCGGTATCGCCTGCCAGGTCCTCCTCATACTTGAGCACTCCAGCGCCCGCGCTGTGAAAGCGCGTATAGAAGCAGCTCAGTACCAGCGCACGGTCGGAAGTCAGCGCAGAGCGCGCGCGATTCGACGACTTGACCTGATACCGCGCGAACGCCTCCAGCAGGTTGACTACGCTCATACATTGGACTCCGGCAAAGAACGGTAGCGACAGCTGTCGCCTCTCACGGTAACAGGATCCCGCCCCGCCCGTCGCCCTAGTCGATTGGGCGACATAGGTCCAGACATTCGTGTAAGATGATGCTTGGCTCGAATCTTTCGTCTTGCCCGTCCTTGGCCCTTGCCCTTTGGCAATCCACGTGGCCAAAGCCAGACAGCTCAGAAGTTCTTTCGAACCGTGGCCGGTGCACTCCTGCGGGTGTCGCACTCTAATTTGTAATTTTTCTGTGAGATTTCCCCAATGACCAAACTTTACGTCGGCAATCTGTCGTTCGACACCACCGAAGAGTCCCTGCGCACGCTGTTTGCACAGCACGGAGCAGTGGAGTCCGCCAAGCTGATCTCCGATCGCGACACGGGCCGTCCCCGTGGTTTCGGCTTCGTCGAGATGTCCAATGCCGATGCTTCACGGGCAATGCAGGCCCTCAACGGCAAGGAATTCGAAGGACGCGCTCTTAAGGTGAACGAGGCCCAGGAAGCCAACCGTTCGGGCCCCCGCAGCGGTGGCGGTGGCGCGGGTCGTCGCTTCTAAGACGGCACTCAGCGATGTGATCGATCCCACGCAAGTCCGCTTGCGTGGGATTTCAACAGCCCAGTGGAGCTCAAGGCGTGGCCAGGAAGAACTATCAGCAGCTGAAGCGGCAGAAGGAAGAGCTGCGCAAGAATCGTCGGCTTTCAAAGCTCGACCGACGAACTCAGAAGAGTCCTGAGGAAGCGGCTGCAGCCGCCGAGGGCTCGCCCGCCGATGCGTCCGTTCCTTCAGGTGGCCGTGCGCTTGAGTAGGTATGGGTCTGCGAAAGCGAGTGGCGGAGAGACTGCTCCTCCGGCACCGGCGCTGCGCACTTCCTTCCCGAACGTGGAGGAGTTGCGTATCGAGCTGCACTTCGACCAGGAATCAGGCTGGGCACCCTCCAGTCAGGTGCATATCCTGCATCCACCGGCACGAATGTCCCTGCGCTATGCCTGTCCCTTTCCCGGCTGCTCGGGATCGTTCGAGCTCAACGGACCGGTGACGGATCTGCTGAAGAGCTCCGCGATGTCATTCGCGGCGGACGCGCACTGTACGGGCGTCAGACCTCGCAAGGCGAATGTGGAAACGACCTGTACCGGCCATTTGAACTACCGCCTCAGCGTACGTTACGCGCGAGAGCGCCGCTAGATCGCCGCACCGAGGCCGACGCGGCGACGTGCTCCATCCGCACTTCGTTGTACTTGTGGATCTCGCGCACTTCGGTAATCCGCCCCGCGGAGTCTTTGACGAAGATCATCATGTGAATGCTGCCGGCCTGGAAGAAGGTAAGCGGCGCTAAGGGAATCAGTCGGGTTGCGGATTTCTCGTCGCGGCCGCCGTAGAGCGCACCATCCTTCTCGAACACCCGGTAGCGAATGGCCGCAGCGCCGGGAAATCGATAATCGCCCCGCATCGCCGTCCAGTCGCTCGAATCGTGACTGAGCGGCTCCAGATCGCGCGGAACAACCGTGATCTGCAGGGCCACTATCTTCCAGCTGCCCTCGTGGCGATGGTAGGTGTCGGTCTCGTAGTACTTGGTCGCCAGCTGCTGCCCGAAAATGTCTTCCCGCTCATCGATGAGGTAATGCACGACCGCGGCATCGCCCAGATCGCGCACGGTGAGCTCGCGGATGGTGCCGTGTCCCTCGAATCCGCGCGGTAGCGGTTGTACAGCCTCGAGAAACTGGCTCCTGCTCTGAACATCCCCGTCCTCCGAGGTGATGATGCAATCCTCATCGAGCGTCTGCGCCCAGATCGCTCTGTTGCCGGCAGTAATCGCATCGAAGAGGGCCTGGGTGTGGGTGCGAAACCAGGCGCTCTGATCCGCGGAGGCGCCGTGCCCCAGGCCCGGGCAGCTCGCGGCGGCCACACTGATGGCTGCAACCCACAGGCTCGCTCGATCGAGGTGCATGCGAATCTCCAGTGTGCGCATCTGAGCGCGCGCGTAGTCGACGGGACTCGCCGCGCCGGGCCCGATTGAAATATCCTGCACACTTGCCGGGTCAGGGGGAAGCTTATGGCCAAAGCGTATTGGATCTCCTGCTACAGCAGGGTCATCGACGCCGCGAAGCTGGCGGCTTACGCCAAGCTGGCCGGTCCGGCCATCGAGGCGGGCGGTGGCCGCATTCTCGCCCGTGCGACGGCCGCAAAGGCGTACGAGAGCGGCAAGACGGAGCGCACGGTACTCATCGAATTCGACTCCGTCGAACAGGCGGTGGCCGTCCATGAGAGCCCCGGATACCAGGCGGCCCTCGCGGCACTGGATGGCGGCGCCATCCGCGACATGCGGATCGTGCCCGGCCTGTGAGGCGGCTGTGGTACACGGCCGCGCTGCTCCTGCTTGGGGGTGTGGCTCACGCGCAAGGACGCGCGGACTGGACGACGCCGATAGCGCCGTTTCGCATCGCCGACGGGCTCTACTATGTCGGCAGCAAGGATCTAGCGTCCTATCTGATCGTCACATCGCAGGGTGACATCCTCATCAATTCCAGCCTCCCGAGTTCACCGGCGCTCATTCGGCACAGTGTGGAGCAACTGGGATTGAAGTTCTCCGACATCAAGATCCTGCTGATCAGTCACGCTCACTCGGATCACGACGGTGGCAGCGCCGAGATCATCAGCTCGACGGGTGCGAAATACATGGTCATGGACGGGGACGTCCCCGTGGTCGAGAGCGGTGGCCAAAAGGACTTTGCCTACCCGAAGGACCTCTATCCGCCTGCCAGGGTAGATCGCGTATTGCACGATGGCGATGAAGTCCGGCTCGGCTCCGCCGTGCTGGTCGCGCACAAGACAGCCGGTCACACACGCGGCTGCACGACCTGGACGCTGAGAGTCAATCAGGGCGGAAAGGTGTTGAATGCCGTGATCGTGGGCAGCTGGAATGTAAATCCAGGCTTCAGACTGGTCGATAAGCCGGGGCGGCCGGCCTCGTATGCCGGTATCGCGGAGGATTATCGGCGCACTTTCGCACTGCTTAAGCAGCTGCCTTGCGACATCTTCCTCGGCGCGCATGGCGCCTATTTCAACATGCTCGGCAAGCTTGCCGGCAGGCCCGCGGCGGAGGTCGATGAGTCGGTGTGGATCGACCCGCAGGGCTACCAGGCCGCCGTTACCGAGCGCGAGCAGGCGTTCGAGACCGAGCTTCGCCGACAGCAGAACTGAGCGGACGCGCTACAATTTGCGCAAATCCACCAGCTGAAGGAGCGCCGCAATGGACCGCATCAATCCTGTCTTCACAGCTGTCGCGTCCGTCACCGGAGGCCGCAACGGACATGCTGAAGCTGAAGACCACTCCGTATCGGTGAATCTATCGGTGCCGAAGGCGATGGGCGGTCCCGGCAAGCCCGGCACGAGCACGCCCGAGCATCTGTTCGCGTGCGGATATGCAGCCTGCTTCGGCGGTGCTCTCGACTACGTCGCCACCCAGAAGAAGAAGAATGCCAAGGGCGCGACAGTGACGTGCAGCGTATCGATCGGACCGCGGGAGGCGGGCGGCTTCGGACTGGCCGTCAAGCTGCACGTGAAGGACACAAGCCTGCCGCAGGCGGAGCTCGCAGCGCTGGCGCAGGAAGCACATGAGAAGATCTGCCCGTACTCGCACGCCACGCGAGGCAACATACCCGTGGAGCTGAGCGTAGCAGGGGCGTAGTTCGTCGATTGGAAACGGCCGAGCACGACCGCCGACTCACCGGCGGCGGCTCGGCCGTGATTGTGTCAAAGGGGGGGTCCGTGAGCACTCGAGTCCAGCGTTTTATCCGCGAGGTCGCGCTGTCGGCGACGCTTCTTGCCGGCGTCTCGCCCTGCGTCATCCCCGCGGCGATCGCCGCGCCACAAACTCCGGTCGCGCCCAGCGCGAACAGTCGCTGGAAGCATTTCCCCTCACCGCCGATGGCACCTGCCGGCGCCCCGAACGTGCTACTCATCCTCACCGACGATGTGGGTTTTGGCGCATCGAGCACCTTCGGCGGGGCGATTCCGACGCCGACGTTCGAGGCGCTGGCCCGCTCGGGGCTCAGGTACAACGAGTTTCATACGACGGCGATGTGCTCGCCCACGCGCGCCGCGCTGCTCACCGGTCGCAATCATCACGCCGTGGCGAGCGGCTCGATCAGCAACGTCGCGATCGATGAGGAGGGCTATACCTCGGTGATTCCGCGCACTGCAGCCACCATCGCCCAGGTGCTGCATCTGAACGGCTATGACACGGCGTGGCTCGGCAAGAATCACAACACTCCCGTTTGGGAGACCGGCCCGATGGGGCCGTTCGAACGCTGGCCCAACGGGCTGGGGTTCGACTACTTCTATGGTTTCAATGCCGCGGCGACCGATCAGTTCGTGCCTGAGCTGGTCGAGAATCGCAATTCCGTCGACCCGCCGACAAATGATCCCTCGTATCACCTGGACCGGGATCTCGCGAATCACCTGATCCACTGGCTCGGCATCCAGCACACCGTCCATCCGAATCATCCGTTCTTTGCCTATCTCGCGCCGGGCTCCATGCATTCGCCGCATCAGGCGCCACGGGAGTGGATCGAGAAGTTCAAAGGCCGCTTCGATCAAGGTTGGGACAAGTTGCGCGAGGAGACCTTCGCGCGGCAGAAGCAGCTGGGGGTCATCCCCAAGGACGCGGTGCTCACGCCGCGACCGGCGAGCCTGCCGGCCTGGGACAGCCTGAGTGCCACCCAGAAGCGGGTCTACGCGCGCATGATGGAAGTCGCGGCAGGGCAGCTCGCTCATGCGGACTATCAGATCGGTCGGATCGTCGATTCGCTGCGCAAGTCCGGCGAGCTCGACAACACACTCGTGATTTACATCCAGGGCGACAACGGCGGCAGTCTCGAAAGTCTGCGCGGCGCCAACAATGAGCTGCAGACTTTGATGGGCATCGAGCCTACGGATGCGGAAATCGCGCAAGGCATCGAGCAACACGGCGGACGCAACGCCTACGGCAATTATCCTGCAGCCTGGGCGTGGGCCACCGACACGCCATTTCAGTGGGGCAAGCAGGTCGCCTCGCACCTGGGGGGGCTGCGCGACGGGATGGTCATCAGCTGGCCGAATCGCATCAAACAGGTTGGACAGATCCGCTCGCAATTTCATCATGTGATCGATGTCGCGCCGACCATTTACGAGGCGGCTGGCATCAGTGCGCCCCAGAGTGTCGATGGCTTTGTGCAGCAGCCGATCGACGGCACCAGCATGCTCTACACCTTCGATCATGCGGGTGCGGCCTCGACGCGCCACGAGCAGTACTTCGAGATGCTCGGCAATCGCGCGTACTACAAAGACGGCTGGATCGCCTCCACCACACCCGGTGTGCTGCCCTTCGATCGCTCGAATACAGCGGTGGATCCGCTCACCTACGGCTGGGAGCTATACGATCTGCGGCACGACTACTCGCAGTCGCACGATCTCGCGAAGCAATTTCCGGCGAAACTCGCTGAGCTGAAGGCTGACTTCGATACCGCGGCACGCCAGTACCACATCTATCCCGTGGTCTCGAACATCATGGGCCGGCTTGGACCGGGAACCCGACCGAGTCCTATCGAGGGGCTGACCCGCTTCACCTATGAGGCCGGTGATACGCGCTATGCGCCGAATTCCTTCCCGACGCTGGGCAACAGCTGGTTGATGACCGCCCATATCGAGCTCATGAGCGCGGCGGCGCAGGGCCCGATTGTCGTTCAGGGAGACGTCTCGGGCGGAATGGGACTCACGCTCGAGCAGGGACGGGCGACGTTTCTCTACAACCCGAGCGGGCGGGCGGACGAGCGCGTCCAGCTGCAGGCGGCTGCGCCGCTCACACCAGGCGCGCACGATGTGCGCTTCGCCACCGAGCCGCGCGCTGGCGCGGGGCCGCGTGCGGCAAGATTGCTATTGAGCGTTGACGGTGGAACACCGGTAAGCGTCGACGTTCCCATCCTCTACGCGGTGCATGGCGATGCTTACATCGGGCGCGAAGGCTTAGGTCCGCTGCTGCCGGGCGAGACGATCGGTCCGCTCACCGGCGCAGTGGTCCGGTCCGTGGACATCGACACCAAGGCTCGATAATCGCGCGAGGACGTGCTGACCCGCCTGCCGGCGGGTCAGCGTGCGGACGGCGCCCGTATCCGCAGCCGGAAAGCGAGCGCCAAAGAGATTCCGACTGCGGCTCCCGCGGCGAACGCGCCCCCGATCATGTTGCCGAGCGTGCGGCGTCGCAGCCGCACGAAGTTCTGATCGATCGCCGCGAGCTGCTCGCGCTGTTCGTTCTCGATTCGACTCCGCGCGCCGCAACCCTGGCTCTGAGCATCCTGACAGCGCTCAATGTCGCCTGCAGTTCCCCGCGGGCGATGACTCCAGGCCGGGAGACGTATGGGTGCTGCGGGGAATCGTACAATGCGCAGCCGTTCAGATCCTGAACCGCTGGATTGCACGCTGATGATTGATTGAAATGCTATAGTTTGAGGCGGGCCCGGCACCCCCGTGCCCATAACGACAACAACGACGAGGGGGAGATCATGAAGATGCGTTCCATGCTGATCGCTATGGTTGTGGCTTTCGGTCTTTCGGCTCTTCCGGCGCTGGCTGACACGCCCGCAAAGGATGCCAGCACGCCGGCGAGTGCCTCCAAGAGCAAGTCCGATGCGAAGGCCTCGGACAAGAAGGATGCTAAAGCGGCGGACAAGAAGGACGCGAAGGCGGCGGACAAGAAGGACGCCAAGCCGGCTGACGCGTCGAAGTCGAAGTAAGACCGACCATCACATCGCAGCCGGCCACGGAATCCGACAGGCCGGCTGCGACTTAGATCGAGGCGCTAAGCGGGAATCGCCTCGAATCGCCAGCGCCGACCAGCCGCCGCCAGTAACCCCAGCGCGGACGCAAGCAGCGTCCAGGCAGCGGGGATCGGTACCGGCGCCACGTCGGTATACGTACCATCGAAGTGAAAGCCGGCCGCGAATCCATCGATCGTGGTCGCGCCGATCAGTGTCAGGAACGCGCTGCTGCCCGTGTCGTCGCCGAGGAACCGGAACGCATAGTCGGGCGAGGTGGCAGCGCTCCAGTCGATCACCGAAAGCGTCTTCCCGCCGCCGACCGATCCCAGTCCATTGAAGGTAAGTGAGCTCAGTCCGAGATCGATGGCTGAGCTTTCGCCCAGTGCCAGACTTGCGAAGGTCTGGCCATCCGCGCCACCGGCATGTGCGAGGCTGAGTGCGCCGCCGTTGAGGTTCAGCGTGCTGGCCGTCGACAGACGATTCGCCCCATCCAGCGTGAGGGTGCCGCCGCTAAGTACGGTTGCACCGCCATAACTGCTCACACCCGATAGCGTGACGTGACCGCTGCGCACTTCCACCGAATCGAAATTCGAGATCGAGCCGGAGTAGGCGAAGCCGTTCCCCGGGCCCGGGTCGATCGTCATCGTGTTGATGCCGCCGGTTCCCCCGTTGATGCTGCCCAGGATCGAGGCCGAACCGCCGGTGATGCTGAGCACGTTATTGCCGGCTCCCATATCGATCGCTTTGCCGCTGATCGAGCCATCGATTGTGCCGGCGTTATTGATCGTGTCGTTATCGAAGCCGGTACGGATGGCGGCCGCGGTCCCGCCGCCCTGGATCAGGCCGCCGGCATTGTTGTTGATCGTGACCGTGAAACCGCTGGCGCCGCCGTCGACGGCAATCGCCGAGTCGGACTGGCCGCGGATGATTCCATTGCTCTGATTGGTGATCACCGAGTTGGCATAGATCGGCTCAGCGGTGCCGCTCGTATCGACACCGGCGAGCGTGATGCCGCGTCCGACCGCATTCAGATTGCCCGCGGCGACATCGCCTTCGATGAGTCCGGAATTGATGATGCTGCCACCGCCTACGGTGACGCCCTCACTCTGCGCGGGCGTGGTCGAGCTGAAGGAATTGAGCGATTTGATCGTGCCGGTGTTAGTAAGAGTGATGACGCCATCGACATCGATGCCATCGCCGTCGCCCGTGACGCCATTGCCGATGATCGTCCCGACATTGAAGATGGATGCCGTCTGTTTGGCGTTGAAGCCATCGAGATTGATGCCCGAGCCGTTATCGCCCCGGATGGTCGCGTTGAGGTTGTTGGTCACCGAGGTCGTAAAGGCAACAGTGTTGTCCACCGCACCGCCGGTGATGCCGTGACGCCCGCCCTCGATCAGTCCGCCGCTGTCATTGGTGATCTGCACGCCGGTGTTGTTCTGAGCGTCAACGCCATCGCTGCCGCTACCCGCGGCCGTGATGACGGACAGCATCGTGCCGGCGTTGTAGACGACGCCGCCGACGCCGGGTCGCACCGCATCGGCATCGGTTGCCTTCATGAGAGCGCCGCTGAAGTTGTTGATGATGTTCGAGCCGGAGGCGATGGCGTTGAAGTCGACCGCCTGACTGCCACCGGCGGATGCATTGAGCGAGATCATCTGGCCGTAGTTGTTGAGTGTCACGCTTGCCGGCGACTTGTTCATCTGGATCACATCGGCATCGGCGGCCTGCATCAGCGCCGTGGAGTTCGTCGTGCTGCCGTTCGTGACGACGAGGTTTGTGACGCCGGTGTTGTCACGGATCGCGCGGCCGGTTCCGGTCTGAGTGAGCGTGCCGAGGTTCGTGAGCGTCGCGCTGTTGCCGCTGATGGTGACCGCAACGGTGCTGCCACTCACGCTGAGAGAGACGCCTTGCTCGATGACACCACTCTGACCGCTGCCGCTGCCCAACGTCTGCGCTGAGGTTGAATTCGCAGTGATGTCGAAGTTACCGGCACAGGCGAGGCTGGAGGCGATCGCGATGCCCGAACCTGCGAGCGTGGAAGTGAGCAGGTGCACTCGGCGTACGGGGGCGAGCAGCGGCGGGCGATCAGTCATGGCGCGGACCTGCAGGGTTCGGAGGTTAAAAGTCTCCGAACCTGAAGGCAGTGCATGACCGAAATATGAAAGATTTGTTGCGGCCGCACTCAGGGTTTCCCTGACGGCTTGTCCGCGAACGCTCAAGCGGGTCTCCCTCAGTGCCGTTAAGTGCTTGCAATCATGGGAGACGGACGAGTGCGGCGCGAAACGGCGCGAGGCGCATCAACGAGACCCCGCGCAGGTATGGGGCTGTGGCTGTCCGCATGGCTGTTTGCCTGCGTGCAGCCAGCGTTTGCACTCGACCCAAACCTGCTGCCGAGCCAGTACGTCCTCGACAATTGGCAGAACACCGAAGGTCTGCCTCAGATCTCCGTGCAGGCCATCGCCCGCACCCCCGAGGGCTACCTCTGGGTCGGTACCCAGGAAGGTCTCGCCCGCTTCGACGGCGTTCGCTTTACCGTCTTCGACAGCGAAAACGAACCCGCTATTCCAAACAAGCACATCTCGGCACTGTACGTCGACCGAACCGGGCGGCTGTGGATCGGGACGCGCTCCGGAGTTGCCGTGCTCGATCACGGCCATTTCCGCCGCTATGACAAGGTGCCGGGAGTCAATCACGCCTACGTGCGCACGATCGTGGGCGACGGCGCGGGTCAGATCTGGGTCGGCACCGAGATTGGATTGTTCCTGCTTGAGAGCCCGCGCCCGGAACCCTTTGTCGTGGCGGAGGCGCTGCGCGATGCCGCCGTGCGCACGCTGTGCGCGGACAGCGCTGGTGGGTTGTGGATCGCAACCGGAAGAGGCCGCATCTATCGGCTGCTGGGGGAGCGTTTCGAGCCGATACAGCTATGGGGCGCCAACACCTCGGATGAAGTGACGGCCATCGAGCAGGACGCACAGGGCCTCATGTGGTTTGGCACGCTGAGCGGCACCGTCTACCGGCGCATCGATGATCATGCAGAGGTAATGGTCAACGCGCAGCAGCTGGGTTCGGCGGTGCGAGCGCTCGAGATCGATCGCGACGGCAATCTGTGGATCGCAACTCGCGGCCGCGGCCTGGCTCGGTTCTTCAAGGGCACGACGCGCTATCTCAACTCCGGTCCCCTCGAAGGCAGCGACTTCTACGTGCTGTTCGAGGACGACGAAGGCAGTCTGTGGATCGGCAGCGCCGGGTCCGGGCTGCTGCGGCTGCGTGACAGCAAGTTCACTGCCTTTGGCGAAGCCGAGGGGCTGCGCGGCAATGTGGCCTGGACCGTCGCGCCGCGCAGCGGCGGCGGCATCTGGATCGGCACCGACAGCGGCTTGAGCAGTTACGTCGATGGCGCCATTGCACACCTCGATCTGCCTGCGCCGCACGAGCGCATTCGCGTGCGCACGATCCTGCAGGACTCGAAGCGCAATGTATGGATCGGCACCGGCGGTGCCGGTGTGGTGCGGCTCAGCGATTCCGGCAACCTGATCCTCAATCGCCACAACGGCCTCTCTGGCGATACGGTTACGGCGCTGGCGGAGGATCAGGCCGGTCGGATCTGGATCGGCTCGGGCAACGGGCTCGACGTCTTTGATGGCCGCAAGCTCACTTCCATGCTCCCCTTGCTCGGTCTGACCAGCGATGTGTCGGTGAACCTGCTCGACGTGGACCGCAATGGCAATCTGTGGATCGGAACCGACTCGCGCGGCCTGTTCGTGATCAGTCACGGCGGGACTCGCCACTACGGCACGGGCGATGGATTGCCCGGCGACTGGGTCATCGCCTGGCACGAGGACGAGCGCGGCTACATCTGGCTTGGCACCACAGATGGGCTCGCACTGTGGCGTGACGGGCATATGATTTCGCTCGCGCATCAGCCCGGACCGTTGCGCGAGACCATTCTCCAGATTCTGGAGGACGACTCGCACCGGCTATGGATGAGCACCAACAAGGGTCTGGTTTGCGTGCCACGCCGGGACCTGGATGCGCTCGCCTCCGATGCGTCCGTCGCACCCCAGGTACATGAGTATGGGCTCGCGGACGGACTGCGCGCCGCAGAGTTCTCCGGCGGCAATACCTTCGCCGGCAGCCGCGCAGCAGACGGCAGGCTCTGGTTCCCGGGTGTGCGCGGCATCGTGGCCGTCGACCCCGACCACCTCGGCGTCAATTCGCTGCCGCCACGCGTCCATATCGAGCAGCTGCTCGTCGATGGCAACTCCGTGCCGCTCGATTCGGATCCGCAGATCGGTCCGGCGCAGTCGCGCTGGGAATTTCGCTACGCCTCGCTGAGTCTGCTCGCACCGCGGTACGCGCGCTTCAAGTACCGCATGAAAGGCTTCGATAAGGACTGGATCGATGCGGGCCCCTGGCGCACGGCTTATTACTCGCGCCTGCCGCACGGCAGCTATGAGTTCCAGGTGATGGCCCGTAACAGCGACGGCATCTGGAGCCGCTCGGCCGCTTCCGTCCGCTTCACGGTGAGGCCCTACTTCTATCAGACGATGTGGTTCGCGGTGTTGTGTGCGATTGCGCTGGCACTCGCCATCTTCCTTGGCGTGCGTTGGCGCGTCGGCCACCTGCGGCGGCTTGCGATCACGCTGCAGCAGCAGGTGGCGCAGCGCACGCACGAGCTCGAATCGGCCAATCTCGAGCTGGTGCAGGCAAAGAACCGCGCCGAGTTTGCCGACCAGGCCAAATCCCAGTTCCTGGCGAACATGAGTCACGAGATCCGCACGCCGATGAACGGTGTGATCGGCATGACGGACCTGTTGTGCGAGACGCAACTTGACCCGACGCAGCGCGATTACGCCGAGACCATCCGTGGCAGCGCCAGCGCCCTGCGTACCGTCATCAACGATATCCTGGACTTCTCCAAGATCGAGGCGGGCAAGCTCGATCTCGAGCAGATCGCGCTCGATCTGCGGGCGACCGTCGATGACGTGGCGCATCTGCTTGCACTGCAGGCCGAGGACAAAGAGCTCGAACTTGTGGTCAACGTGGCACCGGAGGTGCCTGAGCGGCTGATGGGCGATCCCGGGCGGTTGCGCCAGGTGCTGCTCAATCTGGGCAGCAACGCGATCAAATTCACCCCGAGTGGTGAGGTCGCCATCAACATCTCCGTGCAGAGCAGCGACGAGCACATTGCGATCCTGCGCTGCGAGGTGCGGGACACGGGCATCGGCATACCGTCGGCTCGAGTGAACGCGCTGTTTCATCCGTTCTCGCAGGTCGATGCATCCACGACGCGTCACTACGGCGGCACGGGGCTCGGACTGTCGATCGTGCATCGGCTTGTCACCCTGATGGCAGGTGAGGTCGGCGTGCAGAGCAGCGTCGGCTCCGGCTCGCTGTTCTGGTTCACGGCGCGACTGGGAATCGCGCATGACATCCCCACGCCGCGGCGTGCGGATTGGGAGCAGTTGCGCGGCCGGCGTGCGCTCGTGGTCGACGACAATGCATCAGCGCGTGAGTCCATCACGCGTCAGCTGCGTGAGCTCGGTGTGCAGGTGCTCAGCGCGGCGGATGCGGAGGCGGCACTCGAGGCGCTGCGCAACGCCGCCGCCGATGGTCGTGAATTCGATTTCGCATTGCTCGATCACACACTGCCGGATTGCGATGGCTCGCAGCTCGGCCGGCGCATCGTGAGCGATGGGCGCTTCAAGGCCGTGCGGCTGATCCTCGTCACCTCGGTGCGGGGCGTGCATCGCGTCGAGCAGTTCGGTGTCAGCGGCATCGTGGCGCACTTGCTGAAGCCCGTCTGCCGCGACGCTCTGACCAAGTGCCTGTGCCGGGTTATCTCGAGTGACAGGATGCCGCTGCAGGCTGGGGTGCCGGCCGTCGCGACGGTTGCGAGCGATCGCTCACCGCGCACCGAACCTCTGATTCTTCTCGCCGAGGACAATCCCGTGAACCAGAAGGTCGGGCGGGCGGCGCTCGAGAAGCTGGGTTATAGCGTCGATGTGGTCAGCAATGGTGCCGAGGCGGTCGCCGCCTGGCACACCGGCCGCTACGCACTCATCCTCATGGACTGTCAGATGCCCGTCACGGACGGCTATCAAGCCGCGCGCGAGATCCGTCGCCTTGAAGCAGGGCTTGCTCATATCCCGATCATTGCTCTCACGGCCGATGCGATGCGCGGCGCGGATCAGCAATGCCGCGATGCTGGTATGGACAGTTACGTGACCAAGCCCTTCGATCGCGCTCGCCTCGGGGAAATTCTCGCCCATCACCTCGGAGTCGCCGCTGATCCGACCGAGGAGATTGAAGCGCTGATCGCTGGTGCGCCGTTCGATCCGTCTGGCGCGCCCGGCACGCCTGTGAATCTCGATGAGCTCGATCGGATCACCGGAGGCGATGCAGCGTTCGAGCAGGAGCTGGTGCAGCTGTTCATCGATTCGGGCGATGCGGCCCTGCGTGACATCAGCGAAGCGTTGAGCCGCGGCGATCTGCCTGCGGTGCAGCGAGCGGCTCATCGCCTGAAGGGCGCGACTGCCAATATGCACGCGCAACCTGCGACGCTTGCGGCCGAGCGGCTCGAGGCCGCCGCTGGAGCGGGCGAAGTGAGTCAGTTGCCGGAACTGCAGGCAGAGCTGCAACGGCAGGCCGAGCGCGCCATGCAGTTCGTGCGAGCAAGAAGGGCATAAGCCCCTATCGGGGCATGCGGCCAGAACGTCTCAGCGGCGGCGTGGCGACAGCAGCCGCGAGAGGATCGACGAGCTCTCCGCTGCCGGCGTCTCGGTGACTTCTTTGGGCGGCGGAATATCGGGGCGGCGTTCGGGCAGGGGCGCCGGGGCCTCGAGCTCGATGATCGCGTGACAGCCGGTGGCTCCGATGTCCTTGCGGGCGTGCACCCGGCGCTCCTCGAATCGCTCCTGTTCGGCCATCCGGACCCGCTTGATGCTCGGGTCCTTGAAGAACGTGCCCAGATATCCGGCGACTGCCTGCGCTGCAGACTCGCTCGAGAAGAAGCCGAGCCGCAGGGCGTGCATGATGCGCTCGCCGTCGAAGCCAGTCACGGAGTAGAGCCGGTACTGATCGAAGATATCCAGGCTGGGCACTTCCGCTGCATCGATCGGCGTGTCGGCCAGGATCAGCTGAATCGCAAACCAGCGCGATGCCTCGCTCTCGTCTACGTCGAGCGGCGTGAGCGCGTGCAGCGTCTGCGTTCGCTCGACGTGGGGAACCGGTGCCGCTTTCGCCGGGGCCGCGCTGCGATTGCGCGCGGCGGCAGCGGCGACCAGTCCGGTCGGATCGGCCGCCTCGGCCGTTTCGACCAGCGCACCGATCCGGGCGACCAATGATTCCAGCGAACCGGTGTCCGAACTGCTCGGCTGAGCCGGTGTACTGGGCGCCCTGGCAGGAGCAGGCACGCGCGCCGCAGGTGGCTGCGGTCTCGCCGGTCGCGGCGGCAGCGGCTGTGACGGGGCGTGGCGGTGCTTCAGGGACGGTGCCGCCGGGCGAGGCGGAAGTCTCGGCGATGCCGGCGCAGGCGGTGCGCGGAATTCAGCCTTCGGCTCGGTCGTCGCCGGCTTGAGCTCCGATGGCCGCGCAGGAGCCGCAAGCTCAACGCTCGGCTGAGGGGAAGGAGTGCTCGGCGCGGGCGTTGCTGCTGGCGCGGGCGCTGTGGCGGGCGGCGGTGGCGACGCGCTTGCGGGTGTTGGGAACGCCGGTGTTGGCGCAGTCGCCGCTGCGAGGCTCGCCCGTGCTTCGATGCGAACTTCCTCAACTTCGACGACCTCGATGCCGGAAGCGCGCACACTCACGTCCTGCACTCGCAAGGCCTCGAGGCTGACCGTCTCGATGGTGAGAATGTCGCTACCGTCTTCGGCGACCGCAACCGGAATGTTCTCAGGGCCCTCGCTCGCGTCTGCCTGAATGATCGCTGCGGGCGGTGCTGGCGGCTCGACCGATTGAAGCGTTGGAATCTGCGGTACCGGCTCTTCGACCGCCGCCTCTGGCACCACGGCCGGCATGACTGCTGCAGCGCTTTGCACGACCTCGACTGGTTCGGCTATCTCGACAACTTCAAGCTCGGGGCGCGGGATGGGCAGCTGCGGAGGCGGGACGACAACCTCGATTACCGCCTCCTCGATGATCTTCGCTTCGATGAGTGGCACCGAGGCTTCGACTGGCGGCGGGAGCTCGGCCGGCACGGGCACGGGCACTGGCACTGGCACCGACACCGACATCGGCGGGGGCGCCTCAAGCGGCATCGGCGGCACGACTGCCTCAGCGGGTTCGGTCTGCGCAACCGTGGGCTCCGTCGCTGTCGTCAGCGGACTCGCCGCATCGAGATCGATGCATTCGACTTCAATGCTCGCATCGCTCGCGAACGGGTCCGCGGCCGGTTGAACAATCGGGGTGCGCAGCTCCGGAATGGGTGCCTCGAATGTGTACTCGGGCTCGGGCTCCGCGATCGTGGCCGGGATTTGATACTGGTCCGTCACGGCGTTCGAATCGACTTCATCGATGTCGCTGCGAGCGCGGACACGGGGCTTTGCGACGGGCGCGGCGACAGGCGCCGCGACTGGCGTGGTGAGAGCCGCGGCGAGGGGCCGCGGCGCCGGCGGAGTCTGGCTTACCGGCGCCGCCGGCAAGATTCGGCCCGCAGGAGGCGGAGCCGGGGGTACCTGAGGAGCGCGGGTGGCTGCCGGCTGCGACCCCGGGGGTGGCTTGCGCGCCGGCGGTGCCGGCGTCGTGATGCGTGGCGCGGGCGCCGCGCTGGAGGCTGCCGGCGGGGGGGTCGGGGGAGTGCGACGCGGGGGCGACGCGGCTGCGCCGCCGGCCCGGGCCTTGGCGCGCGCGATTGGCGGCATGGCCAGATCGGGCAGCAGCTCATCAATGTTCCACTTGAAGCTGTCATCAACAGGCTTCGCTGCAGGTGGCGCGGGAGGGGGCGCCGGGCGCGGTGCGGCGGCACGACTCGGCATCGTGGGACGACTCGGCGGAGCTGGATTCGCGGGCGCGGTGGGACGACTCACCGACGCGGGCGGTCTGGGTGGAGCGGGACGACTCACCGACGCG
>Ga0335079_10002917_pt1 | contig 19701 bp, 14 predicted proteins | sample Lox_Sample_33_FD_206719 | JGI IMG/M metagenome (GOLD analysis project Ga0335079, IMG submission 206719) | Soil microbial communities from Loxahatchee National Wildlife Refuge, Florida, United States - Lox_Sample_3.3 | ecosystem: Environmental > Terrestrial > Soil > Wetlands | place: USA... | reverse complement strand
GACACCCCGCTCGATGCCGACGTCAAAGACCACATCGCCGCCCAGCTCGACAGCGCCGCAGGCCGGTTCGCGGCGGTCTGGCACGGCCCGGGCCCCCCACCGGCACCCAGCTCCCCACCGGCACCCGGCTCCCGGCCGGGGCCGGGCGGCGTGGCCCGGTGAACCAGCAGGGCAGGCCGGCCGTTATCCGGCCGGTGGCCCGCTGAACCGGCTGGGCGGGCCAGCCGTGTATAGACATGGCAAGACTCAGGTAAAGAGATTGGCGTTTACCGATGTGGGGACCATCGTGCGGGGGGCATCGTGCCAGTCATTTCCGTTCCCGAGGCGTTCAACGAGGACGACCTCTACGTCGACCTGCGGGAGGTCTTCGGGCACGCGCTTTTCCTCAAGTGTGAGGGCTTCAACTTCGCCGGCTCGATCAAGCTGAAGGCCGCGGCCGCGATGGTGGAGGCCGCCAGCCGGGACGGGGTCCTGGCCCCCGGGTCGGTCATGGTCGAGTCCTCATCCGGCAACCTGGGCGTGGCGCTGAGCATCATCGCCGCGAGCAGGGGCCATGCGTTCCTGTGCGTGACCGACTCCCGCTGCAACCTGTCCACCAGGCGCCTGATGGAGGCGCTGGGCAGCCAGGTGCACGTCATCACCAAGCCGGACACGGCCGGCGGCTTCCTCGCCGCGCGGCTCGACTACGTCCGCACCCTGTGCGCCGCCGACGACCGGTACGTGTGGCTGAACCAGTACACCAACCCGGCCAACTGGCAGGCGCACTACCGCACCACGGCACCGGAGATCGCCCGCCAGTTCCCCCAGCTGGACGTGCTGTTCGTCGGGGCCGGCACGACCGGGACCCTGATGGGCTGCGCCCGCTACTTCCGGCGGTGGCACCGGCCGGTGCGGGTGGTCGCGGTGGACAGCGCCGGCTCGGTGTCGTTCGGTGGCGTGCCGGGCCGCCGGATGATCCCGGGCCTGGGCATGAGCGTCAGCCCGCCGCTGCTCGATGAGTCCTATGTGGACGAGGTGGTCCACGTCGAGGAGGTGGACACCATCCGCGCCTGCCATCGCCTGGCCAGGCGCGGTTTCCTGTTCGGCGGCTCCACCGGCACCGTGATCAGCGGCGCGATGGGCTGGCTGGCCCGGCACGACGCACGTGAGCTCACCGCCGTGGCCATCGCTCCCGATCTCGGTGAGCGCTACCTCGACACCATCTACCAGACCAACTGGCTGCAGGACCTGTACGGCGAGGACGTGCTCAGCCCCGACGGGCTCGCCGGCGGCTCCCAGCCGCCTGAACCCCGCCACCAACCCGGCGGCGGGCGCGCCAGCCGCGCGCCCGCCCGGGCGTATCACGAGATGGCCGACTTACGGTTCAGGGAGCTCATGTGGCGGGGAAACCGGCGGAAGTCATCACGGCCGAGCCGGCTGAGTCATCAGCCACCCAGCGCGGCACCACCGCGGCGGCCGGCCTGCAGGGGGCACTCGCCAGCGTGCTCGCTGGCGTCGTGCACGTCGACCCGGTGCCGGTGGACAGCCACTTCTTCGACGAACTGGGTGCCGACTCGCTGGTGATGGCCCATTTCTGTGCCCGGGTCAGGAAGCGGCCGGACCTGCCGTCGGTGTCGATGCAGGACATCTACCGGCATCCGACGATCAGCAGCCTGGCGGCGGCGCTCGCCGGCGCCGAGGCCGTCCCTGCCGAGCGGCCGGCCCCGCCGCCGGCCGAGGTGGCGGCACCGGCCAGCACGCTGCAGTACGCCGTGTGCGGGGCGCTGCAGCTGCTGTGCTTCCTCGGCTACTGCTACCTGGTCGCGGTCGTCGCCAGCTGGGCGTTCGAATGGATCTCCGCGGGTCCCGGCCTGCCCGGCGTCTACCTGCGGTCGGTGCTGTTCGGCGGCGCGGCCTTCCTGGCCGTGTGCACCCTGCCGATCGGTGCGAAATGGCTGCTCGTCGGCCGGTGGAAGCCCACCAGGATCCGCATCTGGAGCCTGGCGTACGTCCGCTTCTGGCTGGTCAAGACGCTGGTCCGGTCGAACCCGCTGACCTTCCTGACCGCTGGCTCGCCGCTGTACCTGATGTACCTGAGGGCGCTGGGCGCCAAGGTCGGGCGGGGCGCCGTGGTCTTCTCCCACCAGGTGCCCGTGTGCACCGACCTGCTCACCATCGGCGCGGGCACGATCATCCGCAAGGACGCGTTCCTCCAGTGCTACCGGGCACAGGACGGCTGGATCCAGACCGGCACGGTCACCCTCGGAAGGGACGTCTTCGTCGGTGAGAAGACCGTGCTCGACATCGGCACCTCGATGGGCGACGGTGCGCAGCTCGGCCACACCTCCGCGCTGCACAGCGGGCAGGCGGTGCCCGCTGGCGAGCGGTGGCACGGGTCCCCGGCCCAGCGCACCGACACCGACTACGCCAGGGCCGCGCCGGCCCGGTGCGGCACCCTGCGCCGGGCCAGGTTCTGCGCCGTCACCCTGGTGTGCGTTTTCTTCCTGTACCTGCCGCTGGCCGAGGGGGGCGTGGCCCTGCTGCTGGCCGGCGCGCCGAAACTCGGCGGGCTGCTGGACCCGGGCCTGGCGATCACCTCGCGGACGCTGTACGCCGACGCGCTGGCCGTGTCCCTGGTGTCCTTCTTCGGCTTCCTGCTGGCCGGCCTGGTGGTCGTCGTCACCGTCCCGCGCCTGCTGAACCTGTTCATCAGGCCGGGCGCGGTCTACCCGCTATACGGGTTCCACGACCGGGTCCTGCGCGCGATCACCCGGATGACCAGCGTGAAGTTCTTCACGCACCTGTTCGGTGACAGCTCCTACATCGTCTACTACCTGCGCTGCCTGGGATACGACCTGTCCCGGGTGGAGCAGACCGGGTCGAACTTCGGCACCGAGGTGGGGCACGAGACCCCGTACCTGAGCACGATCGGCAGCGGGACCATGGTCGCCGACGGGCTGACGATGATGAACGCCGACTTCTCCAGCACGTCCTTCCAGGTCTCCCGGGTGTCGATCGGGCCGCACAACTTCGTGGGCAACAACATCGCCTATCCCGCCGGGGGAAGGACGGGCGCCAACTGCCTGCTGGCGACGAAGACGATGATCCCGCTCGACGGGGAGATCCGCGAGGCGACCGGCCTGCTGGGCTCGCCGTGCTTCGAGATCCCGCGGTCGGTCGAGCGGGACAGCCGGTTCGACCACCTGCGGACCGGGGACGAGCTGCGCACCCGCCTCACCGCGAAGAACTGGTACAACCTGCGCACGATCGGCGTCTTGCTGGCCACCAGGTGGCTGCACGTCTTCCTGATCAGCGTGTTCGTGCTGGCCGCGTTCGACGCCCACCGCGAGTACGGGCAGGCGGTGATGGCCGCGTTCTTCGCCCTCGCCGTGCTGGTCACGCCGGTCTACTTCGTGCTGGTCGAGCGCACCCTCCGGGCGTTCCGGCCGCTGCGGCCGACGTACTGCTCCATCTACGACCGGTATTTCTGGCGGCACGAGCGCCTGTGGAAGGTGCCGGGGGAGGCCTACCTGCACATGTTCGACGGCACCCCGTTCAAGAACCTGGTCTGGCGGGGGCTGGGTGTCCGGATCGGCCGCCGGGTCTTCGACGACGGCTGCTACCTGACCGAGCGGACCCTGACCGCCATCGGGGACGGCTGCATGCTCAACGCGGGCAGCAAGATCCAGTGCCACTCCCAGGAGGACGGCACGTTCAAGTCGGACCGGACCACGGTCGGGGCCGGCTGCACGCTCGGGGTCGGCGCCATGATCCATTACGGCGTGACGATGGGCGAGGGCTCCGTGCTCGCCCCCGACTCTTTCCTGATGAAAGGCGAGGAAGTCCCGGCCCGCGCGCGGTGGGGGGGAAACCCGGCGAGGGAGATGTGACATGACCACGACCAGCCTGCGCGGCACCGAGATCACCGAGGCCACCGAGGCCGGCCGGGAGTACTGGCGCGGCGTGCTGCTCGCCGGCGGGCTCACGGCGATCCCGCGCTGGACCCTGGACCCGGTCCCCGGCGTCGCAGAACACGAAACGGCGGTGCCCGCCCCCCTCGTGGCGGCGCTGGGCGGGCTGGCGGGCGAGCTGGCGGTGCCGCTCGGCTCGGTGCTGCTGGCCGCGCACGCCAAGGTGCTTGCCGCGCTGTCGGGCGAGGACGAGGTCGTGACCGGCTACGCCGCGGACGGCGGCGAGCCGCTGCCGTGCCGGCTGGCGGCCGGGCCCGGCTCGTGGCGGGCGATGCTGCTCGCCGCCCACCAGGCCCGGTCGCAGCTGTCCGCTCACGCCGGCTTCCCGGTCGCCGATCTCCGGCGCGAGCTCGGCCTGGCCGGGCCGCTGTTCGAGACCGTGCTCGACCTGGCCAGGCACGGCGGCGGCCTGGCCGCGGAAACGGTCCTGCGGGTGGGGATCGTGCAGCACGGCGGCCGGCTGGTGCTGCGGCTGCGGTACCGGACCGACGTGCTCGACGCGCCCTGCGCCGCCAGGATCGCCGGTTATCACCTGACCGCGCTCGCGCTGATCGCCGCCGGCCCGGATGCCGAGCACGGGCGGCAGAGCCTGCTGTCCGCCAGCGAGCTCCTTTTCCAGCTCGACGGGCTTGCCGGACCGCACCGGGAGCTGCCGGACCGCCGGGTGCACGAGCTGTTCGAGCAGCGGGTGCGGGCACACCCGGACGCCGTCGCGGCCAGCCGCGGCGGCCAGCAGCTGACCTACGCCGAGCTCAACGCCCGGGCCAACCGGCTGGCGCGGGCCCTGCTGGCGCGGGGGCTGCGCCGGGAGGGCGTCGTCGCGGTGGTGACCGAGCGCAACCTGGACTGGCTGGCCGCCGTCCTCGCGGTCTTCAAGGCCGGCGGGGTGTACCTGCCGATCGAGCCGCATTTCCCGGCCGGGCGCATCGCGGCCACGCTGTCGCGCGCCGGCTGCAGGCTCGTGCTGACCGAGCCGGGCAGCACCGCCATGCTCGGGGAGGCTGCCGGCTCGCTGCCCGGTGTCGAGCAGCTGTTCATCGGCGCGGCCTGCGCGGAGGGCCACAGCGACAGTGACCTCGGCACCAGCGTCGCACCGGACCAGCTCGCCTACATCTACTTCACCTCCGGCTCCACCGGCGAGCCCAAGGGCGCGATGTGCGAGCACGCGGGCATGCTGAACCACCTGTTCGCCAAGATCGGCGACCTGGAGATCGGCGAGGGGCAGGTGGTCGCCCAGACCGCGCCCCAGTGCTTTGACATCTCGCTGTGGCAGCTGGTGTCCGCGCTGCTGGCCGGCGGGCGCACCCTGCTGGTCGAGCAGGAGGCGATCCTGGACGTCGAGCGGTTCGTCGACACGATCGCGCGCGGCCGGGTCGCCGTGCTCCAGGTGGTGCCGTCCTACCTCGAGGCCGTCCTGTCCTACCTGGAGCAGCACCCGCGCGAGCTGCCGGACCTGCGGTACGTGTCGGTCACCGGCGAGGCGCTGAAAAGGGAGCTCACCGAGCGCTGGTTCGCGGCCAAGCCCGGCATCAAGCTGGTCAACGCGTACGGGCTGACCGAGACCTCGGACGACACCAACCACGAGGTCATGGACCGGGTGCCGGAGACCGACCGGGTCCCGCTCGGCCCGCCCGTCAGCAACGTCCGCGTCTACGTGGTCGACGGGAACCTGTCACCGGTGCCGCTCGGCGCGCCCGGCGCGATCGTCTTCTCCGGGGTCTGCGTCGGCCGTGGCTACGTCAACGACCCCGAGCGCACCCGGCTGGCCTTCCTGGCCGACCCGCACCGGCCGGGCCAGCGGCTGTACCAGGCCGGCGACTACGGCCGCTGGCTGCCACAGGGCAAGCTGGAGTTCCTCGGCCGCCGGGACAGCCAGGTCAAGATCAGCGGGTTCCGGATCGAGATCGGCGAGATCGAGAACACCCTGCTGCGGGTGCCCGGCGTCCGCGACGGCGCCGTGGTGGTCGCCGGGCAGCCCGGCCAGCCCCGGCACCTGGTGGCCTTCTACTCCGCCGGGCGGCCGCTGCCAGCCAGCGTGCTGCGCGACCGGCTGGCTGGGTCCCTGCCCGGCTACATGGTGCCGTCGGCCTTCCACTGGCGGGAGAGCCTGCCGCTGACCGCCAACAGCAAGATCGACAGGAAGGCGCTGACGGCGCTCGCCGGAAGGCTCGACGACGCCGGGGACGGCCGCCAGCCGCCGGGCACGCCGACCGAGCAGCGGCTGGCTGCCGCGTGGGCGAAGGTGCTCGGCGTCCCGCAGGACCAGATCGGGCGGCAGGACAACTTCTTCGACCGGGGCGGCACGTCGCTGTCCGCGGTCAAGCTGGCGATCGCCCTGGACCGGGCGGTGTCGCTGCAGGACCTGATCCGCCATCCGGTCCTGGCCGATCTGGCCGGGCTGGTCGACGGCAGGGCCGGCACGCCAGCTTCCTCCCAGCGGCAACGGACGGAAGGACAGTGAGATGTCAACCTCATCCCTGATGTCGGTGCCGGGCGTGGACGCCCAGCCCGGCAGGCCCCCGGTGCTGGCGGCCGAGACCGCCGACGCGCCAGCCTGGGTGGCCGGGCACAGCGGCGAGCTGCGCGCCGTCGTCGCCACGCACGGCTGCGTCCTGGTCCGCGGCCTCGGGCTGCACGACGCGGCCGGGACCACTGCGGTGTTCCAGCGGCTGGCCACCGGCCTGATGACCGAGCGGGAGGCGTTCGCGTCCCGGGCGGCCTACCCCGGTGGCGTGTACTCCTCATCGAAGTGGCCGCCGAACCAGCAGATGTGCATGCATCACGAGCTGAGCTACGCCCTGGAGTTCCCCGGCCTGATGCTGTTCGCGTGCCTCACCGCGCCCACCGCCGGCGGCGCGACGGCCGTGGCCGACGCGCGGGCCGTGCTCGGCGCCCTGCCCGGTGAGCTGGTCCAGCGGTTCGAGCGGGAGGGCTGGCTGCTCACCCGCAACTACCACGAGGACATCGGCGCGTCCGTGGCCGACGCGTTCGGCACCGACGACCGCGGCGCCGTCGAGAGTTACTGCCGCGCCAACGCGATCGAATACGAGTGGCAGCCGGGCGGCGGGCTGCGCACCAGGCAGCTCCGCAGCGCCGTCGTGCGTCACCCGGTCTCCGGCCAGCGCTGCTGGTTCAACCAGGTCGCCTTCCTCAACGAGCGGACGATCGATGAGGAGGTGCGCGAATACCTGGTGGACGTCTACGGTGCGGACGGGCTCCCGTTCAGCACCCGCTTCGGCGGCGGCGACCCGGTCGGCGGGGACGTCGTGCAGCTGCTGAACGAGGTCTACGAGGCGCACACCGCGCGGGAGCCGTGGCAGGCCGGCGACCTGATGCTGGTGGACAACATCCGCACCGCGCACAGCAGGGAGGCCTACCAGGGGCCGCGCGAGGTGCTCGTTGCGATGGCCGACGCGGTGCGCCTGGCCGACTGCTCGCCGACCGTCGAGGTGGCCGCCGGATGACGGCGACCGTGCCACCGTTCGCGGTGATCCCCGGCGCCCAGGTCCAGCGCACGCTGCAGGGGCGCGAGAAGCAGATCGTGGAGCTGGTCGAGGCCACCTACCGGCTGCACGGCGCCGGCGGCACGGTCAACCCGCCGTCCTACTTCCTGCGGTTCCCCGACCGCCCGTCCTCCCGGATCATCGCGCTGCCGGCCTCGGCCGGCGGGCAGCTCCAGGTGGACGGCCTGAAGTGGATCTCCAGCTTCCCGGGGAACGTGGCGGTCGGCATCCCCCGGGCCTCGGCCGTGCTGATCCTCAACGACCACGGCACCGGCTACCCGTTCGCCTGCCTGGAAAGCTCGATCATCAGCGCCACCAGGACCGCCGCGTCGGCGGCGCTGGCCGCGGACTGGCTCGGCCGCGGCCGGGAGCGCCCGGCTCGCGCCGGGTTCTTCGGGGCGGGCCTGATCGCCCGCTTCGTCCACACCTTCCTGGCCGGCACCGGCTGGTCGTTCGGCGAGACCGGCGTGTACGACCTGTCCGCGGCCAGCGCGGCCGGCTTCCGCGGTTACCTGGAGCGGTCGGGCGCGGGCGGCCGGATCACCGTGCACGACAGCGCCGAGCAGCTGATCCGCTCCAGCGACCTGGTGGTCTTCGCCACCGTCGCCGGGCAGCCGCACGTAACCGATGTGTCGTGGTTCAGGCACCATCCGCTGGTGCTGCACGTGTCACTGCGCGACCTGGCGCCGGAGATCCTGCTCGGCTCGGTCAACATCGTCGATGACATCGAGCACTGCCTGAAGGCCAGCACCTCGCCGCATCTGGCGGAGCAGCTCACCGGCAGCCGGGACTTCCTGCACGGCACGCTGGACGACGTGATGGCCGGGCGGGTGCAGGTGCCGGCGGACCAGACGGTGGTGTTCTCGCCGTTCGGCCTCGGGGTGCTCGACCTGGCGGTGGGAAAGTACGTCTACGACGAGGTCGCCCGCTCCGGCGAGCTGCACGTCATCGAGGATTTCTTCCACGAGCTGCGCCGCCACGGATGACCGGCCGGGCGGGCCGTTAGCGGTGGGCAGCCGGGCGTGGGTGGCCCGCGGGTAGCGTTGCGGCCAGGGAAGGGGCCGCCCTGGCCGTGCCCCGGCGCCCGCCCACACCGCAGCTGGCTGTCGGCGCTGGCGCCTAGCCTGTGTTCAGTTTCGGTGGCGCGATCTGGGAGGGACCTCGATGGCTGACGCCGACGATGTGCGGCGCCTGGCGCTGGGGCTGCCGCACGTCGAGGAGATCGACAGCGACGGCTTCGACTTCCGGGTGGGGGGCAAGGGGTTCGTCTGGTCCTATCCCGAGCGCAGGCCGGGCAGGCCGCGGCTGATCCGGACCGACATCGCGGTGCTGTACGTCGGCGACGAGGCCGAGAAACAGGCCCTTCTGCTCGGCGAGCCCGCGCTCTTCTTCACCACGCCCGGGTACGACGGCTGGCCGCTGGTGATGCTGCGGCTGACGGACGTGGACACCGGGCGGCTGGCGGAGCTGGTGACCGACGCGTGGCGGATGCGCGCCCCGGCCGCGCTCGCCAGCGAGCTCGGTGCCGGTGGCCTGGCCTAACCTCGGTCCCGCCTGATCACCACGCGCTGCCCCGCCTGACCTTCCGCGTGGGCCGGCCCGCGCAAGCTGAGTCTGGCGCTGTTCGGGCAGTGGCCGTAACGTCCGATATGGACGCTGTGTCCGCTGCACCATCCAGACCAGAGGAGCCGATCGGCGTGAAGCGCAACCTCTCCCGCATGCGACTGGCCTTAGTACCCGCCTTGTGCATCCCCCTGGTGGTTGCCATGGCCGCCGGGGCGTCAGCCGCCCCGGCCGGCCGGTCGGCGGCGGCCTGGGGGCACGGCCGGTCCGCGCGCCCGGTGTACGCGCCCTATTTCGAGACCTGGACCACGGACAGCATCCCGGCGGTGGCCCGGGCCTCTGGCGCCCGCTACCTGACGCTCGCCTTCCTGCAGACGCCCAAGCGGGGATCGTGCTCGGTGGCGTGGAACGGCGACCCGCGGCAGATCGTGAAGCCAGGCGGGCGTTACACCGGCCAGATCGCCGAGCTGCGCGCGATGGGCGGCGATGTCGTCCCTTCCTTCGGGGGCTACAGCGCCGACCAGGACGGCACCGAGATCGCCGATTCGTGCACCAGCGTGCCGAAGATCGTCAAGGCGTACGAGTCGGTGGTGACCACCTACGGTGTGACCCGGCTCGACATGGACGTGGAGGCCAACTCGCTGAACAATCAGGCTGGCATCGCGCGGCGCAGCCAGGCGCTGCGGCTGCTCCAGGGATGGGCCGCCAGGACACACCACCGGCTGCGGATCATCTTCACGCTCGGCGTCGAGCCCTGGGGACTGCCCGCCGACTGCCTGGCGGTGCTGAAGAGCGCGGTGGCGCACGGGGTGCGGTTCACGGTGAACATCATGGCCTTCGACTACTACATCAAGGCCAGCAGAACCGGCATTGAGATGGGCACGGCCGCGCTCAAGGCGCTGGCCGGCACGCATCGCCAGCTCGGGCGGCTCTACCCCGGGCTCAGCCAGCCGCGGCTGTGGGCCCTGGAGGGCATCACGCTCCTGCCGGGCATCGACGACTACCCGAAAAAGACCGAGGTGACCTACCTGGCCGACGCCCGGCTGGTCAGGAACTTCGCGCGGGCCCACCGGCTGCCGCTGATATCCATCTGGGCGATCCAGCGGGACAACGGGGGCTGCCCGGGCGCGATCGACAGCAACTCCTGCTCCGGCATCAAGCAGCCACGGTGGGCGTTCAGCCACCTGCTCGAGGCCCACCACGGCCGGCTTTGGTAGGAAGGCGGCCTGCCCTGGGCCGGCGCCGGAGCGCATCAAGATGGCAGCGTAGGCGCGCTCATCCGGTCACCGCAGCCGACCCGGCGTGCGTCGCCACTGCCGATCGCGCCGGGTCGGCCGGGAAGGCCTCCCGCAGGGCCTGCGCGCCAGATCTTGGTCTTGCGCGAGGCTGGCTCCGGTGAGACCTTGTGCGCATGTCACAGGTGTCCTTAGCGGGGTTCATCGCCAGGGCGGCCGCGGTAGCGGTGGCCGTCTCAGCCCTTGGGGCCGGCCAGGCCTTCGCCGGGTCGATGCTGCCGGAGGCCAGCGCCAGCACGGTGTCCGCGGCCCGGCCCGCGGCCGCCGCGCGGCCGGGTGCCACGGCGCAGCGCCAGCCGATCCGGGTCGGGTCGGTGACGATCCCGCCGTGCAAGGCCTCCCGGCTCGCCTGGTGCACCAGGATCAACGTGCCGCTGGATTACCGGGACCCGGCCGCGGGCCATATCAAGCTGGGATTCCAGTGGTACCCGGCGACCGGCGGCAGGGCGGTGGGAACGATACTCGCCGTCCAGGGCGGCCCCGGCTTCCCCACCACCGACTATGCGGCGGACTACCGGGGGACGTTCCAGCCGCTGCTGGCCCGGCGCAACCTGCTGCTTGTCAACCTGCGCGGCACCGGCAATTCGTCGGCCTTCCTGTGCAAACCGCTGCAGAACTGGAAGACAGCCGACGGCATCGCCGCCTACACGGTCGACACCGGCAAGTGCGGCTACCAGCTGAACCACACCCGCAAGCTGCCAGGCGGCGGGTACGTGCAGGCCAGCGACCTGTACACGACGGCGAACGCGGCCAGGGACGTGGCGCTGCTGCTGCGCAGGCTGCGGACCGGCAAGGTCGACTTCTACGGCGACTCCTACGGGACCTTCTTCGGGCAGGTGCTCACCGCCCGCTACGCGAAGATGCTCCGCTCCGTGACGCTGGACGCCGCCTACCCGGTCAGCGGGAAGGACCCGTTCTACCCGCAGACGATCCGGACCGCGAGGCGTGCCTTCGATATCTCCTGCCTGCGCAGCGTCGCCTGCCACCGCGCCGCGCCCGGCTCCGCGTGGGCGCGGCTGAGCGCGCTGGCGGACTACCTGCGCCAGCATCCGGTCAAGGGCCGGACGAGAGATCCGTATGGCGACAAGGTCACTGAACGGGTGACGACGATCAAGCTGTCCGAGATGGTCAATGACGCCGGCTCCGACAGCGGCGTTTACCGCGAGCTTGACGCGGCCGGGCGGGCGCTGCTGCGCGATCACGACCCGGTGCCCCTGCTGCGGCTGACCGAGCAGGACATCTACACCGGGACCTCGGGCCCGGTGCGGGAGTTCAACGACGGCCTCTACCAGGCCACGACCTGCCTGGACTACCCGCAGCCGTTCAGCTACAGCCAGACCCCGGCCCAGCGGGCCGCGCAGTACGCGCAAGCCGTCGCCGCGCTCCCGGCCGGCATGTTCGCCCCGTTCACCGTCCATGAATGGGTCACCGAGCCGGAGGAGGAGTTCGACGCGTGCCTCGACTGGCCGGCCCCGGCCCATCCGGATCCGCCGATCACCACCCCGCCTCCCTACGCACCGCGGAACCTGCCGGTGCTGGTGCTCTCCGGCGACCTCGACTCGCTCACCACCCCGGCCGAGGGCCTCCAGACCGCCCGGGACATGGGCCCCTCGGCCCGCTGGATCCTGGTTCACAACGACACCCACGTCAACGCGATGGACGACCCGGTCGGCTGCGCCTCGGGCCTGGTGCAGACGTTCATCAGGGACCCGGCCGCTCTCATGCGGATGGACGCCTCGTGCGCGTCGCGGACGCCGGAGGTCCGGGTCGTCGGCACCTTCCCCGCTACGCTGTCCCGCGTCACGCCCGCGACCGCCCGGCCCGGTGACCGGGCCGGGCGCACCGGGCTGCGGCTGGCCGCCGTCGGCGCGGCCGCGGTCGGCGACGCGGTCTGGCGCTGGTACTACGGCGACGGCGTGAACGGCTGGGGCCTGCGCGGCGGCACCTTCAGGTTCACCGGCGACGGCAGCCGCATCGGGATCCGGCTCACCCGGGTGCGCTGGACGTCAGACACCCGGGTGAGCGGGACCGTGCAGTGGAACCAGGTCAGCGGCCGGGTCCGGGCAAAGCTGACCATTGCCGGGCCGGGCGGGAGATCGGCCTCCGTCCGGCTCCAGTACTTCGACTACGTCCGGCATTCGGTGGCCAGCCTGTCCGGCCACTACCAGGGCCGGCGGATCGCCGCCGTCATGCCCGCGCCGTGACCGCTGGCCGGAGTGTCAGGCTGCCCGCGGGCCGGGCAGCGGCCGGGACGCTGACGGGGACACCGGGCCACTCCCGGCACGCACGAAGCCCATGAACAGCCACGTGCGCCGGGGCAGCCGGGAGCGGCGGATCTGGCGGCTCTGCCGTGCCGCAGCCGCCAGAGCCTGACTTTCCCGGGCCCGTTCCGCCGCGATGGCCTGGGCAATCATCGGATGCATGGCATCCTCCTCATTGGCGGGCCGCCCTCGTGGGGCCTGTTACTGCCATTCTGCTCAGGGGGTACGACAGTTTGGCGGCGCTGGACTGACCGGCCCTGTCATGGCGTGCTGGGCGCTGTGAGCTGCGGCGATGAGTCATGGAGCGGGGTCCCGGCAGGCACGGCTGGCGGGCGGAATCCCGGTGGCCGCGACCTCCGCGGCCGCGCGGCTGCCAATCAGTAATCCGGCCCGCGCGGATGCGGCGTCAGCCGGGCGTGATCCCGTGCCGGCGCAGTGCCGCCGTGCATCCCGATGGACGGTATCGGCCCCGCGTCGTCAGTGCCTTGGCCGCCGCCTCATTCGGTGCCCGCGACCTCGTAATGGCGCACCGTGAGATCGCGTTCGACCAGGAACCGGTCATCTTCGGGGTAGAAGACCGCCTGCTCGATGTCCCGGCCGGCGAAGCCCTGGATCGCCTGCCGCGATTCCCAGAAGCTCACGGTAAGGACCTCGGCCAGCTCACCGGCGGCTCTCCACAGCAGCCAGGCACCGCGGTTTCCGGGCGTCTTCTGGTACGCCTCGATGCCCGTCTGCTGTATGTAGCTGGCGTACGCGGCGGCATCATCGGGCCGCACCGCGCCGCGCCAGATCCTTGCGATCATTCGCACTCCCTGGGCCGTCAGCCGGTTGGTGCTGCGCTGGGGGACGGGCTCGTAGCTACCGGCTGGGGAGCGTTCCATTCCTCGATGCGCGGATTGACCCAGACGACGTCGTCCAGGCTCGGCGAGCCGAGCGCCATCACGCGCAGGGCTATCTCCCTGTCCCCGGCGTAGCTGCTCAGATCCACATCCACGGCTGCCAGCTGATGGGTGTTGGCGTTATGGATCTGCGACTCCACGATGTGCTCAGTTCCGTCGGCATCGGTGACGATGACCTGGTACTGGATCGACCCCCCGGTCCCCTTGAGAAAGCCCACGAGGGTACGGAAATGCTGCCCCGCGATGATGGGCTGCTTAAGGGTGAACGTGCCTCTGATGGCGGTGTTCACCAGATCGGGAGGGATGGTCTCCACCGATGCTGCCGGGGCGATGGTTCCGTCCTCCAGCGCGGCAGGACCCGCGGGGAACGCGGCGCCGGCGGTGTCGCCCGGCTGGCCCGGGAACGTCAGGGTCACGGTCGCGGAGGAACCGGTCAGCGCGGTGGCCGTCCATTGGGCAGACGATGCCGCCAGGGCGAGCTGGTTCGGGCCGGTGTCGACAAGAACCTGGATCCTGTCACCGGTGTGGGCGGTCGTGCCGGCCGGCGGGTCCGTCTTCACGACGGTGCCCGGCTGGGTCGATGCGTCATAAAGCGCCTGTACGGCGGGCATGAGGCCCTGGCCGGTGAGGGTCGTCTGGGCTTGCTGCACAGATTCCCCGGCCACGTTCGCCACCTGCACGGGCGCTGGCGGCGACGTTTGCGTGCCCGACGACGACGATGTCGATGGAGGCCCCGAGGTGGGCGGCCCGGAGGTGGGGGGGCCGGTCGTCGGGCCGCCGCCCGGCTTGCCCGTCGCCGCGTGCGCGATGGCGGTTGCGGCGACCGCGGCCACCAGGACTCCGGCCGCAGCAACGGGCACCCAGCGGGGAAACCACGGGACCTGCACGCGGGTACCCGCCAGGCGCACCGGCGCCAGCGGCTTGGGCGCCTCCGCGATGACCGCGAAGGTCATGGCCTCGGCCTTGCCGAACCAGCGGCGCCGTCCGTGCACCGCCACCGGGACCTCGGTCACGCCGCCGGGCTCCACCTCGGCGACCGCCGCCAGGCTCAGCCGCAGTCCGTCGGCGACGTCGGTCGGGTCGAGCAGGATCCGCAGCGGCGTGTTGCCCCGGTTGTCCAGCGTGATCGTGTGGCGGGTCCACCCGCGCCCACGGGTGCTCGAAGGATCCAGATCGGCGGCGAACTCGTAGAACGGAGCGACGTCAACCCGCCCCGCGGCACTGCCCGAGAGGTGGGAGTGTAATGCGGATGTCACCGTGAGCTGGAAGGGCGTCACACCGGCGGGGCAGCCCGGCGTCCGGGGCGGGGCCGCCTGCACGGCGCCCACCGCCTCATGGCCCGGGTACACCGACACGGTCGTGGGCTCGGCGGTGACCCACTCCGGGCCGGCCACGGAGAACTGGAACTCCTCCACCTTGGTGCCGAGGTTCTTGACGACGAAGACCGTGGACTCCGCGCTTCCCGGCGCCACTTCGATCAGGTCGTGCTCGAGCCGGAGCTGCACGGCCGCGCGCTGCTCTTCCGGCTGGGGCTGTGGCTTCGGCAGGAGCTGGCTGTCGGCGGGCTGTCCCTCCTCCCAGCCGAGGAAGGCGCCGCACGCCTCGCAGAACTGTTCGCGGCGCTCGGCTTCTCGCCCGCAACGCGGGCAGGTCACCGGCACGCCTCCAGTCTCAGCCCGGGTTTCCCGCAGCACAAGACAATTACCTGTCAGCCTGCCGTCGCCGGATGGCCGCTGGCAGGCCGGCCGGGGGTCGGCCGCCGCCGGCCGTGCCCCGTTAAGTGGATGTGAATTGGCCGTGAACACCGGAACTCACACTGGGTAGCGGGGGCAGCCCGGCGAAGGAGTGACGATGGGGCATCGGATCTTGGTGTACGTGTACGCGAACGACCCCATCCTGCAGGCCGGCGTCGTCAGCCAGCTCCGCGCCAGCCCAGAGGTGGCCGTGGTCGACCAGGCCGAGCTGGATGAGGCGGACGTCGCGGTGGTCGTGACGGACCTGGTTGACGAGGCGGTGCTGCGGGTGCTGCGCGCGATCCAGCGGGGCAGCGCCCCGCGCACCGTTCTCATCGCGACCGCGCTCGATGAGTCGACTGTCGTCGCCGCCGCCGAGGCCGGCGTCTCCGGCCTGCTCCGCCGGAGCGAGGTGACCTCTGACCGGCTGCTGGACGTTGTCGCCAAGGTCGCGGCGGGGGACGCCGCCGTGCCGCCGGACCTGCTGGCCCGGCTGCTCGACCAGGTCGGCAGGCTGCAGCGGCAGGTGCTCTCCCCCCGTGGGCTGCGTTTCTCCGGGCTGAGCGAGCGGGAGATCGAGGTGCTGCGGCTGCTCGCCGACGGAATGGACACCGGCGAGATCGCCCGCAAGCTGTCGTTCAGCGAGCGCACCATCAAGGCCGTCCTGCACGACGTGACCACCCGGTTCCAGCTGCGCAGCCGCGCCCATGCCGTCGCCTACGCCGTGCGCGAGGGCCTCATCTGATCAGGTGGCCGACCGGTGATTTACGAAATCGACGAAGCGCTGCGCGCGCTCATCAGCCAGGACGCCCTGCCCGGCTCGGACGTCGAGGTGGTCTTCGACGCGCCGACCAAGGACTGGGCCAGCCGCCGCAACACACCCACCGTGGACGTCTATCTCTACGACATCCGGGAGGACCTGCGGCGCCGTGAACGGGGCATGATCAACGACTATGACGACCGTGGCCGGGTGGTGGACCGGCACCTTCCGCCGCGGTACTTCAAGCTCTCCTATCTCATCACCGCCTGGACGCAGCGGCCGGAGGACGAGCACCGGCTGCTGTCGGCCGCCCTGGCGTGCTTCCTGCGTCACGACGCGGTCCCGGCCGGCCTGCTGGAAGGCGCGCTCGCCGGGCTGGCGCTGCCCGTCGCGATCACCGTCGGCCTCCCGCCGCCGGAGGACCGCGGGTTCGCCGATGTCTGGTCGGCGCTCGGCGGCGAGCTGAAGCCGTCGCTGGACGTCGTGATCGCGGTGCCCATCGACACCGGGCAGCGCCGGTACGTCGGGCCGCCGGTCACCGAGCCTGTCACGGTCGTGACCGGGGGATTCCACGGATGGCCGGGCACCGAGAGGCGCCAGGCCAGGCAGCACGATGGGGAAAGCTAGTGACCGGGGCCGGGCTGGACTACCTGTTCGGCCGGGTCGGCCTGCTCGAAGCGCGGGTGCGTGCCCTGGTCGCGCACCGGCAGCAGGGCGACCCGGACCCGGGGGACCCGTTCCGCGGCCTGTACCTGTCCGACGAGGCCGCTGACCGCCTGCTGCAGCCGGGCGCGCCGCCGCCACCGGTCCAGTCCGGCGACCGTGACCGCGTCGAGCAGGCCTGCGACGCGGCTGAGCAGGCGGGCGAGCCCGTCCGGCTGCGGCAGCTCGCCCGCGCCGCGGGCCTCACCGAGCTGGACGTGGAGTTCCTGGTCGCGGCGCTCGCCCCCGACCTGGACAGCCGGTTCGAGCGGCTCTACGGGTACCTCAACGACGACGTCACCCGCCGCCGCGCGACCATCGGCCTGGTCCTGGAGCTCGCTGGCGTGCCGGCCGCGTCGGCCAGCGCCCGGGCCCGGCTGGCGCCGGGCGGCCCGCTGGTCGACCAGCAGCTGATCACTGTCGACGATGTCAGCTCCCCGGTGCTCACCCGCAGTCTGTGCGTGCCCGACCGGGTCACCTCCCACCTGCTCGGCGACGACGCCTGCGACCCCGCGCTGGCCGATGTCCTTGCCTGGCTGAGGCCGTACGACTGCCAGCTCGCAGGGCAGCTCGCACCGGTGATCGGCGGCGACGCCCGGCTGGTCTACATCCGCGATCGCGGCCGCCGCTCGGCCGCCGCCGCGGCCGCGGCCGCGCTGCGCCACGCCGGGCGCCCCATCCTCGCGCTGGACCTCACCCGCGCCGCGCCGCCGGAGGCTGAAGGGCTGGTCCTGGTCGCCGGCCGGGAAGCGCTGCTGCGCGGCGCCGGCCTGGTCGCCGGACCGGTTGACGCCATGGCCAGCGACGCCGCCACGGCGCTGCGCCGGCTCAGCGGCCTGCCTGTACCGGTGCTGCTGTACGGGGAGGCCACCTGGGATCCCCGCTGGAGCCCGCACGTGCCGCTGCAGGCCGACGCGCCCGCCCTCGGCACAGCCGACCGGCTGCGGATCTGGCGCAGCGAGCTCGACGGCGCCGGCGATCCCGGCGCGGCGCCCGTGCACCTGCTGCTGGGGCCGGAGCAGATCGCCCGTGCGGTGCGCGCGGCCCGGATGTCCGCCGCGCTCGGAGACCACCCGGCCGGCACCACCCCGGCGCTGCTGAGCGGGGCGCGGGAGCAGAACGCCGCCGGGCTGGAACGACTCGCGCGGCGGATCGAGCCGGCCGTCGGCTGGCCCGACCTGGTGCTGCCCGCCACGGTGACCGGGCAGCTCCGGGAACTGGCCGCGCGTGCCAGGCACCGTGACCGGGTGATGACCGACTGGCGGATGCGGCCCGGCGGCGGCCGCGGCCGCGGGATCACCGCGCTGTTCGCGGGCGACTCCGGGACCGGCAAGACCATGTCGGCCGAGGTGATCGCCGGCGAGCTCGGCCTTGATCTGTACACCGTCGACCTGGCCACGGTGGTCGACAAGTACATCGGCGAGACCGAGAAGAACCTCGAGCGCATCTTCGCCGAGGCCGGGGGAGTGAACGCCGTCCTGCTGTTCGACGAGGCCGACGCCGTATTCGGTAAGCGCAGCGAGGTCCGCGACGCGCACGACCGGTACGCGAACATCGAGAGCGCCTACCTGCTGCAGCGGATGGAGAGCTTCGACGGGCTCGCCGTGCTGGCGACCAACCTGCGCGCCAACATCGACGACGCGTTCACCCGCCGCCTGGACGCGATCGTGGACTTCCCGACGCCGGACGCGGACCTCCGCCGCACGCTGTGGGACCGCTGCCTCGGGCCGTACGTGCCGCGCGGCGACGACCTGGACCTTGATTTCTGCGCGCGGGCGTTCGAGTTCTCCGGCGGCGCGATCCGCTCGGTGGTCGTCACCGCCGCCTACCTGGCGGCGGAAAAGGCCGGGCCGGTCGGGATGGCCGAGCTCATCACCGCGGTGCAGCGCGAGTACCGGAAGCTGGGCCGGCTGCTGCTGGAGCGGGAGTTCGGCCGGTACTACCAGCTCGTGCAGTGACGATGCGGCCAGCCCGCAGGCCGGCACCCGGTAGCGATGTCGGTGCGGCGGCGGCCGGGCATCAGCCGGCGAAGCTCACCGTCCCGGTGTAGTGGAGGTCGTTGACCGAGACGCTGTACTGGTCGCCGGCGGTGATGTACCAGTGGTCGAAGCTGTTGTAGGCGCTGCCGAACTGGAAGACCACCTGATCGGTGGACCACGACTGCACGATGAGGCCAATGCAGTCGCCACCCGGCGGGGTGCCTGCGCCCGCCTCGAAGTTGCCGGTGTCCACGAACTGGAAAGAGGTCCCGTAGACCTCGCCGTTACCGGTGTAGTTGCCGCAGCTGGTCGAGTCGTCGGCTGATCCGGCCGGGGGAGTCGCGGCGAACCCGTGCCCGGTGATGGTGACGGTGGGCGCGGCTGTGCCGCCGGTGAAACTGACCCCGCTGATGGCGGGGATGGTGGACTGAGGAGAGGTCTGCGAGGGAGAGGTCTGTGGGCCCGAGGACTGGCCAGCGGACTGCGAGGCTGAGGTCTGTGGGCCCGAGGACTGGCCAGCGGACTGCGAGGGAGAGGTCTGTGGGCCCGAGGACTGGCCAGCGGACTGCTGGGCTGCGGTGGAAGACGCTGACGGGGACTGGCTGGGTCCGTCGTGCGCCATCAGCTTCGGTATGACGGTCGTGGCGGCCACCGCCGTGACGGCCACCGCCGCCACGGCCAGCCCGGCGGCGACAGGAACCCAGCTGGGGAAGACCGGAATCACGGTACGGGTGCCCGACAGGCGAGCCGGCGCCAGCGGCTTCGGGGGCTCCGCGACGATCGAGAACGTCTTGGGCTCGGGCCGGCCGATCCAGCGGCGCGATCCGTAGACGGAGACGGGGACCTCGATGACACCGCCCGGCGGCACATCGGCGGCAGCCGGCATGGCGAGCCGTAATCCGTCGGCCACGTCGGCCGGGCTGAGCGCGACCCTGAGCGGCACGTTGCCGCGGTTGCCCAGGGTGACGCTGTGGCGGGTCAAGCCGCGCCCGTTGCTGGAGGTGGGAACCAGCTCGGCGGCGAGCTCGTAGAACGGGGCGACGTCGATGCGGCCTG
>Ga0335079_10002916_pt1 | contig 19705 bp, 7 predicted proteins | sample Lox_Sample_33_FD_206719 | JGI IMG/M metagenome (GOLD analysis project Ga0335079, IMG submission 206719) | Soil microbial communities from Loxahatchee National Wildlife Refuge, Florida, United States - Lox_Sample_3.3 | ecosystem: Environmental > Terrestrial > Soil > Wetlands | place: USA: Florida... | reverse complement strand
GCGTCATCGCTGATATCAAGAGTGGCCGTGCGTGTCCCGGAGGCTTGCGGTGTGAAGACGGTCTTGACAATGCAAGACTGGCCTGCAGCCAGGCTTGAGCCACAGGTATTGCTCGCGATGGAGAAATCCCCGGCGTCGGTGCCAGCCACGGAGATGCCGGTGATATTCACTAGGCTAGAGCTGTCGCCGTTGTTAATGGTGACGGTTTGCGGATCGCTGGGGTTACCCACTGGCACGCTGCCGAAGTTAAAGGTCACCGGACTCCACTGAAGCTGAGTACCGCATGCCGAGAGGTTGGCGAGGTAAGGGCTGAGGAATCCGCCGCTGGAAGCGGTGACCGCCAGCGACCCTTTGATGGAGATCTTGCCGCCTACGTATTGAATATCGATGTTGCACTGTCCCCCGGAAGGAAGGCTGTTGGGGCAACTGTTGTTGACGCTGAAAGCACTCGGGGCGTCGAGAGAAATATCCTCCGCCGCGCTGTGGTTGTTAGTGATGGTCACTGTCTGGGTCGGTTGAGATTGGAAGAAGACAGTTCCAAAATCCAGGCTCGACGGGGAAGTAGTCACCGGCGCAACTCCATTGCCGGACAACCCCAGCACGTTGGGGCTGGTACTGTCGCTGTCGCTGACCGTAATCGCTCCCGCATAGCTCATGGGCGCAAGATTGGCGATCGGGCCAAAGCTCACGTTAATGGTGCAAGTGCCGCCGGGCGGAAGCACTTGTCCGGTGCAGGTGTCGTTCTCCAGGTAGTTCGCACCGGAGGAACTGACGCTGTTGATGGTCAGGCTGGAAACCCCACTGGTATTGGTCAAGGTGACGGGTTGCGCGGTGCTGGTAGTGCCCGCCTCCTGGTCGGCAAAAGTGACGGTCGCAGGGGAGAAAGATAAGTTGGCGGTGACGGATCCGGAGCCAGTCCCGGTCAGGCTTGTGGGCTGAGTTCCAAGGGCGGCGTCGGTCACAACAGTTAAGGCCCCCGGTACCACACCCGACACCGTGGGCGCGAAGCTGGTCTGGATCGCGCAGCTCTGGCCCGCCGCCAGCGAAGCGGGACAATTATTGGTCTGAGAGTAGTCCCCGCTGGTGGAAATGCTGCTGATGGTCAGGGTTGTGGCTTGGTTGTTGGTCACGGTTACCGTTTGCGGGGCACTCGTCGTTCCCGGATCGACGGTACCGAAGTCCAAGCTGGCCGGTGAGAAGCCCACAGGTGGGATGCCCGTTCCCGAAAGATTCACTCCGCTGGCCTCGTTCACGATGACACTCCCCTGGATAACGCCGATGGCGTTGGGGGTAAAGGTCACTTGGATGGTGCAACTCGATCCGGTCGCCAGCGAAGCGGGACAGTCGTTGGTCTGAGAATAATCGGCGGTGGCGGTGATACTGCTGATTGTCAGTTGGGAAGACTCACCTCTGGCGGTTAATGTGATGGTCTGCGCTGCACTCGCCGGCCCGTTAGGGTTTACCAGCTGCGGAGTGAAGGTCAAACTGCTGGGCGAAAACGAGGGCGAATCTGGAGGATGACACCCGTTGGGGGGGCAACAAAAGCCGCCAGGGCAGCAACTCTTCCCAATCCCACCCATCACGATCAGACCGAATACGACGCCCTGATAGCTGGCGATGAGACTACGACGTCGCTTCGCCACTGCAGGGTACGGCCCGGCCACCGCGACTTCCTGCTGGCGGAATTTCGACAGCAGAATGCGCAGACTTGTCCACGTCATGGGAGTCCTCCTTTTGCGGTCGCGATGTTGCTAGGGCAAAGTGATTGCGGCTGGCTGGTTACGATTGCATCCGGGTAGCTGGATGACGAGCCACTCAGCAGTGCATCCTGGGGCTTGCCTAAGAGATGGCTGTCAAAGAATGCGGCGATGTAATTCCGTAAGGCCGCGATTGTGCGCTCCCGTCCCATACCGCCCACCGAGGCAGCCATTCCCGGCACGGCTTGGAGCAGCCAGATCGCGTCCGAGGGCGTGAAATGATCGGCTCCGACGAGGTTCACAGCGAGGCGCGGTCCGCGTAAGGCGGTCCATAGCTGGCATTCTTCATGGCTCCACTGCTCGCGTCCTGCGGCCAGTAGTAGAACGGGCTTACCGGTCCCTGCAGCAATTCCCGGCGAAACCACTCCGTCGAGTGACACTGCCGCCCGGAGGCGAGGATCCAGTTCCAAACTGGCGAGCGCAACCTCACCCCCCAGCGAGTGGCCCATCACACCGACTCGAGAAAGGTCCAGTCTGCCCGCGAACGGGCCGTCTTTTGCACCGTCCAGACGTTGCAGTTCGTCGAGCACAAACCTGAGGTCGGCCAAGCGCACCGAACGGGCGAATTGCAAGGACGCGTAGTCCATTCGCAGCGTGCCTTCTGCCAGATAGCTGCCAAACATGGATGTGATGAGTCTGCCGTCGGGGAACTCCACAGCAGTGATTTCGTAGGTGTGTGCGATCGAGGCGACCACGTAGCCGCGGCTAGCTAAGTCTTCGAAGACAAAAGTGGAATCGGTCAAGGTGCCGGTGTAGCTGTGGCTGAACAGGATCACAGGATGCGCTCCCCCCGAGACGGGCGCAGACAGGCAGCAGTTTGTGGTCACCGTAGGTAGCGGGATTCCGGAGATTTGCGAGATGTAGGTCCAAACTTTCGGTGAAGCGTATTCAGCAGCTTTGCAGGCTTGCCCGGATGCTGCGGGATACCAGAAGCGAACCAGCAACTCACGTTTACTGCCGTTGGGATGAAACGGATCGTTCCGAGCGGCGTCTACCAGGCGCACAGACAGGGTTCCGACGGGGCTTGGCCCAGTCGGCGGGGGTGCCGCTATTCGCCGCAGGCCGGAGAGAAGTGATTGGGCCACGGCGGATGCAGGGGTTCCCAACAGGAAAAACAGTCCTGCGACTGCGGTGGCGACCTGAAGCCGGTTTGACCTGATCATATCTAGAGCCCCCAGCCGGCAAGGGGCGGTGACGGAGAAATGCTTATGCTTCCACCGCTCACTAGCCGAAGCAGTTACACCAAATGCCGGTCAAACCTAGCGTGGGAGGGACTCAAAGTCCTGAGGGAAGGCTGATCTTTCGCCGAGGTTTTGCTGATGTGAAGATGCAGCGCCAGTTGCTTAACAGGGTTATAATTGTGCGATTTGGGCTTTGCCTGGGGGAGTTGTGGACGCCTTCCGCATCGGGACGTGGTTGGTTCAGCCCAGCCTGAACACCGTTTCCTACAACGGCACAACGGTTCGCCTGGAACCGAAGGTGATGGGGGTACTGGTGTGCGTGGCCTCTCAGTCCGGGGAACCAGTTTCCAAGGACACAATTCTAAAGATGGTCTGGCCGGACACGTTTGTTTCCGAGGATGTACTGACCCGCTCGGTCTCGGAACTGCGGCGTGTGTTTCAGGATGATGCCCGCGAGCCACGGTTTATCGAGACCATTCCGAAGCGCGGCTATCGGCTGGTGGCAGCTATTACCCCGGTTCACGAAAACGGTTCTGCCGTCCATAGCACCGAGCAGGCGGCCGACCGATCTCAACCGTCTACCCGCCACTGGAAGCTTACGTCGGCTGCACTCGTGAGCTTGGTCCTGGTATGCGGATTGCTGGTTGGGTTCAACGTAGCGGATGTGCGAGAGCGGATATTCGGCTGGGGTGCCCCTCCCATCCATTCTCTGGCCGTCCTGCCGCTGAAGAATCTCTCGGGCGATCCGGAACAGAAATACTTCGCCGACGGCATGACGGAAGAACTGATCACCGATCTTTCCCAGATCAGCGCGTTGAAGGTGATCTCCCGTACCTCGTCCGAGGTTTACGAGGACACTCACAAAAGTTTGCCGGAAATTGCCCGCGAGTTGAATGTGGATGCGGTCGTCGAAGGATCGGTGCAGCGCTCCGGCAATCACGTTCGCATCACTGCCCAGTTGATCTACGCCCCCCAGGACAAGAACCTCTGGGCCCGGAGTTACGAGCGCAACGTCAACGATGCCCTCGTCCTACAGAGCACTTTGGCTAACGCGATTGCGGATGAAATTCGCATCCAGGTTGCTCCCAACGAGCAGGCGCGAATCAGCGCACCGCGCGCGGTCAGTGCCAGCGTGCTGGATGCATACCTTGAAGGCAAGTACCACTTGCACCGGACGAACCGAGGATTTGGAGACGAAGAGACGCGCACGGCAGCGCAGTATTTTCAACGTGCCATCAACGAGGACGCCAGCTTTGTCCCCGCTTACGTCGGACTGGCCTACGCTCACAACTTGATTCTAGAGGGGACGGCCCTATGGCATCCAACACCGCACGACTATGAGATCAAAAAGGCAGCGGCCGCAAAGGCTGCAGAACTTGATTCAGGCTCATCCGAGGTGCACGAGGTCCTTGCCAGCCTGGACTGCGATGAGTGGAAGTGGTCTCAGGCGGAGGAAGAATTACGGTTGTCGATTGCGCTCAATCCCAACCGGGCTGAGAGCCACGACGCCTTGGGATTCTTTCTGATTGCGATCGGACACCCGGACGACGGGGTGAAAGAGCTTCAACGCGCACAGGACGTTGATCCAAACAATGATCACCTGGCCAACGCCTACTTTTACTCGGGTAGGTACGACGAATCCATCCAGTTGACACTGCGCGACCTGAAACGACAACCCGATGACGGCCTCACTCACTATGGGCTTTTCCAGACCTACGCGTTAGCCGGGAAGTATCCCGAGGCCATGAGAGAGTGGGAGACGGCAGCAAAGCTGGCAGGCTTCGCGGAGATTGTAGCGCCCGTGGACCACGCTTTTAAGACTGCCGGGTTTCGGGCCGCGATGCGCTTGTGGGCCGCAAATTTCGAGAATTTTCAGAAGGACGGACAGGTTTATGTGCCGGGCATGCTGGCGGAGGTTTATAGCCTTGTGGGCGACAAGGATCGCGCCTTCTACTGGCTGGAAGACGCGTATCGGCACCAGTATAGTCTGGGAGCCGACGGCGGCCTGCTCTGGCTAAAGGGAAACCCGTTCTTTGTGCCTCTCCAGTCGGATCCCCGGTTCGCAGACTTGGTCCGTCGGGTAGGACTTCCGCAGTAGCCAGGCCCATGGTTTGATGGTTCCGTTGGAGAGGAATTGGATAACAAGTTCAAAGTCGGCGGCTGGTCGATCGATCCTGGACTAAACAGCATGTCCTCTAACGGGACTACGGTTCGCCTAGAGCCAAAGGTGATGCAGGTGCTAGTGTGCCTGGCCTCCCAGCCTGGTGAGCCGATCGCTAAGGAAACGATCCTCAAAACCGTCTGGCCCGACACGTTTGTCACTGAAGATGTTCTGACCCGTTCGATCTCTGAGCTGCGGCGTGTCTTTGAAGACGATGCTCGTGAACCGCGTGTAATTCAAACCATTCCGAAGAGAGGCTATCGACTGATGACGCCGGTTTTGCCCGTCAACGGGCACGCTCCAGCTCCCGACGTCACCTTGGGAGGAACGCGCTGGCGTAAGCGCTGGTCTTTCGGAGCAACGGTTCTGGGATTGGTGATTGTGTTTGGTGTGGGCCTGCTGGTTCTCAGCCGGCAGGGTTGGTGGCAACGGCTTCGGGGAGCCACGAGCAGCCAGCAGATTCAATCCCTAGCGGTGCTGCCGCTGCAAAATCTGTCCGACGACCCGTCGCAGGAATACTTCTCGGATGGCATGACGGAAGAATTGATCACCGAACTCTCGCGCATTAGCGGGATGAAAGTGATCTCGCGCACCTCGGTGATGCGGTATAAGAACACCGACAAGTCGCTCCCCGAGATTGCCCGAGAGCTTGGAGTGGATGGAATTGTGGAAGGTTCGGTGCTGCGCTCCGGCGGCAGGGTTCGCATTACGGCGCAGTTGATCTACGCTCGTACCGACGCCAACGTATGGGCTGAAACTTATGATCGTGATTCGCAGGACGTCTTTGGATTGCAGGAGGCTGTGGCCAGCGCGATTGCCAACAAAGTCAAAGCTTCGATGAGCCCGAATGGCCTCAGCCAATCGCGTGTGGCGCACACGGTAAACTTCAAGGCCCACGAAGCCTATCTCAAGGGTTTTCATGAAGACGATACCTCAGGCACGCTTTACAATCGCCAAGGCCTGCAGGCGGAAGCGGAGGAGCACCACCACAGGGCGCTCGAATATTACAAGGAGGCGATCGAAGAGGATCCGGAGTTTGGCCTGCCTTACTTATACCTGGCGGCGGATCCCACCTCTATTGAGGACAACGAAGCAGCGGCGAGAAAAGCTCTGTCGATTGATGAAACCTTAGGTGAGGCCCATCTATACGTGGGCGCCATCGAACTGGTTCGTGACCGTAACTGGCAGGGTGCAGAAAAGGAGATCCTGCGAGCGATCGAGCTCAACCCCAATAACGCTAAGGCCCACCATGCCTATGCATATTTTCTGGATGCCGCGGGAAGATTGGATGAAGGCATGAAAGAGTGGGAGCGGGCGCAGGAGCTGGATCCGGCGAACGACCATCTTGCCGGCGCATATTATTCGCGGCGACAGTATGACCGTTTGATCGAGTTGGAACGTGGCCAACTCGCGAGAAACACTAATGGAAGCGCCTATATTTCTGCAGTCGCGCACAAAACCTTATCGGTAGCTTATGCGCGTTTGGGTAGACACAAAGAAGCGATCGAAGAAGGCCGTCAGGCCATGATCGCGTATGGTTACACTGCACTGGCAGAATCTATGCGTCGTGGTTACGCACGTGGAGGTTATGAGGGCGCGTTACGCGAGGAACTCAAAGGGATACAGAGACAAAAACCGGAGTATCCATTCCAGTGGGTTACCGCCTGGGCCTACACCGAACTCGGAGAGTATGACGCTGCGATTAACTGGCTGCCCAGGATGAAGCCTGACTTCGAGGTAGTCGCGTGGCAGGACGCAAATGTCTTTCCCAATCTAGTGACTCTGCGCATAGAACCGATGTGGGACCCGCTACGCTCTGACCCCAGATTCGAAGAGCTGGTGCGGCGGATGGGGTTTCCGCAATAAGGTGCGTAATGTGCTGCGGTGCGTCGGATTGCCGCCATAGTCCCTGCATGCCTGATCGCATCAAAACCGCGTTCATCTTTGTCTTTGCCCTCGGTCTGCTGGTGTGCGTTTCGGGTTTCGCGCAAGCCCAGACCGCGGGCCGCATTACCGGCACGGTGAAGGACGCGCAAGGCGCCGTGGTCGTGGGCGCTGAAGTGGTGATTGAGAACCCTGCCACCGGCGACCGGCATTCGGCGACCACCGATGATTCGGGGAGCTACTCCATTCTCCAGCTGCCTCCGGCATCTTACGATCTCAACATCCATGCCCACGGTTTCAGCCCTGCCGTGTTCCATAGCGTCACTGTTAGCCTGGCCGAGACCGTCACCATCAATGCGAGTTTACAAGTTGCCCAGAGCAGCGTCGAAGTTACGGTAAGCGATGCGCCGGCGTCGGTACGAAGCGACAGTCCTGAACTGGCGTCCACCATCGATTCACGCAGCCTGGAGACCCTTCCGCTTCCCACCCGCAATTTCCTGCAACTGCTGACTCTGGCGCCCGGCGTTTCGGCTCCGCTCACCAACAATAACGCCATCGGGCGTAATTCGCCCAATGTTTCCGTCAATGGCTCGCGGGTGACGGGGAACAACTATCAGATCAACGGAGTTGATGCCAACGATGCTTCGCTGCACGTATTTGCAGATGTTGCGGTTCCCGCTCCGGAGAGCGTCAGCGAAGTGGACGTGCAGACCTCTTTATATGACGCCACGGTCGCCGGGGCGGGCGGAAGCGTGCAGGTGGTCACCAAGAGTGGCAGCAACTCCGTGCATGGAAGTGGGTACGAATATTTCCGCAATGAAGCTTTCGATGCCAATGATGCCAACCTGAAAGCAGTGGACGAAGGCCGTCCGGAGATGAGGCGCAATGTCTATGGCGGCACTCTGGGCGGACCCCTTCGCAAGAACAAGGCGTTCTTCTTTGTGTCCTACCAGGGCGCGCGGGAAGCCAATGGCGCGACTGATCAGAGCTTGTACAAAGACGTGCTGATCGCTCCCGGCCTGACCAATGACCGCTCCGCTGCAACGCTGATCAATACCTTTGGTGTGGACGCAATCGATCCCATTTCTCTGAAGCTGCTGAACTTGAAACTGCCGAACGGTCAGTTCCTGATTCCAACGCCCCAGACTCCTGGTGGTCTGGTCACGGGTACGGCGCTTTCCACTTATCACGAAGAGCAGTTCAATACAAACCTCGATTACCGCGTCGGTGCGAGAGACTCTCTAGCCGGGAAGTTCTTTTTCGCTCACGCTCCGCTGTTCAGCGCGCTGGCGGGATCGAACTTCGGAACGCCAGCCAGCCTGCCAGGCTTCGGCACACAGATCAACGTCGAGAATCGTGTGTTCTCTCTGCAGGAGATTCACACCTTCAGCCCGACGACGGTCAACGAAGCCCGCTTCGGCTACGGCTTCATCCGCCACGACGAAGTGCCGCAGGAGTCGGTGGACGACAGCTCGATTGGAATTCAGCGTTCCACGGCGGGCCAATATCCTGGCTTGCCATTGATTCTTCTGGCACGCGATCAAGGCGGCGCATCTATCGGGACCTCGGACATTACCTATCGCGGAAGCCTGCCATCACTATCCGTTGCCGATGTTCTCTCTTTGCAGCGCGGAGAACATAACGTTCGTGTGGGTGGCGAGATCCGACATGCTGAGTGGATTGCCCAGGGCGCCGTTTATTCTTTTGGCGAAATAGATTTTTCCACATTCCGGGACTTTCTTATCGGAAACACTGGGTTGTCCCAATTTCTGAATCCTCCAACCAGCGGTTTCGCGCACCTGGGCACGGGGCTGACTCACCGCCATGTTCTTACCACTGACTATCACTTGTTTGTGCAGGATGACTGGAAGGTTTCCCCAAAGCTCACGCTCAACATGGGCTTGCGCTACGAACTGGACTTGGCGCCGTATGATTCTCAAGGCCGCTTCGGGGGATTCGATCCTGCGTTGTACCAACCTCGCCTAGAAGTGGACAGCAATGGATTTCCCATCGGTCCACCGGCACAAGGCATCATCGAAGCAGGGAATGCACCGCCGCAGTACAGTTTGCCTGGCGTACTCAGAGTGGGGAAACGCATGGTCAAGAGCATTGACCCGAACAACTTCGGGCCCCGTATCGGCCTGGCTTGGTCGCCGCTAAACTCCGGGCGGCTGGCGGTTCGCGCCGGATATGGCATTTTCTATTCGCCGCCTTCGTTTTCCTATCTTGCGTTGGAGTATTTCGCGGCCCCGTTTTTCCTGGTCTCCGACACTTCCGGACAGTCATTCAGCGACCCTTTTGCTACCGCACCACCGGACGGTAATTTCCCCCTCGTTCAACCGGGCAGTTCCATCAGTTCCGTCGAGGTGATCGATCGTAATGCCCGCACTCCGTACACGCAGCAGTTCAACACCAGTGTGCAGTACGAGCTGGTGCGAAATATGGCCCTGCAGATCGCTTACGTGGGCTCGCGCGGAGTGAAACTGTTCCGTGGAGTGGAGGTGAACCAGGCGCGGATCGCGAGTGCAGACCACCCCATCGTGAACGTGGTGACCGGCGAGGCTATCACCGACAACACCAATGAAAACGCGGCGTTGCGAGCTCCTATGCAAGGGGTAGACACTGCATCCTTCGCGTTGAACGAAACCACGGCACAATCCACCTACCACGCTCTTCAGGCAACCTTGAACCGGCGGTTTTCCCGGGGGCTGCAGTTCGGTGCTGCATACACGTTTTCCAAGTCGATTGACGATGCCTCGAACCCCGGCGGGGGAGCGAATTCTGACGGCTCTCTGGACCGCGGCGGCGGACTCGACACCGCAAATTTCTGGGGAAATCAGTTGAGCGCGCGCGGCAACCGCGGGATTTCGGACTTCGACCGCACTCACTACTTTGTATTTAACTGGGTTTGGACTTTGCCGGTACCGGCATTTGCCCGCACATCCAATATGCGACACCTTCTGTTTTCCGACTGGCAGATCTCAGGCATCGTAACCGCGATGTCAGGGCTGCCAGTGGACATCTTTGATCCCGTTGGAGGCTCGCTGTACGGGCTATTTGGAGCGCGCCCGAACTGGGCACCGGGAGCAGACCGCAGAAGCGCCATAACCGGCATCCCGCCCGGCTATTATTTCAACCCTTCCGCCTTTGTCGAGGCTACGGTGCAGCCGGGCCAGCCGATACCGAGCGCGAACGATGTCACGGCGCTGGCGGGCGACCTGGGAACTGATATCGGAAACGTGGGACGCAATGTGCTCCGCGGACCCAGTCAGAACGATGTCGATTTTTCTGTGGCCAAGCGTTTTTCTCTCACCGAATCCAAGGCGTTTGAGTTCCATGTCGATTTCTTCAATCTGTTTAATCACGCGAGCCGGGACAACCCCGTCAGTGACATTAGTGACCAGGATTTCGGTAAGGTACTGGGTTTCAGCTCCAGCCCGCGAATCGTCCAGTTGGCACTGAGGTTCAGCTTCTAATCGCAGAAGTCCATCTGGAGATCCGCGAGTACAGATCGAAAGCGCATTATGTTTCTCGGTTCGCCTTCGCAGTAGTTTAACCGCCTTCTCGTGCAGACCTTACGTTGCCGCTACAGTGGCGTTATGGAAGGTCGAGGTGACGGCCTCAAACGTCTGAACCCTGGGCGTTCCATCGATCATTCTTGCCAAGGTTTTCAACACTTCCGGGTAAGTGCTGGTGTTGTAGGCTTCTGCTTGGGTTTTGCTCTCCCACAGACTGATCGCAATCACATCCGGGCTGCCGGGATTTGACAATGTGATTTCGTCCTTGAAACCCTCCTGCTTGCGAAGTAAAGAAAGAATTTCGTTCTTAGAAGCTCCGGGTGTAATCAAAAAGCATATTGGATTTCAGATGAATCGATACACTGCGTGCAAACATGGCAACCTCCTTAGGGCAAATAAATCTTCTCCAGATACGCACTTGGAGGGTGCGGGCTCGCATTTTGCGTAACCCCTTCACCAGCCGGTCCTGGGCGGTACCGAAGAAGCGCTCGATCCGGCCTTTGGCCTGTGGGGAGTGAGCCGCGATCCACTCGATGTTCAGTTCACCCAGCGCACGCCCGATCTGCGTGGGCTGCGCGGCCGGAGCATCGCTATGATGCGCCGCTTTGGGCGCGGTCTGAAACAAACTCGCCTTGTCGGTATAGAACGCTAGCGGACGCCCATACTTTTCCAGGTAACTCCTCAGCAGCCGCAGGTTCTCCTCCGTGGAGTCATGCCGTACAAAGCGCGCCACTGCCCGCGAGCTGGCATCGTCAATGATGGCGATGAGATATAGGCTCTCGCAACTGCGTCCTTCCAGCCAGGCGTGTTCGCTAGCGTCCCACTGCAGCAGTTCGCCCCAGCGGGCACGGCGTGCCCGCCAGCTGTGTACTCGTTCCACTTGTGCCCGTCGCACCTTCCACAACCCCGCCTCCATCAGCCATTTCCGCAGCGTCTCCTTGCCTACCTTTAACCCATGCTCGCTCGCCAGTTCTTCCCCTGCCAACGTGGGACCGTAATCGTGCCACTGATGGGTCTGTTGGTAGCGGCGAAATAGCACTATGGCTCGCTGCTTCACCCATACCCGGCAACCTTCGATTCGAGGGCCTTCCCCGCAACTGGTGCACCACCGCCCGGTCTCCTTCCCGCTTCATCCGCTTCAGCAATACCCGCACCCACCGCGGGCTGATTCCCTAACTCTGCTCCCGCCTGTCGCTGCGTGATATGTCGCTTTCTCACCTCATGCAATACGTTCAGCCGATCCCGATCCTTGCTTGTCATCCACAGCCCCCTCCTCGTTCCGTCATGCCCTAGCAAAGCGGAACTTTCTACTTGGCTACAAGAGGAACTTCTCATGTGGCTGCGACATGCAATTACTTGCACATTGACAGGGCAACAACCGGGGAGCATAATTTTTTGCGTAATTTGGGCGTCCATCCGTTGCCCGGAACCTCATTTCCGTCCTGGCTTTTTACGTAAGCACTGGCCCAGTTCCCCGAAGGAGATGCCTGCCATGAAGCTCGGCACCGTTTGCGTTCTCGCTGGATTTTTGTCGTTAGTTCTTTCCCTGGCCGCTCAGACGTCGGGCATCAGCCCCGCCTCTGCCCAAGTGCCGCCGCCCTTGATCCAGTTCTCGAACGTCGCCACCGACGGAGGTGGCACCACGTTGAGCGGCGTGGTCAGCATCACGTTCTCACTCTACAGCAACCAACAGGGCGGCGAGCCGCTTTGGACCGAGACGCAGAATAATGTCCAACTCGACCCCACCGGGCACTACTCCGTCCAACTGGGCATCACCCGGCCGAACGGCGTGCCAACAACTTTGTTTACGACGGGTGAAGCACGCTGGCTGGGAATGCAGATTGCGGAGCAAACAGAGCAACCGCGCGTGCTGTTGCTGAGCGTGCCCTACGCATTGAAAGCTGGCGATGCAGCGACGGTAGGCGGACTGCCCCCCTCCGCCTTCGTGCTGGCCGCACCGACCGCACCCGGCACCCAGGCTTCTCCGGAATCGGCGTCTGCGACGAGTACGGACTCTGCACCCCCCATCGGCGGTTCGGGTACCACCGACTACATTCCCCGGTGGACCGACAACAACGGCAATTTAGGCAATTCCATCCTCTACCAATCGGGCACAGGCTCCAGCGCCAAGATCGGTATCAATACCACGAGCCCGCTAACCACTTTGGACGTGAAGGGTACAGAACTGGTGCGCGGCTTGTTCGAAATGGCGACCATGAACTTTGCCTCGCCCACCAAGGGATACGACTCCCAGCCCTTCAATCTGGAGTCCTCGGCCTACAACAGCGGGACGGAAAAGTACACGCTGAACCATTTCCAGTGGCAGGCCGAGCCGACGGGCAACAACACCACCACTCCCGGAGCGACGCTGAATTTGCTGTATGGGACTGATCCTGCGGCACCGGCGGAAACCGGGCTGAATGTTGGCAGCAACGGCCAGATCACGTTCGCATCGGGGCAAGTATTTCCCGGGGCGGGAACCGTGACGAGCGTAGGCAGCGGCGCAGGACTCACAGGCGGCCCAATCACCGGCGCTGGAACCTTGAGCATTGCCAACGCGGGTGTCACCAACGCCATGCTAGCCAATCCGTCGCTCACCGTTAAGGCCGGAACTGATCTCACGGGTGGCGGCTCGGTCTCTCTCGGTGGAACCACCACGCTAAATGTGGATACGACGAAAGTGCCACAACTGAACACGGCCAACACCTTCACCGGCAATCAGACGGTGAATGGAAACCTGACGGCAACCGGAGTGGTGACTGGCAGCAGTTATCAGATAGGGAGCAATTTGTTCGCCTTCGGCTCCTATGCCAATGGCAATGCGTTCCTGGGATTCGCGGGGAACACAACCACCACGGGCATTTGGAACACGGCCAGCGGACAGTATGCGCTCTACTTCAACACATCGGGCTACGCCAACACGGCCAGCGGAGAGTATGCGCTCTACTTCAACACATCGGGCACCTACAACACCGCCAGCGGGTTCGGGGCGCTCAGCTCCAACACATCGGGCTACGACAACACGGCCAGCGGCACCGAGGCGCTCAACGACAACACCACGGGCCACGAAAACACGGCCAGCGGGCTCGGGGCGCTCTACTCCAACACATCGGGCTCCTACAACACCGCCAGCGGCTACAACGCGCTCTCAGCCAACACCACGGCTACCGAAAACACGGCCGACGGCTACAACGCGCTCACCTCTACCAGCACGGGCGGCGGCAATACGGCCAGCGGCTTCGAGGCGCTCTACTCCGACACCACGGGCTACTTCAACACAGCCGTGGGCTATCAAGCGCTGTACAACAACACCACCGGCACCTATCTCACTTGTATCGGCTACGAGTGTGTCCCGGGCGAAGACGGGCTCTCCAACGCCACCGCCATCGGGGCGCACGCCGTGGTCAGCCAGAGCAATTCCCTCGTCCTGGGTGGTACGGGTCAATGGGCCGTCAAGGTGGGCATCGGCACGGCCACGCCATCGAACATTCTCACCATCGCACGTGGCGCCGGGCATCCCGTTAGCGACAGTTGGGAAACCTACAGCTCCCGCCGTTGGAAGACCAACATCCATCCGCTCGCAAACGCGCTCGGCAAGGTCGAGCAGTTACGGGGCGTCTCCTATGATCTGAAGAACTCAGGCAAGCACGAGATCGGCGTGATTGCCGAGGAAGTGGGACAGGTCGTGCCGGAAGTGGTCAGCTACGAAAAGAACGGCAAGGATGCGACGGGAGTGGATTACAGCCGGTTAACGGCGCTGCTGATTGAGGCCACCAAGGAACAGCAGCGGGAGATTCAGCATCAGCAAGCTGCCCTCCGAACGCAGGCAGCAGCCATTCGTGATCTGAAATCTGAGCTTCGGGCTACACGCCAGACTCTGCAGAAGGTGAAAGCGCAAGTAGCCGCCGCTCAGCTTACAGTGGCGGTTGCGAAGTAGATGCAAGGAGTCATCAGCACAGAATGGCCGCTCGGTCTCTCGGGCGGCATTTTTGTGGGAGAACCCCAGTCGGGGTGGGCAAATCGGCAGTGAAGCTTTGTGGGGCGATTCTTCCTTGCTCGAAGGGTGGCGGTTTTGTTAGACGGTCTTAGGTTAGGGTTGATAAGAAAGAAAACTTCAGATGGGCCAACTTAGTTCAGGGAACCTGAAGAGTAAGAAGAGGTGGCTTGCTCAATTACAGTGCTAGGCTCGTGCGCCACCCTTGTCAATGTCTTGGTTCCTCAGCCGTAATGCAGTCTGCTGTGGCATATGGTACAGAATGTAATAAGATTTTGCGCGAGGTGACAGTCTATTCCACCAAAGTTGATGACCTTCGTTCGACCAGCTCCAGGCTCATAATCAGGGTCTACTCCGGCCCAGGTTCACAAGTCTATTGACATCCGGTGACGGAACGCGCAAAATCCTCCCCAATACGCCACGAACCGTCTCCCAATTCTTATCCCCATAATCTTGGGCAGATGCGTATCCGCGTGGCCGGGCCGAGCAACACCTAATCACGCAATCAATAGTCGCAGATCCTTGGTGGGGAAGTACAAGTAGAGGGTTTCTCAAGGGGGTTTTCACAGGTTCACGCAGAGCGCGTGAAAACCTGCGTGGCCTGAGGTGTGTTCAATGAGGCCCTTCCGGTCTCCGTGTTTGCTAGCTCTGGCGCCGATGATCCTCTGGCCGGTGTTCAACGCCGCAGGTCAGATGTTCAATCCTGTGTCCGCAATTCTGAATCCCGTTGTCTTTTCTCCCCCCAGTCTTTCATTTGCCGGCCAACTCGTAACCACCACCAGCGCAGCCCAGAACGTTACATTGAAGAACACTCAGGAAGTCCCGCTGACGATTTCCGGGATTTCTACTTCGGGCGATTTCGGGCAAACTTCGAACTGCCCACTGTCTCCGAACACTCTGGCTGCCGGATCCACTTGCGCCATCTCTGTCACTTTCGCACCCACCGCGCTGGGCCCACGGACAGGGACGCTTGCCGTGTCTGACGATGCAAGAACGAGTCCCCAAACGACGAGTCTCTCGGGAACGGGGTCATTGTCTGGGCTGGTGACAATTTATGTCACGCCGATTAGTCCGACCGTGCCCGTTGGCGAATCGCAACAACTGGTTGCGACCGGCACATTTAGTCAGGGGCAGGCTATAAACATCAGCAATTTTGTCACTTGGTCTTCTTCTGCCACTGCGGTTGCGCTGGTGAATCCTCTCGGTTTGGTGCAGGCTCTTGCGCCGGGAGTGGCGATCATCACGGCGAGCTACGGATCAGTCAACGGACAAGCCTCGGTTACCGTGACCTCGCCGGTCCTGAGTTCGATCGCGGTTACACCCACCAACCCGGCTGTTCCTGTCGGTGCTTACCAGCAATTCACTGCTGTGCTCACCTATAGCGATGGTAGTACCAAGGACGCAACCAGCGAGGTGAACTGGTCTTCTTCGGCTACGGCGGTAGCCGCCATCAACAGCTTGGGGTTGGCCACTGCCTATTCGCAGGGAAACTCAACCATCAGTGCTTCTTCGGGATCGGTAATGGGCAGTACGGTGCTCATGGTTTCGCAGCCGCAGTGCGCGCTTCCTCCGCCAGGGTTGGTGGGTTGGTGGACCGGGGACGGCAACACCGTGGATATTGCCGGCAACAATTCCGGAACCCTGCAGAGCGGCGCAACCTACGGCGCCGGAGAGGTTGCCCAGGCCTTCACATTTGGGGGTAACGGCGCCTCCGTGCTGGTTAATTCCCCTGTGTATTCGCCCGCCGCTGGCACCGTTATGTTTTGGTTCATGCCGAGCGGAACAGGCGCTATCACGGGCAGCTACGCTGGAGGTCAGAACCGCGCTCCTGGGTTCTCGATCGACTCCGGCGGCAATCTGAATTGGGAGTTTGGGAACCTGTCCGCTCAGTCGGTCGGACAGGTCAGCCCCAATCAGTGGTATCACGCTGCTATGACCTACTCCAATTCCAATTCTGGGGTGAACGTCAGCGTGTATTTGAACGGGGCCTTGGTGGCCAGTGCGATTGCCTCTGCGAATACCGCCTGGAATCCGCAGTTGGCAATCGGCGCTTACCTGAATGCGCAACCGCTATCTTTCACCGGCTCGCTGGATGAATTTTCCATCTTCAATGAAGCCTTGAGTTCGCAGCAAATTCAGCAGGTCTACAATGCGTTCAGCGCGGGCATGTGCAAGCCCACGCTGCAAACCATCACCGTCAGTCCGGCCAATGCCTCGCTTGCCCCTGGGCTGTCACTGCAGTTCGACGCAGTGGGAAGTTACAGTGACAACACGACGCATGACTTGACCACGTCTGCCGGTTGGAGCACCGCGGATTCGACCGTAGCTACAATCAACGCGAGCGGCCTGGCAACGGCTATCGCAGACGGAAGCACGACGGTTTCGGCCACGTTAGGATCAGCCAACGGATCGACCGGCCTGACAGTTGCGCCCAGTCTGGTTTCTGTACAAGTGAACCCGTCGAATCCCTCATCCGCGGCAGGAACCACGCAACCGTTCACCGCGACCGGCACATTTAGCGACGGCAGCCAACAAGATGTGACGGGATCGGCGACCTGGAGTTCTTCCCAGCCAGCGGTAGCGACGATTGCCTCGAACGGCCTGGCGACTTGCGTGGCCGCAGGGCAAACCACAATCACGGCAACGGCGGGCTCAGTAGCCGGGTTCACGGTGTTGACCGTGACCGCGGCCACGCTCTCCTCGATCACGGTGAACCCGGCAAATCCCAGCATTGCCGCCGGGACGACCCAGCAGTTCACAGCCGCCGGGATTTTTAGCGACGGTAGTCAGCAGGATGTGACCACGTCCGTGAGCTGGAATTCGTCGCTGCCGGCGACCGCGACGATCGACTCCAAGGGGCTGGCGACGGCTGCAGCAGCCGGCCAGACCACGATCACAGCCACATCTGGTTCCATTTACAACTCTGCAACTCTGACCGTAACCCAAGCGGCTCTAGTCAGCATCGCCGTGAACCCAGCGAATCCATCCCTGCTGGTGGGCAGCATGCAGCCGTTCACGGCGACGGGCACGTTCAGCGACAACAGCCAGCAGGATCTAACCAGCGCAGTGACGTGGGGGTCTTCCAATCAAGCAGTTGCGACCATCGATCCAACTGGTGTGGCCACGACATGGTCGGTTGGCTCAACTTCAATCAGTGCCACCCTTAATTCCATCTCCGGTTCCACAACTCTGACCGTGACCTTGCCAGCGCCGACGCTCATATCGATTTCCGTCAACCCTGCCAACCCGTTGATCGCAATTGGCCAGAACCAGCAATTCACCGCACAGGGAACTTATAGCGACGGAAGCAATCAGGATCTGACCAACTCGGTGCTTTGGAGCTCGACTCAACCCGCCATTGCCAGCATCAGCAGCACCGGCCTGGCTAGCGGATTGAGCGGGGGTGCGAGCACGATCGGCGCTGCGTTGGGATCCATCAATGGCTCCGCGACCTTGAATGTCAATCCCCTCGCCCTGGTGTCCATCGCGGTGACTCCGGCGAGTCCCGCCATCGCGCTGGGGACAAACCAGCAGTTTGCGGCTACGGCCACTTACGCGGACGGCAGCACTCTCGACTTGACCACATCCGTGAACTGGAGTTCGTCGGCGCCGGCGGTGGCAACCATCAACCCTGCGGGTTTGGCAACTAGTGTGAGCGTTGGCCAATCCACGATCGGGGCGGCGGCCGCAGGCACCAGTGGGTTTAGCTTGCTGACCGTAACTTCTGCGGCACTGACTTCCATCTCCGTGACGCCCGCAACTCCCACGATTCCACTGGGTACAACTGCACAGTTTGCGGCGACTGGCACGTTTACGGACGGGACCATGCAAGACGTGACCACCTCGGTGCAGTGGGGATCTTCCGACGGTACGGTCGCGACCATCAGCAATGCCGGTGGGACCCAAGGCTTGGCGACCAGTGTGGCCCCAGGGTCGACCACGATCTCCGCCACTTCGGGCACGATTTCCGGATTTGCGCCTCTGACCGTGAGTAGCGCGGCGCTGGCCTCGATCGCGGTCATCCCGGCGACTCCGTCCATTGCGCTGGGAACATCCCAGCAATTCGCCGCGACCGGCACGTTTACCGACGGCAGCCAGCAGGATCTGACAAACTCAGCAACCTGGAGCTCCGGAAGCGTGGCGGTGGCTACAGTAAGCCCGACTGGGCTGGCGACTTCTGTCAGTGTTGGAACTGCCCTGATCACGGCTACTCTTGCCACAATCCAGGGATCGACTCTTCTCACCGTGACCCCGGCAGCAGTGGTCTCGATTGCTGTGAATCCTGCGACCGCGGCGGTTCCTTTGGGAATCAACCAGGCGTTCACGGCCCAGGGAACCTTCACGGACGGCACCATCCAGGATGTCACGAATTCGGCCCACTGGAGTTCATCGGCTCCCGACGTCGCCACCGTCAGCAATTCGCCCGGGGCGAGTGGGTTGGCGACGAGCCTAGGCAGCGGCAGCACGATGATCACAGCAACCCTGACCTCGGTGCCGGGTACGGCAAGCCTTACGGTTACAACCGCGGTCCTGGCCGCTATTGAAATCAGCCCACCGAGCCCCAGCGTTGTTCCCGGAGGCACGATCCAATTCACCGCCACTGGAATCTTTACAGATGGGAGTTCCGCAGATGTTACGGCCAGTGTGACTTGGGCCTCCTCAACCGCCACCGTGGCGACAATCAGTAACTTTGCCGGATCGCAAGGATTGGCCACAGGTACCGGCGCAGGGACGACTAGAATTTCCGCAACCAGTGGTTCGCTTGAGGGATCAAGCACACTGACCGTGCTCGATCAGTTGGTCGCAATCGGCGTTACGCCCTCGAATGCCTTGATCGTTCCAGGCAACAATCAGCAGTTCACCGCGACCGGAACCTATGTTAGCGGCTTGCAAGGCGACCTCACAAACGCCGTGCTTTGGACCTCCTCCAATCCTGCCGTGGCGACCATTGGTTCTTCGGGTTTGGCGATGGGCCAGGCGACCGGCCAAACCACCATCAGTGCCAGCGCGGCATCGGTCAGTGGGCTCGCCGCTCTCGGGGTGACGCCAATTCAGCGTGTGGTTATCATCTTTCAGGAGAATCGTACGCCCGACAATCTATTCCAGGGTTTGCCGGGCGCCGATATCGCAAGCAGCGGGATCAACTCCAAAGGCCAGGTGATTCCACTCGCGCCCGAGCATCTCGCGAACAACTACGACATGAGTCATTC
>Ga0335079_10002915_pt1 | contig 19713 bp, 18 predicted proteins | sample Lox_Sample_33_FD_206719 | JGI IMG/M metagenome (GOLD analysis project Ga0335079, IMG submission 206719) | Soil microbial communities from Loxahatchee National Wildlife Refuge, Florida, United States - Lox_Sample_3.3 | ecosystem: Environmental > Terrestrial > Soil > Wetlands | place: USA... | reverse complement strand
TGAACGAACCGGGATCGTCGAGGACTTCGCCGTCACGATTGCCCAGGATGTTTGTCGAATACCATCCGCTGAGGCCAAGCAGGCGTGCCTTGAAGGCGGGCGCGAGGACCGTCTTCATTAGAGTCTGTCCGGTTTTGAAGTCTTTTCCGCAGATCGGCGCTTCGTTCTTGCGCGAAAGTTCGAGCATGACCGGCAGGTCAACGGTGAGATTCGGCGCGCCGTTGGCGAACGGGACACCTTCCATCAGCGAGGCATAGGCATACATCATCGAGGGCGCGATCATTTCGTCGTTCTCGCGGAGGGCCTTTTCGAATGCCTTCAGCGACTGATGCGCTTCTGTCGGCTCGATATAGGATTCGGTTGAGCCGCACCACATCGTGATCAGGCGGCTGGCGCCGCTCGACTTCTTGAAGTCTCGAATGTCCTGGCGGAGTTGTTCGGCCAAGTCCATCTTCGACTTGCCCTTCTTCACGTTCGGTCCGTCGATCTTCTTGACGTAGTTATGGTCGAACACGGCGGGGCGTGGCTTGATCGACGACAGGAACGGCTTGAGTTGTTCCAAGAGACGATAGTCGAGGACGCCCGCATTTGACGCGGCCTCGAACATGTTGTCTTCGAAGATGTCCCAACCGGTGAAAACCAGATCATCGAGACCGGCCAGTGGCACGAATTCCTTTACTTTGGGGGAGCGGCCGTCGGTGCGCTTGCCCAGCCGGATGGTGCCCATCTGGGTGAGCGAACCGATCGGCTTTGCGAGCCCTTTGCGGATGGCTTCGACCCCGGCGACGAAGGTTGTGGCAACGGCGCCCATGCCTGGGATCATGACGCCAAGTTTGCCCTTAGCCGGCTGTACGGTGCCGGTTTCAGTCACTGATGGCTTGCTTCGGCGCGCGCTGCTGCTGCGAGCGGCGAGCTTCATCTCGCGTCCGGCGCGTTCGGCATGGGCCAGTGCGGTTTCTCGGTGCTCGTGTTCGCGGGCGGATGACGCTGTCGAAAACTGCTTGCGATGACGACGGCCGTCCGCATCCCACCAGTCGGCCATGAATACTCCCGGGCGTTTCTGATACATGTATGAGTCCTTTCGTGGTGGCGGTGGCCAGCCACCGCCACCGTCACCATACATGGTCTCATGTCCCCCGGCTTCGAGGCAATCGATCCTTGGGCAGAGGTGTCGAATTCTGCACCGAGCTGCAGCTACCAGCATTCAACGATTGGCGACGCGTAGCCGTCTCGAAGCGTCGAGCCATGCCATCCAAATCTCCACTTATCCTGGCAAACATGGCCATGGGCACCGAATGCGTGACGAATCTCACGCATCAATTCTTTGAATTGGACGGGCGCGTCATTGCTGCCGCATACTGGAGTCACTTCGACCACCAGCTAGGTTTGCCGGTCCCAGCGAAGTCGCTGATTATGGGCTTGCCGTGATTGCCGCCCGTAATCTCCTGACCTTGTCGTTCTCCACTACAGCCTGAGCCCATGCGATCCGTGTGTCTTGCGGACAGCGTGCTCGTCAGACTTGCCCTTTCCCAAAGCGGAAGACGGGCAGAAATGGAGATTCCATGAAAACGCTTCGAAAACTTGGTTATGCCGCGCTTCTGGCGGCAACGATTTTCAACTATGCACCCACCCTTGCCTCAGCCGAAGAACCATCACGCGGTCACTTCAAACTCGCGCATGATGTGCATTGGGAAAATGCGGTTGTTCCTGCGGGAGAATACGCGTTCTCCTATGATCCGGACAGCATCTCTCCCGTACTGACCATCACAAAGCTGGACGGCCTGCGCACATCGTTCATGCTGATGGTTCCCGCAAGGGAAGAGAGTTCTTCAAAAGGCTCGAACGTTCTTGTCTTGGAGAGCACAGCGGTAGGCAGCTACGTGAGTACCATGAAGTTAGCGGAATCGGGCGTGACTTTGCGTTTCTGGCTGCCGCGCGCGACGGAGAAGCAGCTTGCGAAAGCTGAGCCCGCGGGAGCGACCTCGGGCCAATAGACTCATCCAGTGATACCAGGCGGATGCCAACCAGCATCCGCCTTTTTGCTGCTGCATTTCAGCGACAATACAACTCCCAAAGAACACGAACCCACACAAAGGTCGGATTATCCTTCGTGAACCCGGTGTGTGGTTTAACCTTTTTGTTCTTAATTTTTAGGCGGGAGAGCCTTGCGAGTTGCCGCGTACATCATCGCTGAGAACGATCGCCTCTGCGATTTCCCTCATGGGACGTCGTTTCTGACGGCTCTGCCGCTGAATCGCAAGATAAGCTTGCTCTTCGTTCAGCCCAAGGTCGCGCTGCAGAATTCCCTTGGCGCGCTCCACAACTTTTCTGGTCTGTAGTTGCTCCGTCAGATTCGAATTTGCTTCCTCCAGACGTGCCAGTTCGATTTCTGCTCCAACCAGGAAGCCGACGGTCGAGATCATGCGGATTTCCCGTCGCCGATAGACATGATGATGGCGGTGCTGCAGATTGATCACGCCTACAACGCGTCCTCTCGAGAGGATCGGGACAGACAAGAATGCCTCGTAACTATCTTCCGGCAATTCGTGGAAAAACTGGAACCGAGGGTCCTGGGCGGCGCGCTCAGGAATGGCAACTGGCTCGCGATGCTCAGCAACCCATCCGGTAATTCCCTGCCCGACGCGCAATTTCAGACGGTCGACTACTTCCTGGTGGGGATTCTTGGATGCGCGAAGAACCAGTTCGTCATCTTCGAGGACATACAAGAGGCAGGAGTCACATTTTACGAGGGCAGAAGCAAAATCCACGACACGGGCCAGAACCTCATGAAATCCCTCAGCCGCGCTGAGCCGCACCGTGATTTCATGAAGTACATCAACATGCGAATCTTCTACAGAGATCAACGTGTCCATGAAGAACATTATTGATTTTGTAGAGATTCAGTCCAATTCCAAATTTTGATGGATGCGATAAAGGAATTCCTTGCGTTTCGTTACGAAACATTTACATCCGGAAAGCAACGTGATGCATCACGGGAAACATCGAAAGACACACAAATACACTAGATGAGGCGTGGCCAATTGGCGGGACGCGCTACTTCGCCGGAACTGCCAGAAACCAGATCAGTATTCCAAAGAGAATCAACGCTCCCAGCAGCGAAAAGGCCGTGTGCAGCGGATGGAATTGGAAATACGGATTACGTGCGAAACGATGATGCCTGGCCGCCAGCATGAGACCCTCCTTCGAGCACAAGGGTGGCAACAAAGCCGTCCAGGATATTGTCGCACTTTCAAAAGGCGTGTTCCAGTCTTTCAACGTGTGATACACCATTCGAATGCCTGAGAGAGTCGTAATTATTACGGGAGCATCTAGCGGCTTCGGCCTGCTGACATCGGTGGAGTTCGCCAAAGCAGGTTTCCGCGTGGTAGCCAGCATGAGAGATATGAGCCGACGCGCGAACCTGGACCAGGCTGCAGCTGCAGCCGGCCTCGCAGCGAGTCTCGATGTGCGGGCGCTTGATGTGACTCGCTTCGATGACCTCCCCGAATTCATTGATGGAGTTATTCGCGACTATGGCCGGATCGATGTGCTGGTGAACAATGCCGGATTCGCCGTGGGCGGATTTGCCGAGGACATCCAACTGAAAGAACTTCGTTTACAGTTCGAGACGAACTTCTTTGGAGCGGTGGCGATGACCAAGGCAGCGCTTCCGGTTATGCGCGAGCAGCGGTTGGGACACATCATCCAGATCTCCTCTATTGGCGGACTACTAGGATCTTTCTCCGTCAGCAGTTACTCAGCGTCGAAGCACGCACTCGAAGGATGGAGTGAATCTTTGCGTTTGGAAGTGAATTCGCTTGGCATTAAGGTTGTGCTGGTCGAGCCTGGAGCTTTTGATACGGGAATTTGGACGCGGGGCGCGCGGATGGGCGCGAACGCGGTCAAGGATTCGTCGCCAAATTATCAGCGCAGCCTGCGCATGCGCACCGCGATTCAGAAATTACCGAAAGCCGATCCGACCGCAGTGGCACGTAAGGTTGTTCGCATCGCGCAAGATCCCAATCCTAAGCTACGGTATTTAGTCGGAGGAGATGCCAAAATTCAACTTGCGCTTAAACGGATTCTACCCTGGAAGATGTATGAGAGGATGATTGCGAATTTCCTGAAAATCGACGAGAGCTAGACCACCAAGGACACGAAGGTTTGTTAGTTTTTCTTCCTGTTTTAGAGCCTTCCTGGCGAATGATTCTATTTCCCTTCTAGATCGACTGCCTTAATCGGCAAATCCCAGTGCGCGTCGAGGATCTCGAAGCGGCGCTGCTCTTCGCGGTTGTAAGTTTCCTGATCGGGCCAGAGTTGTTTCTTGATAGCGTCTTCATCGAAGGTCTCGTTTGCGACAGCTGCATTCTTGAAGACGATGGTGACGCGGTAGTCCCATCGTCCATCTTCCGTTGTGTGATAGCGCGGCTGATCCATCCAGACCTTCAGCATGCGTCCCATCTCGACTTCTTTCTTCAGAAGTGGATAGTGATTCTTCTTGAAGAGCTTCAGGAATTCATCTGCGTGACCCCATTTTGTCTTGTAGTAGTACTCGACGACGAAGGGCTTATCGGAAGCCTGAACACTGGCCAAGACCGGGACTACAAACACGAGGAAAAGACTGATGGCTAAGAGGCGGCGGGGCATGGAGTCTCCTTACTTGATGCCCTCTGCTTTTACACGACGTTGAGCCTTGGATCAAGTCTGGAAGCGGGCAGGGATTCTCCGCTCCTGTGGGCTGCGCATCACTAACTGTAACTCCACTCAGAAATTCTGCGATTTTGCTCGAGATGTCACTGACGGCTAACCGCTGACGGCTGGTTGCTCATCCGGTTCTGCCAGTGACTCCACACGAACCAGATCACGCCGATGACAATAACAGCCCCGATGACGGCGTCAAACTTGTGGAAGTATTTGCCGAGTTCGCGCCAGTTCTGACCGAGCTTCATTCCCAGGTAGGCCAAACCTAGGCACCACGGCCATGATCCGAGGAAGGTATAGATATGGAATCGGCCTCTGGGCATGCGGGCGATTCCGGCCGGGAGTGCAATGAACGTTCGAATAACGGGTAGCAGCCGGGCGATGAAGACCGCGAGATATCCCCACCTCAGAAAGAAACGGTCGGCCCATTCCAGTTCGCGGCGGCCCATCAGGATCCAGCGGCCATAGCGCTCGACCAGTGGGCGCCCTCCGTAAGCGCCAATCTCGTAGGCAACCAGAGATCCCAGATTGCAGCCGATTGCTCCTACTGTGGCGACGCACAGAAGGTTGAAAGTGCCCTGGAACACCAGGTACCCGGCGAAGGGCATGATCAGTTCCGAGGGCAGCGGGATGCAGGCTGACTCAATGCCCATCAGGATCGCGATGCCGGCGTAGCCGGTGGTTGCGACTATCTGGCTGATGAAAACGAATAGAATAGCGAGGATTTTTTCAGTCACGGAATCAGACTCAGTACTCGGCACCCAGTACTCAGTTAGGACCTTTCCACTTTTTGGAGAAGAATGTGAAGCGACAGCTTCAGGTTGAGTTTATCGGAAAAGTCGGCCACCGTCCCGCGGCACTGAACGCACCGGGCTCAGGGTACGAGTAGCGGCTACCGGTTTTAGAACGATCCTTCTTGGGTGAAGGCGTATCCCGGCAAGGTTGCACCCTGAGGGCCTTTGGAGACTTTCACGCGTACCGTTGGCGCGTCAGGAGCCTGGATTCCTGCCGGACGCAGCATAGCGTATTGCGTGAACACTTCGTTGTAAACCTTAGTGACCAGATAATCCTGGCCATCGGCATCGCTGCGCCACACCTGTCCGAGTTGGATTGAGTTTACGGCCACGATCTTATCCTTTTTGTTTGGCTTACTTTCAGAGTATCGAGGCCGGAGAGGGGCGTCAATTCCCTGCAAGGTTACCGAGGGGCAATGCCGAGGATTGCCGAACGCGGATTGCCAAATGCCGATTGGAAATGGCGCCACTTCGGTTGCTATGATGAGCGTCCACGAAGAAAGGATTTTCATGGCCCGCGGAGTTGCTCCTCGTCAATCAGCCCGAACCGGACGTCAGGATAAAGTCAGTGTGGCGCGCGCGCCCTCGCGCGCGAAAGCCGACCAGAAGCAGACCGGCCAACGTTTAAAGAAGGCCCTGCCAGGAGCGCAGACAAAGCCCGCCAAACCGGCCAAGACTGCCAAAGGCTACAACCCAGTTGCTCCGGAACGCGTTGCGGAAATCCTGAAGCGGTTGAATGATCTTTATCCCGATGTGACTTGCGCATTGACGCATGCGAGCGCTTGGGAATTGCTGGTGGCGACGATTTTGTCGGCACAATCGACCGATGTGAATGTGAACCGGGTCACGCCCGAGCTTTTCAAGAAGTATCCGACAGTGCAGGCTTTTGCCGCGTTGAGTCCGGAGCAACTCGAGCCGGACGTCCGCTCGACTGGATTCTTCCGCAACAAATCGAAGTCGGTGGTTGGTGCGGCGAAAAAGATTGTTTCGGAATTCGGCGGAATTGTTCCCGACGATATCGAGAAACTTCTGACTCTACCCGGAGTGGCGCGGAAAACGGCCAACGTGGTCCTCGGGTCGTGGTTCAAAAAGGCGGAGGGCGTGGTGGTCGATACTCACGTCCACCGCATTTCGCGGCGGCTGGAGCTGACGAAAGAGAACGATCCGGCGAAGATCGAGCAGGATCTGATCAAGATTCTTCCACGCGAGCGCTGGATTCTGTTTTCACACCAGATCATCTGGCACGGAAGAAAAATATGCTTCGCACGGAAGCCGAAATGTGCAGAGTGCGCGCTGGAGAACATCTGCCACGCCGGGGATAAGACCTGGAGCACGGTGGAGATGCACAAGGACACTGTGGGATAGACCGATCAGGCGTCCTTACAGGACGCGAGGTGTTTTTCGCGATCAAACCCGGCGTTGGAAACGCCGGGCTATTCTCAGACGTCGCTCTGGGACGAATACCAATCTTTCCAAAATCGACTGTAACGCACCATCACGCATCCAGCGTTAACTTCCAGCGTCAATTTCGAGTTTCGGCTACTCAGTTCCCATCCCATCCAGAATCGGATCGCGCATCCCGCGTAGGCGTAGGGTTGTGCCTCCCAGCGTGAAGATGATCACTTCGTTCTTTCCCTGTTTCAGGTACGGCGCTGGAAGATACAGCGTCTGCTGCGGACCGACATTCCAGAAGCGTCCGAGGGGATGGCCGTTGATCCAAACTGCGCCTTTGCCCCAGCCGCGCGTATCGAGGAAGGTGTCGCCGAGGGACGGCAGTTCGAAATGGCCTCGGTAGAATGCCGGGCCGTTGGCAGGACGCGGCCTGGATAGGATAGGCCCAAAGTGTAGCGTTGAAAGATCATTCATTGGCAGTGGCTCTACTTGCCAGCCGATCAGTTCTTTTCCGGCCAGCGTAACTGGACCGTTGATTCCCTGCCGCTCGTTGCGAAGTTCGAGGCTGAAGTTGATGCGTCCAGTTCCCTCTACCAGCACATCCAGACGATCATTGGCCTTCACGTTCAGCTTGATACGATCCTGCTTCTTTCGCCGATCCAGTGTGCCTACAAGTTGCAAATTGACGTAGACTCGCGCATAACTTCTTAGCGCGGGTAGCATCAAGGCGCCACTCGTTGTCGAAGGGACTGTGGTGCGATACAAGATATAGCCGTACGACTGCCCGAATGCTTCCATGTTGCGCGGACGCTCGACGGACATGAGGCCGGCAGAGTTCTGACTCGAAGGCACCGAGCAATTGTCCAGTACGAACGTACAGTCGCCCCAGAGCGGTGAAATCTTTTCCACTTCGAACTCCGGGATCTCAACAACCGGCAGCGCCGCAGGTGGCTCGGGCAGCGTGACTCCCGGGCGGCGCTTCGCGATCACGTCGCGGAATGCGTAGAACTTCTTTGTCAACGCGCCAGATTCACTCACTGGGGAATCGTAGTCGTAGCTGGTGACGTCAGGCTCGTAGGTGTTGTGGTCCCAGTTGGCGCCGCTCATGAATCCGAAGCTGGTGCCGCCGTGGAACATGTAGAGATTGATGGAGTATCCCTGGCTGAGCATCCAGTCGATCTCTTGTGCCTGCTGGTTCGTATCGGTCACGTGATGATGCTCGCCCCAGTGGTCAAACCATCCATCCCAATATTCGCTGTTAAACACCGGCGTGCCGGGACGAAATTTCTGCAGCTTGGGAATTTCTTTCTTCGCCTCTCCTGCCCCGAAATTGATGGCCGCATGAACGTTAGGCAGTGTACCGTCTGCGAGTTCGTCTCCGCCATCCGCCGTGAACAGGAGCGAGTCGGTGAAGCCCGCATTGCGCAGCGCGTCGTAAATGCGCTTCATGTAACCCTTGTCTTTGCCGAACGACCCGTATTCGTTTTCGACCTGCACCGCGAGGATTGGCCCGCCACGCGCGAGCTGGAGTGGAGCCAGTTCCTCGCCAAGACGCCTGATCCAGCGTTCTGCTGGCGCCATGAACTTCTCGTCGGTACTGCGCAGCACGATGTTCTGATCCGCAAGCAACCATGCGGGAAAACCACCGAGGTCCCATTCCGCGCATGAATACGGTCCGGGACGCAGGATCACGTATAGTCCTTCTTCCTGCGCCATGCGGATAAACGCCGCAACATCAAGCGAACCGTTGAAGTCGTAAACGCCAGGCTTGGGTTCGTGCGCATTCCAGAATACGTAGGTCGAAACTGTATTCAGGCGCATTGCGCGCGCTTTCTTCAGACGGTCGCGCCAGTACTCGCGTGGAATACGCGCGTAGTGCATCTCGCCAGAAATGATCTGGAACGGCTTGCCGTCGAGGACAAAGTGGTCGCCCTCGATGCCAAAACTATGACGCGTAGCTTGCGGATCGGTCTGTGCTGCCATTGAGAAGCAGAACGCCAGGAATGCTAGAGTGAGAATTCGAATGAAGTGAAATTGAATCAACCTATACATTAAGTGCCTCGAGTGCTCATCGGCATCTGCGGCCTTTCTCCGCGATCGCGGCGGTAAAGCTTTAGCCCCTGGGATCGCAGAGAATTCCGCCGAGTGCGCAGAGAAAACACCGCAGACGGCGCACACCCATCCGATATCTTACGACCGGCCTCTGCTAGACTTTCTCTTCTACATCAACTTGGCATTTCACGCTATGCGCACCGTCATTCTTGCCCTCTTTCTGTTACTGAGCTTCGTTCCATCCCTGCCGGCCCAGACGCTGCCTGAACCGAAGGCGATCACCGATCCAAAGCAGGTTTCCTCGAAACCCAACGCCCAGGTCGAGCCAAAGAGCCTGACGATCGAAAAGCTGTTTATGACTCGCCAGATCGGGGATGCAACCTGGTCTCCGGAGGGCAAGGATGTCGCGTTCATCTCAAACATGAGCGGACGCAACAATCTCTGGATCGTTCCCGCCGAGGGCGGCTTCCCAACGCAACTGACCGTCAGCGATCAGCGGCAGACCAGTCCAGCTTGGTCACCGGATGGCAAGTGGATCGCGTACCAGTCCGACTACGACGGCGACGAAAAATGGGACATCTTTCTCGTCTCCCCGAAGACTGGCAAAGTGGTGAACTTGACGCAAACGCGCGAAATCGCCGAGACGAATCCGACGTGGTCACCCGATGGACGATTCCTCGCCTACGAAGTGAAGCAGAAGAACTCCGGTGCGGTTGAGATCGACATTTACGACATGATCATGCGCGAGGTGCGGCACCTTACCACTAACACGCCTCAGGACAAGCACAATTACAATCCGATCTGGTCGAGAGATGGGAAGTTCATCGTCTATACACAGACGCAATCGAAGGGGACCGACTCGAACATCTTCATCGCCGACGTAGCGACCTGCAAAAGTACGCTGCTTACGCCACATGAAGGAGAGCAGTTGTACTCAGCAAATGACCTTTCACCCGACGGCAAACAGGTGCTCCTAACCTCGAATATGGTAAATGGTTATGACAACGTAGGGCTGTTACACGTCGACTCAAAAAACCTCAAATGGCTCACCCAGGATAAATGGAGGGTTCGCGCCAGCGAATTTTCTCCTGACGGGAAGCACGTCATTTTCCGCGCGAACGTTGATGGCAATCAAGATATCTATCTCTACGATCTCGCCTCGGACAAATCGACGAAACTCCCGATTCCGCCGGGAGTAAACGAACCGGAGGGCGGCCATTCCGCGTTCAGCAAGGACGGCCAAGAACTGCTCTACGTTCACAACGGCCCGACCGCTCCAGCTGATCTGTGGATCTATCACCTCGCCAGTGGCAAGTCGCAGCAAATCACGCATTCTCTGGTCGGCGGCATCCGGTCAGAAGATCTGGTCGAACCAGTTCTTATCCACTATCCCAGCCGCGACGGCAAGTGGACCATCTCCGCTTTTCTCTACGTCCCTTACAACATGGCACGCAATGGGCAGAATGCCGCGATTGTCTACATTCACGGCGGGCCAACGTCGCAGACCATGAACTCCTTCAACCGTTTCATCCAGTTTGCGGCGAATCAGGGATACGTGGTTCTCGCGCCCAACTATCGCGGATCAACCGGTTACGGAAAAGAGTTTCAGGACGCGAATCTTTTCGACATGGGCGGTGGAGATTTGCAGGACGTTCTCGCCGGAGTCGATTGGATTAAACAGACGGGACATCTCGATCCCAAGAAGATCGCGGTCATGGGTGCCAGCTATGGCGGCTATCTCAGCATGATGGCAGTGACCAAAGCGCCGGAGGTCTGGGCGGCGGGTGTCCCGATTGTCCCGTTCGTCAATTGGTTCACCGAAATCGAGAATGAAGACCCGGTGCTGCGCGAGTCCGATCTGGCCACCATGGGCGATCCGGTGAAGAACAAAGCGCTCTATGAAGACCGCTCGCCTATTAACTTCATCGATCAGATCAAAGCACCTCTGCTGCTTCTGGCCGGTGGACATGACCCGCGCTGCCCGAAATCAGAAGCGCAGCAGGTCGTGGACGCTATTAAAAAACGCGGCGGGACGGTCGATTTCAAGATTTACGAGAACGAAGGACACGGTTTCGCCCGGGTGGAAAACCAGGTCGATGCCTACCAACGCGTCGCCAATTTCCTGCTCGCACACGTGGTCCCGGCCGACTGCAGTTGCTCGCTGAACGAGTAGCGATTGCTCTGCGGGCTCGCTGGCCTTTCTTCTCGACCTCCCCGATAAATCTCTTCGATGCAGCGGCTCACACCGGATTACGTAGTAAAGAGAAGCAGAGAAGCTTGCGCTGACGCAACTAGCGATCGGTATTAAGCCCTACTACAGATAACTTCGGTAACTTCTGTTTGTTTTTCTTTACCTTCTACTAACAATCTTCGGCTACACTCCGCTCACCGCAAGAAAAAATTTCCTTCCAGAAAGACCGTTGTGCATTTGTGTCGTGCACGGCGGAGCAAGCGCAAGAAAACAATATTCGGGGGCGTCTTCATGATTCCGTGCCGCTTCGCCAGAAGTGTGCTCGCTGCCTTGGTATTCGTGTGCCTCGCAGCAAGCACGTTCGCGCAAGTGCCTGTGTCGCAGCATGTGGTGCTTGTTATTGATGAAAACTCAAGCTTTAACGATGTCATGGAGGACATGCCGTGGCTTGTGGGTCAGGGCAATACATACGGCTACGCCAACAACTACCACTCAGATAACGGAGGATCCCTGTTCGACTATCTCTGGCTGGCCTCAGGCAGTTGCCACTCTGCAGCTAACTGTACACTGCCTCCGGGGACGCACGACTTCGGCTGCAGCGGGAACTCTTGCACCTCTCCCATCACTGACGACAACATCTTTCGAGAACTGAATAACGCCGGAATTTCATGGAAGGTCTATGCCCAGTCCTATGCCGCAGCCGGCGGGAAGCCAACCACCCCAGACAAAGCCAACGGTACGGATTATTACCGGCGCCACAATGGTGCCACCTGGTACAGCGACATCCTGAGCAATGTCGACGGATCGGCCTCGAAAATTGTCGATTTGTCGCAATTGATGACCGACGTCGACAACAATGCCCTTCCCCGCTATGTGATTATCGTCCCGGACGGCCATCATGACGCACACGATTGCCCGGTAGGCATGCCGACGTGTACAGAGGCGCAGCAATTGGCGGCCGCCGATCAATTCCTGAGCGCAAACCTGCAACCGATCCTCAATATGCGCGATTTTCAGGCGGGAGGCACCGGCCTGATCATTGTCACCTTCGACGAATGCGCCGGAGGAACCAATCAGGGTTGCGGAGCCTCGGTCTATACGGCGGTACTCGGTCCGCAAGTCAAGCCTCACACGGTGTCCGGGACGTACTACAAGCACGAAAATGCGCTCAGGACGATGCTCGACAGCCTGGGAATCAAAAATTATCCGGGGGCGTCTGCCACCGCAGCGGACATGTCGGATTTCTTCCACGTCAACACCAACAAGCCGCAAGTGATCATGAGTTCTCCGGTCAACGGGGCAAATATGGGCTCTCCCGTTCTGGTGCAGGCGTCGGCTACTCCGAGCATCGGAAATCACATTACCGGCTGGGTAGTTTACGTCGATGGCAAGAACTTGTACGGCGCGGGAGCCGTTACTGCAATTGACGCGAACATCGCGATGAGCAACGGAAATCACACTGTGATCGCCCGCGCGTGGGATTCCTCGGGCAACTTCGGCGATCAGACCGTGAACATCTCGGTGAACGCCAGCAAGCCGTCGGTTTCAATCTCGACCCCGGGCAACAATTCAAACGTCGGCTCTCCGATGAACCTGCAAGCCTCTGCCACGCCTTCCAGCGGGCAAAGGATTTCCGGTTGGTGGGTCTATGTCGACAGCGTCGGCAAATACAATACCGGGTCGGTAAACTCGATCAACACCAACTTAACGCTCACGCCAGGCTGGCACAATATCGTCGTCCGAGCGTGGGATACCTCCGACGACTACGGCGACCAGACTATCGCCGTCAACGCCACAACTAGCAAGACGGCGGTGACCGTGTCGTCGCCGGCTCCTGGATCGAATGTAAGCTCACCGATCGCGCTGCGTGCCTCGGCTACTCCAATCAGCGGGAAAACGATCGTCGGATGGTGGGTCTACCTTGACAGCAAAGGCGTGTACAACGCCGGAGCCGTGAACTCGATCAGCCCGAATATCGGCGCTTCACCCGGAAATCACACTCTTGTGGTTCGCGCCTGGGATTCTTCCGGAGGCTATGGCGACCAGACCGTCCCCGTCACGGTCAAACAGGGCGGCGTATCGGTAAACATTACATCGCCAGCGAATGGCTCTTCCGACAATTCACCGGTGAATGTCAAAGCCAACGCATCGTCGTCGAATGCGATTAAAGGGTGGGAGATCTATGTGGATTCCGTCCCCACGTTCAACCAAGGCGGAGGCAATCAGATCAATCATTCCCTTTCGCTCAAACCCGGCACGCACGCTCTCATGGTGCGCGCTTGGGATACCTCAAACGCATTCGGAGATCAGACTGTGAAAATTACGGTGCCGTGATCGGCTGACGAAGAGGCGACGATTCCTGCAGCAGTAGCCGTCTCTCTCCGCGCGGCTACTGCTGCTGTTGCTGCTCTTGCTCCGATCGCAGGGCAGCAGGACGGACTAGTGTCGGTCGTGATCGTACAACGAATGGAGTCTCGGCTGCCTCGCTCACTGCTTGGCTGGCCGGGCTCACCCGAACAGCAACGCTCAACTCGCCCTCTGCGTCGCCCTTGTAGACTCCGCGGGTCGGGGGGACATCGGCGTAGTCACGGCCCAGGGCTACTCGAATGTGACGGTCTCCACCGACCAGATCGTTGGTGGGGTCGAAAGCCACCCAGCCAAGACCCGGAACCAGCGCTTCGACCCACGCGTGCGATGCGCCTTCCAACGAGCGGTCTTTCTGTTTTTCATCTCGATGGAACATGTATCCGCTGACGTAACGGCATGGCATTTTCAGTCGCCGTACGAGGGCGATCAGGATGTGGGCGAAATCCTGGCAGACACCTTGCCGAGCTTTCAGTGCCTCATCGATCGGCGAGTCCACTTTTGTGCTGTGTGGGACATAGGCAAACAAGCTGTACATCGCTGTGTTGAGCTCCGAAAGTAATTCGAATGGATTCCCACGGCGCTCACAGCGGAGTAACTCCGCCAGTTCCTCAAGCAACGGTGTCGAACGCGCAAAGTGGCTGGGCAGCAGCATCTCCCAGTAATCACCCGATGCCACCTGCGCATCGAGATCAGCCCAATCTCCGCAATCCGCGGCGCGCGGAGTCGGCGATAGCTGCACTTCAACGGAAGACTCGGCAGTGACCTTGACTTGCGTGTGGGCCGCCGCAATATCGAAATGATGAACCGTATTACCCAGGAAATCCCGATACTGCATCACATTTGCCTGCGGCTCGATTTTGAGGCTGAAACTCAGGCAACGTTGCTCGCCGTCGGTGCGCGGTTGCAGACGAACCTCCATGGTGCTCTCGCGCACCGCAGGCTCATACTGGAAGGTTGTGATGTGACGGACGGAAAAGATCATTGCGTAATTTCGCCGTTCAGTAATTTGGTACTTTGAAAAACCTCGAATCCAATCTGACGTGCTACGCGCAGTACAGGTTTACAGATTACAAAATTACAAAATCACCCCAATTACAGAATGGCATCAGGCCAGCGCCGACTCGACCGAATAATCGAAATAGACTTGATGGATGGCGTTATGGGCCTGCGCGCATTGCCAACGCACGCTATCGAGATAAGCCGCGGCGCCCGCTGACAAAATCTCCTGGATCTGGCTGAAATTCAGTGTAGCCTGCAGACGTCCCGCGAGACGCTCGGGTTGCTCGGCACGCCGGTCCGTCATTTCGCCAATGCGGTTGAGCGCCGCGTGAACCATATCGACAGAAAAGCGCACCGAATGCGGGAACTCCGCGTTCAACAAAAGAAACTCCGCTACTCTCATCGGGCGCATTTCTGCGGTATAGGTCTTGCAGTACGCCTCGAATGCCGCGCACGATTTCAATAATCCGACCCACTCAAGATATTCCTCGGTCTCGACCGACTGATCGGGAGGTTGGGCCAGCTTCCCGAAATGCGCGCCGATTAACCGTGCCAGCGTGTCGGTGCGTTCAACGTACCGGCCAAGTTGGATATACTGCCAACCCTCGCCATGCGACATCGTGGAATCCGTCACTCCCTGGAACAGGTGTGCGCCCTCCTGCACAGCGCGAAAGAAAACATGAGAGTTCAGAAGCCAAGATTCGCCCTTACTTGTATTGCTCACTTGCAGGTAGAGTCTGTTGAGCTGCTCCCACATTTCTGTGCTGCACTGTTCGCGCACCTGCCGCAAATTCTCCCGGGCCGCAGCCACGCACGAGAGGAGCGACGATGGATTCGTGCGCTCGAGGGTCAACAGGTGTGTGACCGCCACCGCGTCGATCTTGCCATCTTCCGGCGACACAGTTTGCAACGCATTCAAAAGCCGCAGCCAACGTCCCGAGCCAGATTCCGGTGACTGATCGAGCCTTAGTTGCAGGTCCACCTCGATCAGGCGCGCTGTATGCTCAGCTCGCTCCAGGTAGCGGCTCATCCAGTACAAGCTGTCCGCGACCCGCGAGAGCATGGCTGTTCGTCTGCGATCGTTCATGGTTCAGTGGTCAGCACACGAAGCTCACCGGCGCCCCCATTTTGATTTACTGGCCATCAGTTCCTTAACACCCAAGTGTCCTTACTTCCGCCGCCTTGCGAGGAATTTACGACCAGCGATCCCCGCCGCAATGCCACGCGTGTCAAGCCTCCCGGGACCAGCGTCACATTTTCTCCATACAGGATGTAGGGACGCAGGTCGACGTGACGTGCCTGCACTTCACCATCAAGAAAGCACGGTGCTCGCGACAGACTCAGTGTGGGCTGCGCAATGTAATTTCGCGGTTCGGCCTCAATTCTTCTCCGGAATTCGTCCCTTTCCAGTTCCGTGCTGTGCGGCCCAATCAACATCCCGTAACCGCCCGACTCGCCAACTGCCTTAACGACCAACTCATCGAGATGTTCGAGGACGTAGCTCTTCTGCGCGCGGTCGTTGAGCAGATATGTCTGGACGTTCTGCAAGATGGGCTCCTCGCCGAGGTAATACCGGATGATCGCCGGCACATAGGCATAGAGTGCTTTGTCATCGGCGACACCGGTGCCGATCGCATTGGCAAGAATCACGTTCCCCGCTCGATACGCATTGAACAAACCCGGCACGCCGAGGCTTGAATCCTGCCGGAAGCAGAGCGGATCGAGAAAATCGTCGTCCACGCGGCGGTAAATCACATCCACGCGGCGCAAGCCCGCGGTCGTCCGCATGTAGACAATATTGTCGTGCACCAGGAGATCGCGCCCTTCTACCAACTCAATCCCCATCTGCTGCGCCAGAAATGTGTGCTCAAAGTATGCCGAGTTAAATACGCCTGGCGTCAGCAAGACGACTTTCGGCTCATGTCGAGCCGAGGAACTCTCTGGTGCCAGAGCGCGAAGAGTGGCCAGCAACGCCTGCGCATAGTGATCAACCGGGCAGACTCCGTAATCGCGGAAAAGTGTGGGAAACACCTTCTTCAGGACCTTGCGATTCGCCAGCATGTACGAAACGCCGCTGGGGACGCGCAAGTTATCTTCGAGCACGGCAAAGCTGCCGTCGGGCAAGCGAACCAGGTCTGTCCCGCAAATGCTGACATAGATGCCGTTCGGAGGAGATATTCCGCGCATCTCGCGGCGAAAATGCCGGCAGCTATATACCAATTCCCGCGGAACGATTCCGTCTGTCAGAATTCTGCCCTGATGATAGATGTCTTCCAGAAACAGATTCAGCGCCGCTATTCGCTGCGTGAGCCCGTTCTCGATCTTCCGCCACTCGTCGAAAGGAATAATTCGGGGCAGAAGATCGTTGGGGAAGACGCGCTCGGTTCCTTCGTCATTTCCGTAGACAGTAAAGGTGATTCCCTGATGGAGGAACGAAAGATCTGCTGCCTGCTGGCTCTTGCGCAACTCATCCGGGGGCAACTCCAGCAATCGCTGAAAGAGCGCCTTATAGTGCGCGCGAGGCGTACCCGGCGCGGCGAACATCTCGTCGTACGCCGAATCGAACTGGTAGTTTCGAAACGGCGGGCGAAAAAGCGTGAGCGGAGCTTCCGGAGGGTTGATCCGGTGCACTATCCCGCGCGTTCGGGTACGGCTCGTCTGCACCCCTAGGACTCTAGGGGCGAGACCCGCGATGAGTCCAATCGAAATTGTTTATTGGGGAGATTCGGATTTCACGGGCTGGCCTGAACAATCAGATACCCAGTTCGGCAAGCTTTGCGATATCCCGGCCCAGAACGGCTCTATCCCCTCGCACCACAATCGGACGCTGGATCAGTTCGGGATGTTTCGCCATTAAAGCAAGCAACTGATCATCGTTCAACTTCTTCCCTGCGACGTGTTGGCTGTACGCCTCTTCCTTAGTGCGCAAGACTTCATTCGGCTTGAGGCCTGCCTTCCGCAATAGGTGCTTCAGACTCGCCGCGGTAAGCGGCTTTTCCAGGTAATTGACGGTTTCATATTCCACACCTTTTTCAGCCAAGGCCCGCTTGACCTCGCGGCACTTGCTTCAGGTGGGCTTCTCGTACACGACCACTATCGTCGCGTTCTTTGCCACGGCCTACTCCTTTTCCCCGGAAGTAAATGTAGTCCACGGTCCGGCTTTCATGTCGCGCAACAACGGCTTCTGCCACGAATACTCGGGATGACGCTCCAGGAACGGCTCGGCCAAAAAGTCCTCACCGCAAGGGTGCCCGGCACGCGCCACAAAACTCATTTTGGCTGCCATCGAGCTGTCCGTCGCCTTTCCCTGCACCGCGCCGGCGGGATTGTAGGCGGCCCAATCCCATTCCTTCACACCGCGCTGAGAGTTGTCGACATGGCCGCAAAGACCACGTTCGTTCGGCTGATTCTTCTTCTCGAAGGTGTCTTCGTGATCTGCTAAGAAGGACTGCGCCATCTGTACATCGATCTTTCCCTGGGCTTGCTTCATCAACTCTTCCCAGCGAATATGCCGGGCATTCGGCGAAGACGAAGCATCGTTGGGATCAAATGTCGTCTCTTCTTTGATTACTTTCGGATCGCGCGCAAAGTTCGAACTGACGAAGTATCCATCTTTGCTTCGCCACAGTGGTGTGTTCTTCAGGCCGAGTTCCAGGTAAGCAATCTCTCCCGTCTTGCGATCGCCAATCAGCCAGTCGTTGGCGTACCCGCCATTATTGCCCTCTTTAATGATGCGGACGTAGTCGTCGATGCTGTTTGCATATTGCAGAGCCTTACGCGCACGCATGAACTCCGGCTTGCCGTTCGGATCCCAGCCTTCAAACTGAGTGATAGTCGTTTCGGTTACCATCATGCCCGCGGAGTTCACTCCAAAATCGTCATCGCTGACGATCACTCCGGGAAACCCATCCATCAGGATGCGATTCCCGTGTTGCGGCTGAATGTCGAAGATGATGACCCATCGCTCGCCCGCAAGATAACTGGTCCAGTTGTTATGGGCGATGACGATCTGGTGATCCTTGGTCATGCTGCCAGTGGCGATGAATGCGCTGCAATTGCCCGGAGCTTTCAGCTTTTCGTTCTTGGCTGATTTGTTCTGCTTGGCGAGCCACGGAAGGTAATAGTCGGGCACCTCTTCGAAAGCGTTCAGGGCCACGATATCCCATACATCGAGATTGCCGCCGTGCGCTTTTACCCCGTCCGCAATGCCCTGCAGTTCTTGCTGGTATTCGGCATCAATGTGCGGCCAGAGCATCTGCCTGGCGGTCGTGCGGAAGAACTCCCAATCCTTCTGCGATTGATGGGTATCGAAGAGCTTGATCGCTTCAAACGCACCCTGGATCTCCGGCGCCAGAATGTAGCCGTGCTGGTAGCCGATGTCCGAGGGCGAACCTTCAAGGTGAACATACGTCCATCCGCCCTGCTGGAAGCGGTAGGCCTTCTCGATCCGCCCCGCAGGCTTCGTTGCGGCAACTGCTGTAAGACTCACCACCAATCCCAAAACAGCTACACTCCACAGACGTCGGTTTCCCATGATCCCCTCGAAAGAAAGCTGTAGTTAGTGCCGCAACATTCTAGCCGATGCAAGCGGTCGTGAGGGTACAAGTCCATGCAAATCTATGTCATCCCGAGCGAAGCGAGAAACCCGCCGTTCGCCGGGAGTATGGGTACTGAACAGGGCAGGTTCAGGGCGTCCCCGGCGCTCGGATGACAGATTCAGCCTAAATATCCGTCCGCTGTTCCGGATGACGTTTCAAATACCAGCATGGTTGCATGCCAGAGTGCGGAAACAAAGCATTCACGCAAGTCTCGGGCGCTGGAGGGTCGAAGATAAACTGGGTCTTGCCGCTCTTCTGCGCAACTGCGTAGTAATGGCTAACGACAACCGAGCCGTAAGGATTACGATGGGCAAACACCCTCAGCCGGAAAAGCCCCAGATCAACAGCAAAAGCCAGGATCAGGATGCCGAGCAGAGACAGAACAATAGCGAGGAAAACCCGCCGGATTCGATCTCTCAGTGTGAGCGGCCTTTCCAGCATGAGGCCCGATTATACGGCTGACGCTCTACTTCAACGATCCTGCGCATCCTCCGTGTTGAACCACATTGAAAGTGTCCCCTTGAGACCACATTAGAAGTGTCCCCTTTAGAGTTCCTCCGGGGGAGGAACTGAGATTGGGGAGAACTGGATTGAGCAAGAGAGAGTTGAGCCGAGTAGA
>Ga0335079_10002913_pt1 | contig 19718 bp, 16 predicted proteins | sample Lox_Sample_33_FD_206719 | JGI IMG/M metagenome (GOLD analysis project Ga0335079, IMG submission 206719) | Soil microbial communities from Loxahatchee National Wildlife Refuge, Florida, United States - Lox_Sample_3.3 | ecosystem: Environmental > Terrestrial > Soil > Wetlands | place: USA... | reverse complement strand
GGCCTCGTCCCAGTCCAGCGGGGCGTACCCCGCAGTACCGGTCGTAATGCCGGACGGGCGTATCCGCCGGAGCCGCCCGAGCGCTGCGGTGACGAGCCGCCGCGCGCAGGAGCCGTCCCGCTCCGTCAGCCGAGTCACCGGCCGGCGTTCCTTGCGAGCGGGATGTTCGCCCTTATGCAGACCGCCGTGGCGGTGTCAAAAGATTCGCAGCGGGCAAAAATTTGGTGCGTTGAATCAAGGTCTTGCAAATCCGCTGGCGTGGCGCGCAACGCGCCGCCTCGCGCGGCACGCAAAATAAAGATTCGCAAACCGGCCTTAAGTGCTTGCGCCGCAACAAAAATCCAAAAACGCCGCGATGCGCGGTTACGCCGGCCGCCCGTAACACGCGACGAGGCGGATCACGCGGTCCCGATCATCGAGCTCAAAGATATCGCTCACCGTTACGCCCGTTTCGCGGCGAAAGATCATGCAGATGGTATTCACGCCGAACAGCACATCGACCAGCTCGAAATGCAGGCCGGGCGCCTGCAAGCCTCTCGCGAAATACGCTCGCACTTCCGCCTTGCCATGAAGCCAGCCGTCGGCGCGGCCCATGCGCGCGACCACCGCCGGCGACGACAGCGCGACATCGTCGGCGTAGTGCGCCATGATCGCGTCGAGATCGCGCCTGTTCCAGGCGTCGCACTCGGCGGCGGCCCAGTCCCGCGCTTCCTGCCAGGTCTTCATCGGCTTCTCCGAATTCTCATGGCCTCGCCGAAGTGACGATGCCGAGCCGCTGCCAGTCGGCGCGCGGAATCTGGGTGGCGCGGTTGGTGGCCAAATTCCGCTCGACGGTCTCGGCGACTTCCACGCTGACAGCCATCTGCATCAGATAAAGCCGATATTGATCGCCGAAATATGACTGCAGGCCCTTTTGCTCTTCCGCGGAGACGTTGGGAGCGAGACGGTTGGTGATGCGCGTCGGGCCGATGACGACCTTTGCGCCCGGCGGAAGCGTGCGGTGCACGCCGCCCGCCAGGACCAGCACGCAGACGATATCGCATTCGACCGATGTCGCGTCGATCTTGGCATCGAGCGGCTTGCCGCTGCGCTTGAGCGCGAAACACGCAGCGTCGGTCACGCCCGCGCATTCATTCGGAACCGTGGTGCCGACGCCGACATCGAGGCCGCGCTCGCGAATGATCTTGCCGAGCGTGGTCGCGACCTTGAGGTCACCTGCGCCCCAATTGTTCAGGACGATCGGGACTTTGCGGTCGCCGAGCCGCTGCACGAGCGCAAACAGCCGCTTGAAGGTGTCCCATTCGACGACGCCTTCGGCGGCGATCCAGTCCGAGCAACCCGAGCCGCAAGCCCCTTCCGGTCCGTGCGCTTGATAGAAGATCATAGCACCCTGCGGCGAGCTGACGCCGCCGACCGGCGGCCGCGCCGTGTCCTGCGCACGCGCCGGTGCAAGCAACAGCGCCGGGACGACGACGAGCGCGCCGGCCAGACCGAGCCGCGCCATCGCTACACCGGCAGATTATCGTGCTTGCGCTCCGGCATCTCCACGGTCTTGCCGCGCAGCATGGCGAGCGCTTGCGCGATGCGCGGGCGGGTGGCGTGGGGCATGATGACGTCGTCGATATAGCCGCGCTCGGCGGCGATGAAGGGCGACAGGAAGCGCTCCTCGTATTCACGGGTGCGCGCCGCGATCTTTTCCGGATCGCCGATATCGGCGCGGAAGATGATCTCGACCGCGCCCTTGGCGCCCATCACCGCGATCTGCGCCGTCGGCCAGGCGTAGTTGACGTCGCCGCCGATGTGCTTCGACGCCATCACGTCATAGGCGCCGCCGAACGCCTTGCGCGTGATCACGGTGACGAGCGGCACCGTGCATTGCGAATAGGCGAACAGCAGCTTTGCGCCGTGCTTGATCAGGCCGCCGTATTCCTGCGCGGTGCCGGGCAAAAATCCCGGCACGTCGACGAAGGTGACGATCGGGATGTCGAAGGCGTCGCAAAAACGAACAAAGCGCGCCGCCTTGCGGCTGGCGTCGGAATCGAGCACGCCGGCGAGCACCATCGGCTGGTTGGCGACGAAGCCCACGGTGCGGCCAGCGATGCGGCCAAAGCCGACGACGATGTTGCGGGCGAAGGCCTCGGACAGTTCGAAGAAGTCGCCTTCATCAACGACCTTCAGGATCAGCTCCTTGATGTCGTACGGTTTGTTTGGGTTATCGGGCACCAAGCTGTCGAGCGACCGGTCGGTGCGCGCGATGTCGTCGAACGACGGCCACTCCGGCACGCCCGCCGTGCAGTTCGGCGGCAGAAAATCGAGGAGCCGCCGCATCTGCAGCAAACACTCGACGTCGTTGTCGTAGGCGCCGTCAGCGATCGAGGATTTGGTCGCGTGTACCGAGGCGCCGCCGAGCTCCTCGGCGGTGACGATCTCGTTGGTCACGGTTTTGACCACGTCGGGGCCGGTGACGAACATGTAGCTGGTGTCGCGCACCATGAAGATGAAGTCGGTCATCGCCGGCGAATAGACGTCGCCGCCGGCGCACGGGCCCATGATCACGGAAATCTGCGGGATGACGCCCGAGGCGATGACGTTGCGCTTGAACACCTCGCCGTAGCCGCCGAGCGCCGCGACGCCTTCCTGGATGCGGGCGCCGCCGGCGTCGAACAGGCCGACGATCGGGGCGCGGGCGCGCATCGCCATGTCCTGGATCTTGATGATCTTCTGGGCGTGCGTTTCGGACAAAGAGCCGCCGAACACGGTGAAGTCCTTGGCGAAAGTGAAGACAGTGCGGCCGTTCACGGTGCCCCAACCGGTGACGACGCCGTCGCCGGCGATCTTCTGCTTGTCCATGCCGAAGTCGGAGGAGCGGTGCTCGACGAACATGTCGAGCTCCTGGAACGAATCGCGGTCCATCAGGAGCTCGATGCGCTCGCGCGCTGTCAATTTGCCACGTTTGTGCTGGGCGTCGATGCGGGCCTGGCCGCCGCCCGCCCGGGCGCCGGCGCGGCGCTCTTCCAGTCGCTCGATGATGTCGGTCATGGCGTTTTCCACGCGGCGCCGGGCTGGCCGGATTCGCCTCTGCGGCGATTATTAGCAAGACTTAGGCCAAGCGTCACGGCGCGGGCCACGCGCTCACGGCCGTGCGATGGCCAACGCCCTATTGCCAACGCGCCCTATGAGTTACCGCCGAGAATGTCGGCCAATCGCTTGACGGCGCGAACCGCGGCTGAGGCCGTGCCAACCTGGCGCACCGCGGCTTGGGCTTCGGTGGCTCCAGGGCCGATGATGCCAAGGCCGACCGGCTTTTTCAGCTTGAGCTGAAGTTCGACGAGCGCCCGGTGCACGACATGACCCATGACTTCGCCGTGCAACGTCTCGCCACGCTCGATATAGCCCAGCGCGACCACACCAAGAACATCCGGGCGCGACAACTCCACTTCCGTGATTAACGGCAGCTCGTAGCAGCCCGGCACCCGTATGAGACGCAGGAGCGGCAGCCCCAAGGCATGCATCTCTTCCTGCGCGACCTTGATCATGCCGTCGATGAGCGACTTGTTGAACTCCGCGGCGACAATCGAATAACCGGTGTCTGTCGGCATGACCGCCTTCTCACTTGTCGTAAGTTGAATTGCGCATGTGCGTCATGGCTCGGTTGTCATCTTTCTTTCTCCGCCACCTCCTTGATGGCGGCAACAATGCCGGCATAGCCGGTGCAGCGGCACAGGTGGCCGGACAAAACCTCACGGATCTCGGCTTCGGTCGGGTGCGCCTTGCGGGCGAGAAAATCCGTGAACGACATCAGAATGCCCGGCGTGCAGAAGCCGCATTGCAGGGCGTGATTGTTGCGGAACGCCTGCTGCAGGGCGTTGAGCTTGCCGTCGGCGGCCGCAAGCGATTCCACCGTCTTCACGTCGCGGCCTTCGGCCTGTACCGCGAGCGTCAGACACGAGCGCGCGGCGACGCCGTCGATCAGCACGGTGCAGCAGCCGCAGACGCCGTGCTCGCAGCCGACATGGGTGCCGGTTGCGCCCAATGCGTGGCGCAGAAAATCGCTGAGCAGCATGCGCGGCTCGGCTTCGGCCGCGAGCTTGCGGCCGTTCAAGGTCAGCGCGATGCGCGCCTTTTCGCTCTTGTTCACGCGGCGCATCGCAGTGCCTCCGCGATCACATCGGGCGCAAGGTTCTTGAACAGATCGCGGCGCATCGCTGCTGTCGCATGCAGATCTTCGTAACCCTCCAATTCGTCGGCCCAGGCCGCGACCGCGCCGGCCGGATCGTTGAAAATCCGCCGCACCAGCGGCCGGCCGGCAATGCCGCCGACACCCAATTGCGTCGCGCCGCGCCTATCGGCGACGGCCGCAACCGCGATGATAGCAAAATCGCCATGCCGCCGCGCCACTTCGCTGAAGGCCGTGCCCCTGCCCTCGCTCGCCGGGAAACGCACGGCCACTATCAACTCATCGCCGGCACGCGCCGTGGTGAGCATGTCGCGCTGAAAGGCGGCGGCGGCAACCACGCGTTCACCGCCCTTCTGCGAGCGCAGCACCACCTGGCCCTCGAGCACGGCGAGCGCCAGCGGCAGCTCCGAGCTCGGGTCGGCGTGGGCGATCGAGCCGCACACGGTGCCCTTGTTGCGGGTCTGGAAGTGGCCGACGAACGGCAGCGCCGCCGCGAGCAACGGAAGCTTCTGCGCAAGCTCGGGCCATGCCATCAGCATATTCTGGGTCACCGCGGCGCCAATCTCGATCTCGTTGCCGAGATCGCGAATGCCGTCGAGTTCTGCGATGCGCGAAATATCGATCAGCACGCTCGCCTCGATCAGCCGCAGATTGAGCATCGGAATGAGCGACTGGCCGCCGGCGAGGATGCGCGCATCGTCACCGTATTCGGCGAGCAGCGCCAAAGCTTCCCCAACCGTGTCCGGCCGCACGTAGTCAAAAGGCCGCGGCTTCATGCTTTGATGCCCGACAAAAGCATGGCGTGAATGCGCCGCGGCGTCGCCGGCAGTGGCACGTCGTCGACGCCGAGCGCGTCGGCAATGGCGTTGGCGATGCAGGCCGGCGTCGACATACAGTTGCCCTCGGCCAAGCCCTTGGCGCCGAGCGGCGTGAACGGCGACGGCGAGACGTGGTGCAAAATCTCGACCGCGGGAATTTCGCTCACGGTCGGCACCAGATAATCGGCAAAGGTGCCGCTCAGGAAGGCGCCTTCGTCGTTATAGGTGAACTCCTCGTAGAGCGCCGCCGCGATGCCCTGCGCGAAGGCACCGCGGATCTGGCCCTCGGCGATCGTCTCGTTGAGGATTCGGCCGGCGTCGTGCATCGACACATAACGGTCGACGCGCACCGTATAAGTCTTCGGGTCGATCTCGACGCCACACATGTCGAACACGAAGCCATACGTGAACGAGGTGTTGATGCGGTCGTCGTGGGACGGCGGCTCGAGCTCTGGCGGCGACCACACGCCGGTTTCGCTTAAGGACGGCGCCATATGCTCCGGCAGCAGCACCGGCGACCAGTGCGAGGTGGCGGCGACGCGGCCGAACGGCAGCGCGTTATCCGGATTGCTGCGACTTCGGATCTTGCCGGAGGCGAGCTCCACGTCGTCCGGCAAGACGTTGAGCTGCTTGGCGCCGATGGCTTTGAGCTTGTCGCGCATCTGCACCGCCGCGCGATGGGCGGCGACCGCCGTGCCGGAGGCAAAGCGGCTCGAATAGGTGCCGGCCGCAATCGACCATTGATCCTTGGCGGTGTCGATTTCCAGCACCACCGCAATGTCGTCGGGCTTGAGCCCAAGCTCGCGCGCGACGATCTCGGCCAGCACGGTCTCGTGGCTCTGGCCCTGCACGGTGACGTCGGCGGTGACCGAGACAGCGCCGAGCGGATCGATATTGATCCGCGCCATGGACACCGCGCCATTCTTCGGGCCGGCGCGCTCGCGCGCCTTCGCGTCCGTCACGGTGGAGAGGTAGCCCATATTCGACATCGCCGGCTCGACGATGGCGGCAAAGCCGATGCCGTATTTGCGCCCGGCGGCGCGCGCTTCGTCACGCCGGCGCTTGAGCGCGTCGAGCCGGCCATCGCCGATCGTCGTCGCCACGGCGCGCGGATAGTCACCAGAATCGTAGAGCGCGCCGGCCGCGGTCTGATACGGAAATTTCTCCGCCGGGATCAGATTGCGGCGGACGACGTCAAGCGGATCGAGGTTGAACTCCACCGCGATGCGGTGCATCAGCCGCTCCAGCGCCAGATAGAGCTGCGGCCCGCCGAATCCGCGAATGAGGCTCGACGGCATCTTGTTGGTGAGCACGACGCGGTTCGTCACCTCAACATTGGCGATGTCGTAGGCGCCGGTCACCGCGCCGTGCATGCGGTAGAGCGGTCCCGGCATCGGCGCGCGCAAGAACGCGCCGTAGTCTTCGAGCTGGTCGAGTTTCAGCGCAAGAATGCGGCCGTCCTTGGTGACCGCGGCTTCGGCGACCGTGACGCGGTTTGGGCCGGAGCTTGCGGCGACGAGGTGCTCGATGCGGTCCTCGACCCATTTCACCGGCCGGCCGGTGATCTTTGCCGCGAGCGCCATCAGCACCACGTAAGGGAACACCGAGAGCTTGATGCCGAAGCTGCCGCCCGAGTCCGGTGGAATGCGCAAGCGCAGTTTCGACCCGACGACGCGGAGCGCCCGCGCCATCACCGGATGCATGGAGAACGGGCCCTGGAAATTCGCCAGCACGTCGTAGCTGCCCTCGGCGGCATTGTGCGCGGCAGCCACGACGTAGCATTCGATCGGCGTGAACGAGAGCCGCGGAAACTCCGTGGTAATGACGATGCGGCGGTCGGCGCGCGCGAAGGCGGCGTCGACGTCGCCGTAGCTGAACTTGCGCACCGAGACTTCGTTGGTCCCGGCTTCCGGATGAATGAGCGGCACCGACTTGTCGCACGCCGCGCGCGGGTCGATGACGGCCGGTAGCGGCGCATAGTCGATGCGCACCAGCTCAGCGGCGTCCTCGGCGATGTAGCGGCTTTCGGCGACCACCAGCGCCACCGGCTCGCCGACATAGCGCACTCGCCCGACGGCGAGCGACCATTGTTGCACCGGCGTCTTCACCGCGGCGAGAAACGGCTCGGAGAGCTTGCGCACCTCATCGCCGGTGATGACCGCCCACACGCCATCGTGCGCGAGCGCGGCCGCGGCGTCGATGGCGACGATCTCGGCGTGGGCATGCGGCGAGCGGATGACATGGGCGTGCAAGGTGCCGACCGGCACCGGCAGATCGTCAGCATAACGGCCTCGGCCCGACAGCAGCGCCGGATCTTCCTTGCGCAAGGTTTTCGCCGCAGCTTCCGCCATGGTCAGAGCCTCTGCACCGGCTCGCTGCCGAACAAGGCCTGGCCGGCGCCTTCGAAATTGGAGAGATGCGCCTGGCCCTGTGCCGTCACCGTGTGCATGTCGCGGAAGCGCCGCTCGAACGGGCTGCCGTTGAAGATCGCGTCGGCGCCGGCGGCGTGGTAGGCGAAATCGACGACGCGGCGCGATTGCTCGATGGCGCCGGTGATGGCGACGCGCAATTGCGCGCGCTCTTCGAGCGTCGGCATGCGGTTCGCCGTCGCCGCGTCCCAGAACAGGCCCAGCCTGTCGGTGAGATAGGCGCGGGCCGATTGCAGCCGCCCGGTCGCCTTGGCGACGCGGCCCTGGACCACCGGATTGTCGCGCAGCGCAATCGGCGCGCCGTGGGTCGCCGACGGCTTCTTAGTCTCGGCCAATTTCATGAACGCGGCGAGGCTGGCGCGCGCCAATCCGAGCGCCACGCCGGAAAAACCCATGCCGTAGAGCGTGAGCAACGGAATGTTGAACAGCGCATAGACGTCGCGCCGATCTTCAGGATTGTCGCGCCAGTAGGCGTAGAGCTCCGGCACGAACAAGTCGCGCACCTCGTAGCCGTTGCTCGCGGTGCCGCGCAGCCCGATGACATGCCAGATGTCGTGGACCATGGCCTGGTCCTTGCGGAACAGCATGGTGCGCATGACCGGCCGGCCGTGAGCGTCGAGCCGCGGCTTGCCGTCGGCTTCGAACACCCCGCAATGGCCGCCGAGCCACGGACAATGCTCGCTGCCAGAAGCAAAGCGCCATCGTCCGGTGACAGTGTAGCCGCCATCGGTCGCGACGGCCTTGGCGCCTGACGGCGGCCCCCAGGCGACGGCGCCGTCGGGCGCGCTGAAAATTTCCCGCGCGATTTTCGGATCGAGGTAGCCGGCGGACTGGGTGCTCGCCACCTGCTGCGCCAAGCACCAGGCGGTGCTGGCGTCGGCCGCGGCGACGGTCTCGATCACCTGGTTGAACGCGACGATATCGGCCGCGCCGCCGCCGAGCGACGCCGGCAGCAGCATACGGAAGAGGCCGGCCTCATGCAGCGCGGCGACGACCTCCGGCACGATGCGCCGCTCGGCTTCGATGCGGTCGCTGGCGGCTTCGATTGTCGGCACAAGGGCCGCAGCCCGCGCCACCCAATCGATCGACGTGGTGCCATCATCCCGCGCCAGCACGTAAGTTCCTCCCGCTCTGTCCTTCCTTTCTCTCTACATCCGCGGGCCTGCCTTGTCAGCACGGCCGCGGCTCACCGCGCTGGCGCGGCGTTGGCGCCTCCAATAACATGCGCGGCGCGGACGTCGGCGCCGCGGAGGAGACGATGCGAGGCAAAGCGATCGCGACCCTGGCGTGCGCGGCTGTGCTCGCCGCAATTGCCGTGATCTTGGCCGCGATCGGCAACGTCGCGGCGCAGGCCGACTTCCCCTCCCGCGTGGTCAAGCTGATCGTGCCCTATCCGCCGGGCGGCGGCACCGATCTGTTGGCGCGGATGCTCGCCGACCACCTCGGCCGCAAATGGCACCAAGCCGTCATCGTCGAGAATGTCGGCGGCGCCGGCGGCAATATCGGCGCTGCCGAAGTATTCCGCGCCGCTCCCGACGGCTACACGTTGCTCCTCGCTTCGCCCGGGCCGATCGCCACCAACGCTTATATGTATAAAGACATGGCCTACGACCCGGCGCAGTGGGTGCCGATCGCGGTGCTGGCGACCTCGCCCTATGTGCTGGTGCTCACCAACGCTTTTGCTGCGCTAAACCTGCCGCTGCTGCTCTTTCAAGCCAACGCCAATCCCGGCAGCCTGACCGCGGCGACGCCTGGCGTCGGGTCGGTCGGACAACTGGCGACGATCGAGCTCGAAATGCTCGCCGGCGTGAAGCTGCTGCAAGTCCCCTACAAGGGCCTGAGCCCCGCGGTCGCCGACGTGCTGGCCGGCAACGTCAATATGATGTTCGACATGCTGGCGACGTCGCTGCCGCTGCACCAGGCGCAAAAGGAAAAGATCATCGCGGTCGGCTCGACCGAGCGGGTGAAGGCGCTACCCGACGTACCAACCATCGCCGAAGCCGGCGTGCCGGGCTATCGCGCCGTCACCTTCTTCGGCATTGTCGCGCCGCCGCGCACGCCGGACTCGCTCGCCGACAAGATCAACCGCGACGTGGTTGCCTGCCTCAGCGATCCGGAATTCATCGAGAAGACCAAGGCGCTCGGCATGGATCTGGCGCCCGGCAGCCGCAACGATGCCGCTAAGTTTTTCGCCGAAGAGCGCGAGCTGTGGGGCAAGGTGATCAAGCAGGCCGACATCCCGTTGCAGTGAGGCCGCACCCGGAGAAAATAAATGGGACATCTGGCCGACGGACAATGGACCAACGAAAATATCCTCTCCAATCACGACGAGAGAGGGCTTTACTACAAGCGCCCGTCCATGTTCCGTCATCGCATCGGCAACGAGCCTGACGCCGAATTTCCTGCCGCGCCCGGCCGCTATCACCTTTATTGCGCCGTCGCCTGCCCGTGGGCGCATCGCGCCACGCTGATGCGCACGCTGAAAAAGCTCGAACCCTTCGTGACGCTGACCAACACCTTTCAAGAGCCCGGCGGCCAGGGCTGGTCGTTCGGCGACGCCGGCCACATCGTGCCCGGGACCGATCGGCGCGTGCGCTGGCTCCATGAGCTCTACACGATCGCCGATCCGGCTTGCACGACGCGCGTGACCGTGCCGACCTTGTGGGATGCCGAGACCCGCCGCGTCGTCAACAACGAGTCGTCCGAGATCATTCGGATCTTCAATACGGCGTTTTCTGGAATTGCGCCGCCGACACCCGACTTCTATCCCGCACCCTTGCGTTCCGAAATCGACGCCACGAATGCGCTCGTCCTCAAAGGCGTGAACAACGCCGTCAACGGTTGCGGCTACTCGATCTCGCAGGAAGCCTACGACGGCTCCGTCAAGCTCCTGTTCGAGACGCTGGACGACCTCGAGCAGCGGCTGGCGCGGCAGCGCTATCTGTGTGGCGAGGCCGAGACCGAGGCGGACTGGCGCCTGTTTCCGAGCCTCGTGCGTTTCGATCCCTGCTACTATGTCGGCTACAAATGCAACATCCGCCGCCTCGACGAGTATCCGAACCTGTCCCACTACCTTCGCGACCTTTACCAGACCCCGGGAATCGCTGATGTGTGCGACATCGACGGCATGAAGCGCGGCGTATTCAGCAAGGCCGGCCCGGTCGGCGCGAACGGCATCATCCCGGCCGGCCCCACGGTCGACTATCGGCGACCGCACGATCGCGACCGTTTTGCCCGGCGCAATTGAGGCGACGGGCAAATGAATCGCCAGCGGACGAAGAGACCGTGATGGACTTGACTGCCAAAGGCACGGGCATCGGCGCGCCGGTGCGCCGGCGCGAGGATTTGCGGCTGGTGCGCGGCGCTGGCCGCTATACGGCCGACGAAAATCTGCCGGGCCAAGTCTATGCGGTGATGGTGCGCTCGCCGCACGCCCATGCCCGTATTCGCGCGGTTCGGACGGATGAAGCCAAGGCCGTGCCTGGCGTGCTCGCGGTCCTGACCGGCGCTGACTGTATGGCTGACGGAATCAAACCCGTGCCGCATAAGCCGTGGTCGCCTCATCCGGCGGAGACGAGACTTCGCAACAAAGGCGACGCGCCGCCGTATGAGGCGGCTCACTGGCCGCTGCCGACCGACAAGGCGCATTTCGTCGGCGAGGCTTTGGCCATGGTGGTCGGCGAAACGGTCCATGCGGCCAAAGACGGCGCCGAACGCGTCGCGATCGACTACGACGTGTTGCCGGCCGTGGTCGAGACCGTTGCCGCCGCGCGCCAGGATGCACCGCGCGTCCACGACGGCGCGCCCTCGAACGTTTGCTTCGATGCCGAGCTGGGCGACGCGGCGGCGACCGATGCCGCCTTTGCCAGCGCCGCGCACATAGCGCGCTTCGAAACCTGGGTACAGCGCGTCACCGGCGTCCCGATGGAGCCGCGCGCGGCACTCGCCGCCTACAGCGCCGCGAGCGGCCGCTATACCGTCTATGCCGGCAACGGCGGCGCGGTGCGACTGAAGACCGACCTCGCGCTGATCCTCGACGTGCCGCCGGAAAAGGTCCGCGTGCTGATGGGCGACGTCGGCGGCAACTTCGGCACCCGCGGCATGATCTATCCGGAATTCGCGCTGGTCGCCTGGGCGGCCAAGAAAGTCGGCCGGCCGGTGAAATGGATCATCGACCGGCACGAGTCGCTGCTCAGCGACTACCAGGCCCGCGACCTCGCTGTCGAAGCCGAGCTTGCGCTTGACGACAAGGGCAAGTTCCTCGCCATGCGCGGCTCCAATATCGGCAATCTCGGCGGCCACACCACGAACTTCGCCATGGTGCAGAAAGGCGTGCAGATGATGTCGAGCATCTATCGCATGCCGGCGGCGCATTTTCGCGCCCGCGCCACCTTGAGCAACACCGCGCCGACGCGGCCGTATCGCAGCGCCGGCCGGCCCGAAGTGATCTTCGTCATGGAGCGGCTGATCGACATCGCCGCCCGCGAGTTTGGCTTCGACCGCGTCGCCATCCGGCGGCGCAATCTCGTCACCGAAAAGGAGCTGCCGTACAGGAATCCGTTCGGCGTCGAATACGACAACGGCGACTATATCGGCGGCATCGATCTGGCGCTGAAGCTCGGCGACTGGGCAGGCTTCAAGCACCGCCGCGCCGAAGCGAAGACGCGCGGCAAGCATCGCGGCATCGGCGTCGGCGTCTATGTCGATATTTCGACCGGCGTGCCGCGCGAGAAAGCCGAGATCACGGTGGCGCCCGAGGGCTTCGTCGAGCTTGTCATCGGCATCACCTCCCAAGGCCAGGGCCACGAGACGAGCTTCGCGCAATTGGTGACGGAATGGCTCGGCGTGCCGATCGATGCCGTGCGCTTCGTCACCGGCGATACCGACCGTGTCACCGTCGGCGGCGGCGCCCACTCGGGCCGCGGCATGCGGCTCGGCTCGATCGTGATCAAGAAATCCTCCGACGGCATCATCGAGAAGGGCCTGCGCATCGCCGAGCATCTGCTGGAGACGGCGGCCGCCGACATCGAGTTTAAGGACGGCCGCTTCGCGGTGAAAGGCACCAACCACGCCGTCGGCCTGTTCGAAGTGGCGAAGGTCGCGGCCGAGCGCACCGACCTGCCCGAGGATTTACGCGGGCCGCTCTATGCGGCGTGCGACGAGACCGTGGCCGAGGCGAGCTACCCCTACGGCGCCCATGTCTGCGAGGTCGAGGTCGATGCCGACACCGGGCGCGTGCGGCTCGTCAACTATGTCGCGGTCGACGACGTCGGCCGCGCCATCAACCCGCTGATCATTCACGGCCAGGTCCATGGCGGCATCGCCCAAGGAGTGGGCCAGGCGCTGCTGGAGCATGCCCACTACGACCCTGAGAGCGGCCAGATGCTGGCGGGCTCGCTGATGGACTACGCTATGCCGCGCGCCTCCGATCTGCCGTTCTACGTCACCGAATTGAGCGAAGTTCCCTCCTCCACCCATCCGCTCGGCATCCGCCCGGCCGGCGAAGGTGGCACGGTGCCGGCGCTCGCCGTCGTCATCAACGCGGTGGTCGACGCGTTGTCCGAATTCAGCGTCCGCCACGTCGAAATGCCGGCGACGCCAGAAAAGGTGTGGCGCGCTATTGCCGAGGCGCGCGCGGCCAAGGCGCATTGATTTACAAGCGCTTCGCGCTTGGCCTAAGAAAAGCCGGCGTGGTCTTGCAAGGGATCATGCTCTGAGGGGGCCATTGCAACCGTGCCGACGAGCGATCTCTGCAGCCGCGACTTTCGCAGAATTCTGCTAATCAAGCTGTCGGCGCTCGGCGACGTGGTGCACACGTTTCCCGTGCTCAACAAGCTGCGGCGGCGCTATCCGGCGGCGCAGCTCGACTGGCTGGTGACGCCGGGCATCGCTGAATTGCTGCGGCACAACCCGGCCATCAATAATGTCGTCGAGTTTGCCCGCGACGAGCGCTCGGCGGCCTGGTGGTCGGGCATTTGGCAGCCAGGACCGTATGTGAGCGCGGCGCGGCTCATGACGACGCTGCGCGCCGCCAAATACGATCTGGTGCTCGACCTGCAAGGTCAGTTGCGTAGCGCGTTCTTTGCGTTCACCAGCGGCGCGCCGGTGCGGATCGGATTTGAAAAGCCGCGCGCCGACGTCTGGCAAACGTTGTCGCGCAGCATCCCGGACGAAGCGCGCCGGCACGCCTGGCGCGGCGCCCGCGAAGGCAGCTACCTCGCCTATACGGACCACATCGCGGTGCCGAACCTCGATGTGCATCCGGTCGAGCGCTATCTCGGCGTCGGTGCGATGCTGGGACTCGACAATGGCGCACCGGATTTTTCCTTTCCGATCCCGAAGGAAGCGAACGCGCGAATCGATGCGCTGCTCGACTACTATGATGTCGCCAACAAGAGACTCGTCGTCATGGCGCCCGGCACCAACTGGGAGACCAAGGAATGGCGCCGCGACGCTTTCGCCGAAGTCGCGCGGCATTTTCTGCAGAAGGGCTTTGCCGTGAAGCTGATCGGCACGGAGCGCGAGCGTGCCGTTTGCGATGCGGTCGCGGCGCTCGCGCCGGGCGCGATCAATCTTGCCGGCGAGACCACACTGAGCGAGCTTGCCGCATTGATCGCCCGCACCGCGCTCTGCGTCAGCAACGATTCCGGGCCGATGCATCTTGCGGTGGCCCTCGGCCGCACTGTGGTCAGCGTGTTCGGGCCGACCGATCCGGTCTGGGCCGGCCCCTATCGGCGGGACGGCGCAGTGCTGCGCGCGGGACTGGCCTGCTCGCCGTGCTACTTACGCCTCTTGAGTCGTTGCCCGCACAATCACGACTGCATGAATAATGTCGCGACAGCCGCAGTGATCGAGCGTGCTGAGAAGATTCTCGGCGACAGCACCAAAGCCGGCACAACCGCGGGGCCGGCGCGCCGGCGTCAATGACCGGCCGCTTCGCTTAGTGCCAATACGGCGGATAGCCGGAGCTCCGCTCCGTCGCCGCCAGAAGCCGCAGCATGGCCGGCCATTCCAGGACGCCGTAGGGCCGCCGCGCGCCGGGCTGATAGAGATGCGCGGTGTGGGCGAGCACGTTCTCGCCCGGCACGGTCAGCTCGGTACGGGCCGCCATGGCGTCGACCTGGGAGCGGCAGGATAGCTCTAGCTGATACATGGTGTTGAAGGCCTGCTGGATGGTGGCGCCGCAGGTGAGCAGCCCGTGATTGCGCATTACCAGCGCGTCATGCGCGCCGAGATCGTCGACGATGCGCTCGCGCTCTTCCTTGTCGATCGCCGGTCCCTCGTAGTCGTGATAGCCGATATGGCCGACGAAGCGGATCGAGGTCTGCGACAGCGGCAATAGCCCGCATTCCATGGCTGAGACCGCCATGCCGGCGCGGGTGTGGGTGTGCAGCACGCAGGCGACGTCGGGCCGCGCCTTGTGGATGGCGCCGTGGATCACATAGCCGGAGACGTTGATGCCGTAGTCGGTGTCGGGCTTCGAGATGATCTTGCCCTCGACGTCGATTTTGACGAGGCTCGACGCCGTGATCTCCTTGTAGAGCAGGCCGTAGAGATTGATCAGCAGATGCTCGGTGCCGGGGATCCGCGCGGTGATATGGTTGTAGATCAAGTCCGACATGGCGTATTGGTCGACCAGCCGGTAGCAGGCGGCGAGATCAAGGCGGGTCTGCCACTCCTGCTCGGACACGTCGTTGCGGATCGACTTGAAATCGGTGGAATAATTCACGGCGCTTCTCCTGTCAGGAGAAGAATAGCTTCCAGGATGGATCATGTCAGCCAATATGTCAGCCAAACCCAGTGACGTTCTGCGCAATCACGTGAAGGAGAAGCTTGCCCGCGGCGAGGTCGTCGCCTCGATGACGGCGCGGCTTGTCCGCGGCATCGAGATCGCGCGCATCGCCAAGACCGCGGGCTTCGACAGCCTCTACGTCGACATGGAGCATTCGAGCTTTTCGCTCGAGACCATGAGCCAGATCTGCATCGCCGCGCTCGAGGTCGGCATCACGCCGTTCGTGCGCGTGCCCGGGCTTGCCGACGTGCAGCGCATCCTCGATGGCGGTGCGCTCGGCATCATCGCGCCCCACGTGCAGACGGCGGCGGAGGCGCGGGACTACGTGAAAACGGCCAAATATCCGCCGCTCGGCGAGCGCTCCAATGCCGGCAACCTGCCCCACCTGCACTATCGCGCGTTCCCGGCCGCCGAAGCCTATGCGGCGGTCGATGCAGCGACGATGGTGATCGTGCAGTTCGAAAGCGCGCAGGCGGTCGAGAACGCCGACGCCATCGTGGCAGTCGAGGGCGTCGACATGGTGCTGATCGGCACCAACGATCTTCTGGCCGACTGCGGCCTGCCCGGGCAGTACGATCATCCGAAGGTGCATGAGGCTTACAGCAAGGCGCTCGCGGCCTGCAAAAAGCACGGCAAGCATCTCGCCGTCGGCGGCTTTGCCAGCCGTGCCGACCTCGCCGCCAAATACGTGCGCATGGGCGCACGCTACGTCTCCACCGGCACCGATCTCGGCTTCCTGCTCGCGGCCTGCACCGCCAAGGCGAAGGAAGTGCACGATATGGCGACGGCATGACGGGCCGGGCGAACTGGTATAACGAGTGCCGGCCAGCAAGGGCCCAAGGAGAATGGCAGTGACAAAACCTCGCGTAGCGGCCATCGGCGCCGTTTCGCTGTTGCTCGCCCTGTCGGCGCTCGCGGCACCGGGCGCGGCCGCCGACGATTATCCGAGCCGCGCGATCCGGCTGACCATTCCGTTCCCGCCGGGCGGCAGCAACGACGTGGTCGGTCGCATCGTCGCCAACCAACTCGGCACCAAGCTTGGCAAGCAAGTCTTTGTCGACAATCGCGCCGGCGCCGGCGGCATCGTCGGCTCGGACCTCGCGGCGAAGGCCACGCCGGATGGCTACACGTTGCTGGTCGTCTCCATCGCCCACGCGGTCGATCCATGGCTCTACAAGGAGCCGTTCGATCCGCTGAAGGATTTCGTCCCGGTCAGCATCATCGCCACCGGCACCAATGTGCTCACCGTCAATCCCAAGGTGCTGGTGCATTCGGTCAAGGAGCTGCTGGCGCTCGCCAAGGAAAAGCCGGGCGTGCTCAACTACGCCTCGGCCGGCATCGGCAGCTTCCAGCACCTGAGCGGCGAACTGTTCAAGCTCACCGCCGCAGTCGACATTCAGCACGTGCCCTATAAGGGCGGCGGGCCGGCCATGCTGGCGGTGATCGCCGGCGAAGCCCAGGTAATGTTCTCCTCCATCGTGCAGACCGTGCCGAACATCCAATCCGGGACGTTGCGCGCGCTCGCGACCGGCGGTGCGGAGCGAAGCCCGATCCTGCCCGACCTGCCGACCATCGCCGAAGCCGGCGTGCCCGGCTATGTGGCGACCAACTGGTGGGGCATCGTGGCACCCGCCGGCACGCCGCAACCGATCGTCGACAAGCTGCACGACGCGATCGCCGAATTGCTCAATTCCGCCGAGACCAAGAAATACCTCGACAACGAAGGCGCGGCGCCAGTGCACATGAGCTCGGCCGAATTCGGCAAATTCATCGAGGCCGAAATCGCCAAGTGGGGACCGGTGGTGAAGCAAGCCGGCATGAAGGCGGAGTGACGCCCGGCGTTCGCGGCATCGTCGGTTGGAGCCTCGGCCCGTTGCTAGTGACAACCGAAGCTTGTAGTGTCGCAGGGCGGGTGCGAGCGACGGTGGCTCCAGATGACGGATTCCCGAGCGCGGATGACGCACTGGTACAGTGTCCCGCGCCTCATCGATATCGGGACGCGCGTCGCCGTGTCGACCGTCTTCGGCGAGTTCGCCGACCGCCGCAGCGTCGTAGCGGCGGAGCGCCTCATCGCTCCAAACGCGATCGATCCGTCCTACGCCTACGCGCCCGATCAAGACGGCAATTTCTGGTTCGATTTTGCCGCCGACGATGGCGACGGCTGGGACTCCACTTATGCCATCGCTCGGCTTCTGGCGGCACCCAGTGTCAACCCGGCGGGCAATGCCGACGGCGACCTGCGACGCGGCCGCCTGCTGGTCTTGGGCGGCGACGAAGTCTATCCGACACCGTCCGACAAGGACTATCAGATCAAGTTCGTCGCGCCGTTCAAGGAGGCGTCCCGCGGAATGGCCCGGCCGGACCACGGGCCGGACCTCTATGCCATGCCGGGCAACCACGATTGGTATGACGGGCTTTCGGCCTTCCTCAATTTGTTCTGCTGGCGCCAATTGCCCGGCCCGTGGTCTCCCGGAAGACCGGGTCATCCCATCGGCCTGTGGCGGACCCAGCAAACCCGCACCTACTTTGCGCTGCAGTTGCCGCACGACTGGTGGCTCTGGGGCACCGACATTCAGCTCACCAATTACATCGATCAGGCCCAGATTGATTTCTTCGACCACATTGCCCGCAAGTGGATGCCGGAAGGCGCGCGGCTGATTCTGTGTGCCGGCGTACCGGATTGGGTCTATGCCGATCCGAGCGACCCCGGAAGGACCTTTACGCATTTCTCGTTCGTGGAGGGCATTCTCCATCGCGTCGAACGCAACCAGCGGCTGGCTGTCATTCTCACCGGCGACAGCCATCATTATTCGCGCTACCGCGAAGACGACCGGCACTACATCACGGCCGGCGGCGCTGGCGCGTTCCTGCACCCGACGCATCACTTGCCCGAACAGAGGGCATTCGACTGGGATTGGCCGCGCCCGAATCCGTCGGTGGGGCCATCGCCTACCCCTTTGCCGCCCGGACAGCGTTCTTTCGCACTGGCACACAAGCCGGACGGCACGCCAAGCGTATTTCCAGATCAGCCGACATCGCGCCGCTTGACGTGGTGCAATCTGGCCTTCGCGGTCTACAATTGGGATTTCGCCCTGGCGACCGGCGCGTTTTGGGCATTGCTCACGTGGGGGCTCGACGCCGCGGCACGCGGCGCGGGATCGAGCCTGCCATCGGTGCTCAATCACGCCGAGGGTTTTTGGATTGGCGTGTGGGCCTACCTCACGCTGGCGGGAACGGCGCCGTGGCCGCTGCTCGTGCTGCTAGCGCTGCTCGCAGGCTTCTATTATCTCGCGGATTTCAAGACCCGGTTGGTCGTTGGTTTCCTGCACACCTGCGCCCAGATCGTTCCTGTTGTGTTGGCGACGGTCGCACTGGCGCGGAGCAGCGCTCCCTGGGGTCACTCAAGTCCCGGCCTGATCTTGTCGGTCGGCATCGTCGGCGGGCTGATCGGCAGCACGGTCATTGGGGTCTATTTCCTGGTTTCGCTCAATTGCTTCGGAAAACACTGGAACGAAGCATTCTCGGCGCTACGGAACAGGCACTACAAGAACTTCTTGCGACTTCGCATCGATCGGTCCGGCGCTCTCACGATCTATCCGATCGGCCTTGAGCGTGTGCCGAAGGACCGCTCCGCGACAAATCCCGCGCTTTCGCCGACTCTCATCGAGCCGCCGATCCAGATCCGCTAACGGCCAGCGCGATTCAGCATCTACCGAAGCTTGCATGATGGCATTGCCTGCCGGCGTGCCGCCGTGCAATTTGCCGCTGGTCGCACGGAGTTCGAATGAGTTTCCGACATGACCGCGAATTTCACCTACCATTCCGATCCCATCCGCATCGTGTTCGGCTTCGGCGCCATCGGCGAGCTGCGCGCCGAAGCCGACCGGCACAAAATGTCCCGAGTGATGGTGTTGTGCTCGAAGTCGCGCGCCGACTTCGCTCGCGGCGTCACCGCCGCCGTTGCCGATCGCTGCCTCGCGTTCTGCGACACTTCGGCGCCGAACGTACCGCGCGAGGTTTACGAGCGCATCGTTGCCGACATCAAGCGTCTCAAGCTCGACGGTTTCGTCGTGGTCGGCGGCGGCTCGCCGATCGGGCTTGCCAAGGCCGCCGGCGCGACGACGAAAGTCCCCTACATCGCCGTCGTCACCACCTATTCGGGCTCGGAAATGGCGTCGCGCTGGACCATCGGCGTCGGCGAGGGCCGCATCGCCGGCAGCGGCGGGCTGCCGGCAACCGCGATCTACGATCCGGAGCTGACGCTCGATGTGCCGTCGCGGTTTTCCGCGGCCAGCGGCATGAACGCCATGGCGCACGCGGTCGAAAGCCTCTACGGCATCGACACCAATCCGATCGTCCAGGCGATGGCCACGGAAGCGATCGCCAAGCTCGGCGCCAATCTGCCGCGCATCGTGGACAATCCGCGCGACCTTGCTGCCCGCACCGAAGCCATGTACGGCGCCTGGCTCGCGGCCAATTTCCGCGCCGAGGTCGGGCTCGAG
>Ga0335079_10002912_pt1 | contig 19720 bp, 17 predicted proteins | sample Lox_Sample_33_FD_206719 | JGI IMG/M metagenome (GOLD analysis project Ga0335079, IMG submission 206719) | Soil microbial communities from Loxahatchee National Wildlife Refuge, Florida, United States - Lox_Sample_3.3 | ecosystem: Environmental > Terrestrial > Soil > Wetlands | place: USA... | reverse complement strand
CACATCCCGCTCCTGCGGGGGCGTCTATGGGACCACGCGGAAATCGCGCGAGGCGCGCGCCTGGCCCTGATCAATCAGACCATGGCTCGCGAGTATTGGCCGCACGGCGACGCGCTGGGTAACCTCGTGCGCCTTCCCGATCTGAAGGCCGAGCCTCCCTTTTCGCAGGAGGTGCCCGACGGCAACAGTTGGCTCCAGATCATCGGTGTGGTCGGCGACGCCCGGGATGACGGCCTGCGTAAGCCCATCAAACCCGCCGTGTTTGTCCCATTCACCATGCACATGAGGATGTGGACCCAGATCCTGGTTCGGACTCAAGGATCGCCGCTGGCTGTCTTGAATCGAGTGCGCGCCGAAGTCAAGGCGGTGGATGCCGATCAACAGGTGTTTGGGGAAACTCACGATCTCGAGCAGTGGATTCGCGATGAGTCGGAATACGGGTATGGGCGCCTGGTGGCCGCCGTATTCAGTGGATTCTCCATCCTTGGACTCGCACTGGCCGCCATCGGACTGTTCAGCGTCGTGTCTTACGGCGTGGCTCAGCGAACCAACGAGTTCGGGATTCGCATGGCGCTGGGCGCCACGCGCGGGCACGTGCTTCACCTGGTGCTCCGCTCTATCGTGCGCAGCGTAACTGGCGGACTGGTGTGCGGAGTGCTGCTGAGTCTCCTGTCCAAGAACCTTTTGTCCAAGTGGGCCGAAGGCAGCGAAACGAATCCCATGGCTTTCGCCGCGGTCACTCTGCTTTTGGTGCTGACAGCTGTTTCGGCCGCCCTGCTGCCGGCGCGCCGGGCATCGTCTGTTGATCCAATGGACGCCCTGCGGTACGAGTAGCTCATGGTTCTTCGGACCGCAACGAAGGATGAAAACCGCTTGCTTCGCGCGCGGCTCAGTATGTGTTCGACTGAGCCACGACCAAAGGGAGTGGTCCGGGCATTTTCGTAGGAGTAAAACCAACTGGTACCAACCTGACTTCTGAACACCCTCTTGCAATTGTGCGTGCATAAGCGCATACTTCCCCTAAAGGGATTATGGGAGAGAAGACCGAACGCTCGTCCGGCGTATTGCAGGGCACGCTCGACATGCTGGTGCTGAAGGCGCTGGCGCGCGGTCCGATGCATGGTTATGACGTGGCGGAGCACATCCTGGCGTGGTCGGGCGACGTATTGCGGGTAGAGGAAGGCGCGCTGTATCCGGCGTTGCACCGGCTGGAGCTGCGCGGGCTGCTGGCGAGCGAATGGGGCGTTTCGGCGAACAACCGCCGGGCGAAGTTTTACCGTTTGACGGTGGCGGGTAGGAAATATCTCGCGGCAGAGGCCAAGGAATGGGCGCGATTGAGCAGCGCCGTGGCGCGGGTGATGGAGGCCTGAGATGCACCGGTTGTGGATGAAGCTGCGCACCTTGTGGAAGCGCCGGCAACTGGAGCAGGATCTCGAAGATGAGCTGGCATTTCATCTTGCGATGCGCGAAGAGCGCAAAGGCGAGGGCGCGCGGCGAGCATTCGGGAATGTCCAGTTGGTGAAGCAAGATTTGCGGGACCAGTGGACGTTCCGTGCGATCGAGACATTTTGGAGGGACCTGCGGTACGCTGCGCGGATGCTGCGGCGCAGTCCGGGCTTTACGCTGGTGGCGGTTCTGTCGCTGGCGATAGGGATCGGCGGCAACACAGCGATATTCAGCGTGGTGGACGCAATTCTGTTGCGATCGCTGCCGGTAAGAGATCCGCAGCAGTTAAGGGTGGTGTTGTGGACGGGAAGAGCGCCTTTTCACGGCCATTACGGCTACATGCGCAACCGCTCGGGCGTTCGGGTGAGAAGTTCGTTCCCCTTCCAGGTCTATCAACAATTTGTCGCGAGTCTGCCAGAGTTTTCAGATCTCATCGGATTCGCCTCCAACCAGGTGACGGTAATCGCAGGCGCGGCCAGCCACTATGCGGACGCGCAGCTCGTAAGCGGGAATTTCTTCGGGGGCCTCGGAGTGACAGCGGTCGCGGGAAGGACACTCACACCCGAGGACGAGCGAGGCTCAGTGCCAGTGGCGGTGATCAGTTATCGCTATTGGGAGCAGCATTTCGGGCTGCAGCCGGAGGCCGTGGGGCAAACAATTTTGGTCAATGGCCGTCCTGTGACAGTGATTGGCATCACGCCGCGGGCGTTCCTTGGGATCCGGCTCGGAGATGCACCGGATCTCTTCGTACCCATGAGTCTCGCTGGGCTGGTCGGAGGCACATGGTATCCCCTCGAAGATGCGGACAAAGCGTGGGTCCAAGTCATAGGGCGACTGCGACCCGGCGTCAACGACCAGCAGGTGCTCGCCGGCCTCACTGCTGTCATGCAACAGGTGGCGGGTGCCACCGGCACAAAAACGGTCAATGGGTTGTGGCGTCCCGTGCTGGAGAGCGGCGCAAGCGGAGTTCAGATGTTGCGCGATCAAGCTCAGAGACCGCTTCTGGTTCTGAGCTGCGTGGTTGGACTCGTGCTGATGATCGCGTGCGCCAATCTGGCGAATCTTCTGCTGGCGCGAGGCGTTGCGCGAAGGCGGGAGATTGCGGTGCGGCTATCGATCGGCGCAGGACGATGGCGGCTGGTTCGGCAATTCCTCACCGAGAGCCTGCTGCTTGCCGGGTTGGGAGCGGGTGTTGGGCTGGCGTTCGCACCGTCACTTGCGAGCTTGGTAGTGGGCATGACAGGCTACCCCGGCCAAGTGGTTAGGCTCGATGCGCGCCTTGATTCGCGGGGGCTGCTGTTTACGGCCGCGGCCGTGCTTGTGACGGCGTTGCTGTTCGGCGCGGCGCCGGCTTTGCGCGCCACGCGGGTCGATCTTACACCGGCTCTCAAGGATGGCGCCGGCAGTTTGCAAGGATCAAGCCCGCAGTTGCGTGCGAGCCGGTTGCTGATTGCGGGCCAAGTTGCTCTCTCCACGCTGCTGCTAGCGGGTGCGGGATTGTTCCTTCGAACGCTGGCGAATTTACACGGCATCGATCCGGGCTTTCAGACAAGGGGGTTGCTCCTCTTCGATATGAATGGGTCGCGGAGCGGTTATCAGGGGGAGAAGTTGTTCGGGCTTTACGAGCGGATCCGGGAGAAGGTCGCGGTAGTTCCCGGTATCCAGTCGGCGACCCTGTCGGATCTTGCGTTCATTTCGGGTAACAGGAGCGACAGTGACGTAACAATTGCCGGAGACATTCCGAAACATGGTCAGGCGCTTTCGACGAATCTGATGCGGGTTGGCAGCACTTTTTTCTCGACTATGAGAATTCCAATACTCTTGGGAAGGGGCCTGGACGATCGGGATGGTCCGAGGGCTCCGAAAACTGGGGTCGTTAACGAGACATTTGCACGGAGTTACTTGGCAGCGCGGAATCCGGTCGGCCAGTATTTGTATCTCGGTGACGACGATGAGCCGCGGCTGGAATCCCGAATCGAGATAGTCGGAGTGTGCAGGGATGCTAAGTACGACGACTTGAAGCACGAAATCCGTCCGACCGTATACCTGCCGTACTTGCAAGAGCGCAATTTCAGGGGGCCTGTGACGTTCGAACTACGCACAGCGATGCCGCTGATGGCAATTGCGGGGGCGGTGCAGAGGGTGGTGGCGTCGATTGACCGGAACGTGCCGGTGGCGGAGATGCGCACTCAGGAAGATCAGATTCGTGAGACGCTCGGCACCGAGCGCATGTTTGCCGGCGTGGTGAGTTCGTTCGGTGCGATTGCGGCGCTTCTCGCGGCGATCGGGTTATATGGCGTGATGGCGTATGTGGTCACGCGGCGGACGAGTGAGATCGGCATCCGGCTGGCGCTGGGCGCGAACCGCGGCGATGTGCAGTGGATGGTCCTGCGGGATAGCCTGTGGATGGTCGCGGCGGGCCTCGCGGTAGGGATTCCGGCGGCGCTGGCGCTCACGAAACTGGTCCGCGCGTCGCTGTACGGGATACAGCCGAACGATCCGCTAAGTTTCTTGGCGGCGGGCCTGCTAATGGCGACGGTGGCTGGCATGGCCGCGTGGATTCCGGCGAGGCGGGCGGCGCGGGTCGATCCAATGCGAGCGTTGCGGTGCGAGTAGACCGGAACCTAATGGGCTCATGGGTATCTCAGGGCACCAGCGCTTTTAGCAGCGGCTCAATCCAGGCCTCAGTCTTAGAATCGAAAGCGTCAAAACCACATCGCCAGAAACCCCAGTAAGCCCAGCTCATGTCATTCCGCTCGGCAGTGCGCGCCACATAGTCGGTCCAGCGGGCTCGCGACGGCATATCTGCGGCCTGATACGCGCCAAATTCACCCAGGTATATCGGGCGGTTGTTTTTCCGGCCCCAGGCCGCCACTCGCCCGAACGCCTCATAAACTGCAGCCTTCTCTTCGTCCGAGCCCGTCCACAGAACATCCTTGTAAATCCGGTTGCTGGACCACGGCGCCTGCTGATGTGTGAACTTGCCGGGATCGTAGTAGTGCACTTCGACGATCACGTTGGACTCGTTCTCGGGCAGCCGCAGCCTCTCGATCGGCCCGAAGCCGCCGCCGTTGGCGGTCTGCACCAGGATGGTCCGCGCCGGATTGCTGCTCCGCATCAGAGGAATCGTTTCGGCAATCAGATTGTTCCAGCCTTCAATACCCAGGTTCTGCCGGCTCGGCTCGTTCAACAGACCAAACATCACCTCCGGCGGCGACTCCCGGTAGTGCTCCGCAACCTGGCGCCAGAGCGCCAGGAAGCGGGCGTGGTTCTTCTGTGGATCCTCTTGGCTGATCTCAGTGCCGGTGAAGCTGATCAGCGGATAGTAGTGGAAGTCGAGCACCACGGCAAGGCGGTTGGCCAGGCAACGCTCCACCGCCCAGTCCACTTTCTTCAAAAAACCCGCATCGATCTGGAACGGCGGATCAGGCTGAGAATAGGAGGACCAACGAATGACCAGCCGGACACTGGCAAATCCGGCGTCCTTGATCTTCTTGAAGTACTCCGCCTTCATCGGCGGATCGGGTACGGCGTTGCCGGCGCGATCAAACACTCCCGGAATGTTGATCCCGCGTCCCAGCCGTCGATTCTGCGCGAACACATCCGTTTGCCCACGCGCGCTGATGGCGGCCAAGCCGGCGACGGTGAGTATTGCCAGAAGCCTCTTAGATGGCATGGCGACCTCGAAGGGCAGTGTACCGCCGCTGGCCCGCCACCCGCAAAAGCTGAGGTCCTAAGCGGCAACGGGTCTGGATGGTGGGCGCGACAGGACTCGAACCTGTGACCTCCTGCGTGTGAAGCAGGCGCTCTAACCAACTGAGCTACGCGCCCTCTGGTGTGAAATCAATATCTTACCAGACGTGACGTATTCACATTCTCCCGCATTGTGGGGACCCCAACTGAAGTCGAGGTCGGAACATTCAGCGAAATGGCCTCCACAGCCTCACGCTTCGCTTGCATCCGAATGTGCGAGTATCGTTCGAGCATCGCCCGGCTCATGTGGCCTGCCAGCGCCAGCGCCTGCCAAGGTCTGGCGACCGGGGCGTGGCCAGCGTGGAGTGCCGATTCCACGCTGATCCAACGTTACAAACCAGCAACATCAGGGGGGAATAGTTTTGTCTTGAGTATTACGTGCGCCGAGTGTGTGATCTTCCGAACACATTAGCGCTACGCTGTTTACCATGTGTTGTTTGGCGGTCAGCGAATCCATTTCCAGGTGGCCTTCGTCTCAATAAAAGGAGGGCCACTGAGTGGAGGACAATATGAGGGGCGTGCTTAGGTACGGGGTGGTGATCCAGATTTGCCTGATGCTCGGCCTATCAGCCTCGGGCCAATCAGGCCAAGCACAGAACCCTACCGCCGATCAAAAGGTAGCACAAGAGCAGAAACCCCAGCCCGGAGCCGGCAGGGAGATTGGCAGCGGTGCCGGCGCTATCGGAACCGGCGTCGCCAAAGGCACTGGTAACTTAGCGAAAGGCACCGCCAAGGGAGCAGTTGACCTTGTCACTTTACATCCTCTTCAGGCGGGGGCGTCCATCGGCAAGGGCGCTGGGGTGGCCGGCAAGGATGTGACCGTTGGCACCGTAAAAGGAACGGGCAGGATTGCAAAAGGTGTTGGTAAAGCATTCAGAAAGCTGTTCTGATTTCTCGCGCCTTCTCTGCCTGTTTACAGTTCTGCAACCTTCTCGGTGATGTATTCGAGCCGGTCCCAGTCGGCGTCCGCAGTCACCATGTCGCTGACACCAAGCACAAACCGGCTTGCATGTCCATAGCAGTCGATGACGTTGTCGATCCACTCGCGGAAAGCGAAGTCCCCGCAACTGTGCCGGCACAACAATACAGATGGGATCCCACCCCAGACGGTTATGTGGTCGGCGAGTGCTGCACGGATTTCGGCAAGGCTCATTCGCGTCATCGGAGCGGGGCAAAGCGAGTCGGCTATGTCGAATCCGGCGCGAAGATATAGCGGTATGAGCCGCCGGTTCTCGCCGTCTGTGTGAGTCATCAAATACTTCCCCTTGGCATGTAGCACGCCAGCATAATCGCGGAGGGCCGGGAAGATGTACTTTTCGAAGAACCGCGGGTGTGTGATCGAATCATCGTAATTGCCGCCGAGCATGACGATCTCCGCTTCTGAATCTGCCGCGAGCTGTTTCATCTGCGAGTAGTACGGTTCCATCACCGCAGCCAGCCGTTCAATCTCCTCCGGGCAATCGTGCATGGCATAAAAGAATTCCTCTAGAGGCATCAGTTCCTTCATGATGTGGTGGATCGGGCAGGCCGTACCGATCACGTAAGCGACCGCGACGCCGCGGTCTCCGGCCGCTTTGCGCCTCTCCGCATATCCGGACCGCGGCTCGACCTTGAGCTGCGAGAAGATGTAGCTCACTGTTCTGAAATCGCTTGGCTCTTTGATTGCGTGCTCAGAAACCCACGAAACAGAAGCCCCGGCTGCAAGCATCTCTTCTGTGAACACCTCGGCCGTGCGAACCAAGCCCACCGGCGTACGGTATTCGGTGATGGTTTGGCGGCCCGACCGGGTTACACGTCTATCAATGCCTTCCAGGGTGACACGGTGCGCGAGGACAGGTGTGTTGAAAATCCCGAGCGCGCGGTCAGCCATGTCCGTATCGTCTTGTCGCTCGGTAAAGTCGGGCACGTTGGCGTAGAATCCGACTCCCAAGCGGTCGGCGATTTCGCGCAGAGTCAGGCCCGCGAGCTTGTCCGGCATGGCGCCGGTTCGCAATCGCGACCTGTACCAGAATTCGAGACGGGGCACCCACGGTATCCGGTCCGGTGTTCCACCCCGGATGGTAGTGAGTATTCGTTCACGGTCGGTCATGGGCCACCGATCGATTGCAGAGTTGTGTGTATTATACTCGGCGACGCAATGCGCGCCCGCTTAACGCAGCAGGAACGTTTCGCCTGGGGCATTGTAGCCGTGCTGTTTGGCGGGTCAGTGATCAACTATCTCGATCGCGCAGTCCTGGGCGTCATCATGCCGCAGATCCGTAGGGACCTCGGCCTGACGAATCAACAGTACGGATGGGCTGTGGGCGCTTTCCTCGTGGCGTACATGGTGTCATATGTGGCCGGAGGACGCTTGGCTGACCGCGTGGGCTGCCGGCGGACGATTACGATGACAACTCTCTTCTGGTCGGCCGCGGCTCTCTTGCATGCCTTCGTGACCGGGCTCAAGACTCTATCCGTAGCGCGGTCGTTGCTCGGATTGGGTGAGGCGGCGTTCTATCCCGCAGCCATGCGCGCTGCCGCCGGATGGTTCTCGTCCAAGGACCGTGCGAAGGCCGTCGGCCTGTTCCTTTCCGCACTGAGCGTCGGCACACTGATCACGCCGCCTGTCGTTTCTTCGGTTACCGGCCGCTTCGGCTGGCGCGCGTCATTCCTGGTGACCGGTAGCCTGGGTATCCTGCTCGTTCCACCCTGGCTGTGGCTGCACCGCCGGATTCGTCGCGCTTACGGTACCCCTGACCCTGAACCGGCTGCCGAGGCCGATGTGCGAGACGTGAAGAACGAGGAAGTGCCCTTCGCGCGGGTCTTACGAACTCGAAAGTACTGGTGCGCACTCTCTGCCCGGGCATGCTCAGACGGAGCCTGGTACTTTTATCTCTTTTGGATGCCGGGATATCTGCAGGAAGTGCGCGGTCTGAGTCTGAGAAGCGTCGGCCGGCTCCTTTGGATACCCTACCTGGCCGCCGGCATTGGGGCTCTGGTTGGCGCGTGGGCTAGCAGCGCCCTGATCCATCGCGGTTTTGGATTGGATCACAGCCGCAAAGCGGTTCTACTGCCTTCAGCCTTACTGTCCATCATCGGAACCGCCTGTTGTGCTGTTTCTGGTGAGGCGCTCATATTCCTTCTGCTCAGCGTGGCGCTGTTCGGGCATCAGTCATGGTCATCCAATATTCACACTGTAATCATCGAAATCGTCCCTTCTACACATGTGGCAGTGCTCTACGGATTGACCGGTGCCGCCGGCACACTCATGGGAGCTGTGGCGCAGTTGGGTATCGGGCCGGTTGTGGACGCGGTGGGTTACGGGCCCGTCTTCGCGGGCGTCGGCCTTTTGTACGCCGCGGCAGCCGCGCTGATGCTTGGTGCGGGACGGATCGAGCGAATCCCCGGAGACTGAACAATTATCTGAGCCGCGTGCCATCCTAATCCACGTGTGCTGTCCGGGTCGCCCTCCCCACCCATGCATCGAGCGCAAATGAAACTTGCATGCCGCAGATGGCCAGCCGGAGTGGATGACCTGCGCACCCTTTGCATCGATGCTGTCCTTTCCCTAATGTCGGATCATGAATAACTCGGCGGTCGTGGTGGCGGGAGCTACGGGTAATCTCGGCGGGCGCATTGTGAGAGCTTTGCTCGAACGGAGAGCCAGCGTAAGGGCGCTTGTTCGCCAAGGTACTGCGCGAGACAGGCTTGAGCGACTGCAGACGCTCGGCGCCACGATTGCCAGTGTCGACTTGGACAGTGCTTCCCAAGTCGCATCGGCATGCTCGCGTGCATCCTGCATTGTGTCGGCGCTGCAGGGATTGCGAGACGTGATCGTGGAAACGCAAACGGTTCTGCTCGACGCGGCGATACAGGCTGAGGTACCACGTTTCATTCCGTCCGACTACTCGATCGATTTCACCAAGCTTCGACCGGGAGAGAATCGCAATCTCGATCTGCGCCGCGAGTTCCACAAGCGCCTCGAAAGAGCTCCGATATCCGCGACCACGATCTTCAATGGTGCGTTCGCCGATATGCTGACCGGTCAGATGCCGCTCATTCTCTTCAAACTGAGGCGAGTCCTGTGTTGGGGCGACGCGGACCAGCGCATGGACTTCACGACAATAGACGACACGGCCGCATTCACGGCGAGCGCTGCTCTTGATCCGTCCACGCCTCGCTTTTTGCGAATTGCTGGCGATCAACTCAGCGCCCGGGAGCTGACGGCGGTCGTCAGTGAGGTAACAGGAACGGAATTCCGCCTGTTCCGCGTCGGAGGCCTGGGTATGCTCGACACGCTGATCAAGGTCGCCCGTACGGTCGCCCCTGGCAAGAAGAAACTTTACCCAGCGTGGCAGGGCATGCAGTACATGCGCAACATGTTCGATGGCCGGGCAAAGCTAGAGCCGCTCGACAACCATCGTTATCCGGGAGTTCGTTGGACGACGGCGCGGGATGTTCTCCTCAACGCGTCACGGTAGGCAGGCAGGAGAGTCCAGCGCCACTACCTCGCCGTCGATGACGGTCTCATCCGGGAGATTCGCGAGGGCCTTCACCACCGCCGGATATCTGCCGTTGAAATCCTTCTTGTTGCGCGACCGGAGATGGACCTTATCGCCGGTCTTGATGGCCGGGGGACGGTACCCGTCCAGCTTCAGCTCGTAAGCCCAGTTCGCCCCTTCGGGCAGTTCACGCGCGGGCAGCAGGAGCATCGGCCCGGTGAAGGCAGCCTTGATTTTCTGTGGAGGCACGGCCGTAGTTTACGGCTTCTGATTGAAGTGAAGGTAACAGGGATTGACTGGTAACCGCAATAATTCCTGATAGCCGCGTTTTCATCAGCACGGACGCAGAAAAAGAATAGTTGAACGATTTCGTCTGGTCGTTTAGGATGCTGCCATGACTAAGGCAACCCGCCGCAATTTCCTCAAATCCGCCGGCCTCGCCGCCAGCCCGGCCGTGGCGCCGGCGCTCGCTCAAACCGCGAGACCCGCTTATCGTACCAGCGCTTTCTCACCCACCTCGGCCCCCCGGAAAGTTACCGACAGTCTGTTCGTCTTTGAGGACACCTGCAACGTCTACATCGTGCGCGACGGTACTGCGTGTGTGCTTATCGACTTCGGTTCCGGAAAGGTCCTCGATCATCTACGAGATCTGGGAATTTCGAGGGTGGAATGGATTCTGCACACGCATCACCATCGCGACCAATGTCAGGGCGACGCCAAGGCTCTGGCGCGCTCCATCCCGATCGCTGTGCCCGCACATGAAAAGCATCTGTTTGCCGACGCTGAAAACTTTTGGCGGAACCGGCGGGTATTTCACCTTTATTACGTTCGAAACGACTTCAACACCACCACGGAGAACATCGCCGTAGCTAGGGTGCTTACCGACTACTCGACCTTCCGTTGGAACAAGACCGAATTCCTGGTACTGCCCGCCCCAGGCCACACGCTCGGGTCGATCAGCTTGGTGGCCACTGTGGATGGACGCAAAGTTGCGTTCACCGGCGACCTGATGCATTCACCCGGAAAAATCCACACTCTCTACGATACGCAGGTCAACTATGGTGGCTTCGAAGGCATCGATCTCGGCATCTATTCGCTGGCCCGCCTGCGGGAGTTGAAGCCCGAGATGATTTGTCCCTCGCACGGCGAACTCCTCCCGGAACCCGACCGCGGCATTGGCGAGACCATTCGCCGGCTGACCGATTACTTCCGCTTTCAGACCGGAAACGACCCGGTGGAAGCCAACAGGCCCTACGCAATCAGCCCGCATTTAGTGGGACACCACCTGACCACTTCCTCCTTCTACGCCATCATCAGCGACAGCGGCAAGGCTATGTTCATTGACTACGGATCGGCGTCGGGAACGCACTTCTCGACCTTCGAGCGGGCCACCGCGGTCAACGACCGCATCCGCTTCGTCGAACATAGCATCGACGAACTGAAGCGCAACTGGAGCCTGAAGTCGGTAGATGTGGCCATGCCCAGCCACATGCACGACGACCACATGAACGGCTTCCCTCACCTGATCCGCCACTATGGGACCAAGGTGTGGTGCTACGAGAACATGGTCGACATCTTCCAGAATCCGCGCGGCCACAACCTCGGCTGCACCCTAGGAGAGCCGTTCCAGGTGGCGCGCTCGTTCCGACACGGTGAGAAATTCCGGTGGGAAGAGTTTGAGTTCGAGGTGACGCACTCGCCCGGACACACCGAGTACCAGATGGCGATGTTCGTCAATATAGATGGCAACCGCGTAGCGTTCACGGGCGATGCCTTCTTCCTGCCAAACCCGCGCAACGACGGCACCCTGCGGCACAACCTGATCTTCCGCAATCACGTGGAAAGTGACAGCCACATGAAGTCGATCCATAACCTGATCGAACACGATCCAAACCTGATTTGTCCAGGACACGGGAAGTCATATCCCGTGGATCGCGCCATCATGCTCGCCACAGAGCAGAAGCTCCGCAAACAGCAGGAATTTTTTGGCGACCTGTTACCTGAAGGAGAGATGGATTTTGGATTGGACCCGAGCTGGGTGAAAATCTACCCTTACCAGATCCTGACGGAGCCGGGCCAGCGCCAGGAGCTGCAGATTCGTGTCCAGAACTATAAATCATCTCCCATGAAAATCGAGGTCGCGTTGGTGGCGCCGTTAGAATGGCGCATCGAGCCGGACGTTGCCAAGATAGAGGTGCCTCCAAGATCTCATGCCCAGCACCTGGTCCACATCACCGTGCCGGCATCGTGGAAACCGCCGTCCCCGCGCTTCGCCATTGCCGGTGATGTGATGTGTGACGGCAAGTACCTCGGGCAGATCACTGAGGCAGTGGTCGACATCGCATGAACGCGCCTGCTACTGCCGTGCCCTTCTCGCCGTAAGCAGGTGGACCTTTTAGCTGTGCGCCGGCCTCGTCAACGTCGCTGAAAGTACCGCCGATTGTGAGCTCGTGGAGGCAGGCCACGCGACGTTCGCGGAATTGATCAGCCGCCAGGCCGGGCTTCTTTAGTTATGATCCTGACAGGCAAGCATCCTGTATGATCACGGTCCCGGCGCCCTGGCGCGACGCTCCCGGACCCACGTGGCAGTTGGTTGGGCCATGCTGCGCCACCAGCGCCGAAAGCTCTCAGAGGAACCGCCTGCCCGCCCGGCTCAGCAACGGCTCGAACTGCAGGCCACGCATCATTGACTAAACTTCAGCACCCACGCTGGCTGCGCGGGCAACGCCTCAGCCAAATCGGATAATTCAACACTTATCATCCCGCGACCGGATGTGATGTGCAGTGGGTTGCCATAACCGAGTAATCTGACGGACTGTGGTTGTGAGACAAGGGTGGTTTCCGGAAACGCTACTTATCGCCCGTTGGGGTATACTAGCGATCGGTACGTAAATCGGACTCGCAGCTCCTGATTGGGTTATAGGTGGCCCGAGCCACCTTGGATTGCGAGATCGTCGAGACGCTTTGCGAAGGCCGGATGGGCGGTCTACAAGCCCGCGACACCCGCGTGGGCCGTATCCGGCCCGTTGAATCGCAGGCTGGCCGAAGTCATTCTCACGATCCATGAGCTATTCGGGCGATCCCTGGGGCCTGACCGTAAAGGCGTAAGGGAATGGCCATGGACCTTTACATCGACAAGAAGCAGGCGCAGGCGCGAGTGGAGCGGATACGCGCCTTTCGCGAGGAGCTTGGCCAGCTGCGAAGCGACGGCGCACTGGATTTCACGCCGGAGCAGCAAAAGCGTCTGGACGGGCATCTGGACGCGACTCTTGCCTCGCTGGCCGCGCGATTCGACGTCGATATCAGCGAGTCCGAAAAACGCATTTCGTGGAGCATCCGGATCGCCTCAGCCATCGCCGGAGGGGCGCTGTGCGCGGCGCTGGTCCTGTTCTTCTATCGAATCTGGGGTCTCCTCCCGACCGCTGTCCAGGTTGCCTTCGTGGTGGCGGCGCCGCTGGCCGCCGTGGCAGCGATGGAGTTCGTCTCGCGGCGCGAGCGCACGCTGTACTACACGTTTCTGCTCGGCATTGTCGCCTTCGCGGCCGCCATCCTGAACCTCCATGCGCTGGGTGAGATGTTCAACCTGCCCGTCTCGCCCAATGCATTCCTGGTATGGGCAGCATTCGGAATCGCGCTGGCCTACGCCTACCGGCTCAAGCTGCTGCTCGCTGCCGGGCTGGTCTGCGCGATGTTGTTCGTCGGAACTTCCATCACGCTCTGGTCCGGCGTCGAATGGGAGTACGCGGACCTGCGCCCTGAACCCTTTCTGGCCGGAGCCGTCCTGGTCATCGCTGGCGCCATCGTCTGCCGCAAGCCCCGGGACTTCGCGTGGACCTATTACATGACCGGCTTTTCCGCCGCATTCTTCGTCTGCTTCCTCGGCTCGGTGAAGGGGGACTTGAGCGTCCTGCCTTTTGCGCAGCGCACGGTGGAGTTCCTCTATGAACTGGGCGGGCTGGCGACGGCTGGGCTGGTGATGTACTTCGGCGTGCGTCGCGGTTATCCCGGCATGGTGAATCTAGGCGCCGGCTTCTTTACGCTGTACTTGTATATCCGCCTGTCCCAATGGTGGTGGGGCTGGATGCCGAAGTATCTGTTCTTTTTCATCATCGGGGTGATTTCGCTGGGGCTTCTATACGGGTTCCAACGGCTGCGGAAGCAACCGGCGCATGGGAGGACGGCATGAGGCTTTTCTATGTTGCAGGCGCGGTGGCCGTCGTGCTGGTGGCGGACGCTGCCGTGCTGATTGGCGTTGTAGCCAGCCGGCGCTCCGGGCCGGGGGCCATGCTGCGCGTTTCGGAGCGCGAATTTGAATCAGCGGTCATATCCACCGACAAATCCGCAGCCGTCCTCCACCCACGCTATGGACCGGAAGCCACAGGCTTCGGGTCTCGCGCCGTGGAAATGGAATCGTCGCGGGCCGCCGCTCTGGGAGTTTCGGCCCGCCCCGGGAGTTCCGCCGCCAAGCGTGTTTTCGCCGCCTTGGAGGTTCAACCGGATGCATCAGCCGGAGCAGGCCGGCTGCGAATAGCAGACTTGGAGCAGGACCCAGCGGCCTTGCGCGCCCGCTATCCCGACCGGAGCCGCTACGCGGTCGTGCGCGCGTCGTGTTCATCGGTGGGCATGATCGCCGAGCCTGGGTGTTTCCGCTGCCCGAGAGCATTTATGTGCCGCCGCAGTACACTACGGCTCTCCAGCGATCGCCGCGGCGCTTCAATGTCACCCTCTGCTACTCCGGCGAAGGCGATTGCTGGGTCTGCGGCGGGGAAGCTCCGTAACCGCGCCCGCGCATAAATCCGGGCTGAAACGTCGCGTACCGGCAGGTAAACGCCGTTACCGGACTGAATGGTCTCGTCTAAAAAGGGACCTGACGGTCTTACTTCAAACCGGCGCAAGCAGTCAGACACTCTACCAATCACACGTCAGGAGAGACATCCTCATCCCAAAGATTGTGCCTGGAAAAACACCGGTATGGTGACGGTCGCGGTGAAGGCGAACCGCACTCCGGAGCCGGCCTGAAGCGGCTCGAAGCAGAAGTAGAGGACGGGCGCAGTTCGTCCAGGTGGGCCGTCTGCCAATTTGCGTACGGCGCGTCATCCAGGAGTAATCGGTATCAGGGCTATGCCGGGCAGACTCCTAAGCCTCTGGGCTGGGCAAGGAGCGCGTATGGTTGAACGTGTATTCGCCGAGCAGACGCTCGCGGCCTGCTTCATCGAAGGTGACCAGCCGCGCGATCAACTTGCTCGTAGGCAGGGCCTTCGCGAATGTGATCGATTCCTGGTAAATGACTTCGCTTGACTCGGAATGAACGGGTATGTCCGGCAACCGGAGCCGTTCAGCGCCGCGCTCATCACAGAGGCAGAGATCGATGCGTTTTGCGCCAGTCAAGTTCGCAGCCAAACGTGCAACGAGAAAGTCGTCTTCGGCCGTCACCGTGCATTGGACGCCGCCTCCCGCCGGAAGAGTGTATTGTCGCACACGCAAGCCTTTCTCCGCCGCACGTTTCAAAAATGAATCGCTGACAATCATCCGCAGGGAGCCCTCGCGCGCGATCTTGCGGACCCCTTCGGCGAGCGCGATGACTTCACGAAGCCGCGCTCCGCATTCGTCGCAGGTAAACAGATGTTCCTCGGTGGCCTCTTCTTCGGGTTGGGCTAGAGCAGCGAGCCAATAGTCCGCGAGGACGGCTGCGTCGATGGGATTTGCACATTTCATCCGGCCACCCCCATGCAATCGCGTAACTGGTGGATCGCCCGATGGCGAATCACCCGTACATTGGCTTCAGAAACGCCCAGGAAACTGGCGACATCCGCGCCGGTCTGCTCGTCGTAGAAAGTCATGACGATTATCGAGCGTTCGCGCTCTTTCAGATTCTGAACACAGCGGGTGAGCTGCTCACGGTCGAGGTGCGGTATGCAGGGCTGCACTGCCAGGAGATTTGCGCCAAATTGTTCGAGCAAGCGTGCTCTTCTCTGGGCGCTGCGGCGCAGGTCGAGCACCGTCATTCTGCACGTTCCAAGCACGAAAGAAGCGAGCTTCTCCGGTTCACGCAGCCGGCCTGCCCGTAGCGCCTCCAGTATTGTGGTCAGAACTTGCTGGGTAAGATCGTCCGCGGCGTGTACGTCTCTCAAGTGACGCAACCCGTAGAGACGAATCCGCGGGGCCATCCGGCGGAACAGCTCCGCTTCCGCTTCGAGGTCGCTTCCGGAGCCGATTTGGCTAACCAGCGTGGCATCGCTCAGTTCAACTTCCATCAACACATATTTTATGTGTAACGTGGAGGCTTGTCGTTACACGTCCAGGTATCGGGCAGGCCGGTGTCGCCAAAGCGGTCCGCCCGGAGACCAAGAGAAGGCATACCAATCGAAGAAAAGGAGCATTGTGTGGGCCCTAGCGAAACCAAGATCGACATGTTTGGTATGTTCCAAATGCCCGCAGTCAACTTTCGGGTGATTACCGTCAAGCATTCGGTCCATCACCGGGGCCAGCTTAGCTCCTCTCTTCGCGCGATGGGAGGTAAGGTCCCGGGGATCTACGGGCCCACCGCCGACACGCAGGAGCAGCAACACCAAAACGCCTGAAGACAAGGAGAACACTAATGATCACAAATCAAGAAACCGGCACGCGTGTCGACGAAGTCGCAGCGGGCATCTATCGCATCTGTACTCCGCTGGACGTGATTCCTGGGGGATTCACGTTCAATTCATACCTGATTGCCGGCGACGAACCCGTGCTGTTCCACACCGGGTACCGCAAGATATTTCCGATCACGTTGGAAGCCATCAACAAACTGATGCCAGTGGAGAAGCTGCGCTGGATCGGTGGATCGCACTTTGAAGGAGACGAGTTCGGCGCCTTGAACGACTTGTTGGCCGTCGCACCGGAAGCCACGCCGTTTGGAGCCGAAGTCGGGGTGCTGACATCCCTCAATGATTTTGCCGCCCGGCCCGCCCGCGGGTTCTCGGATGGCGAGGAGTTTTCCATTGGTAGCCGTCGAATGAAGTGGCTCTACACGCCGCACGTTCCGCACGGCTGGGATTGCGGCATTCTGTTCGATCTCTCCACCAAGACGTTGCTTTGCGGGGATCTGTTCACGCAAGCGGGAGCGAAGGTACCGCCCGTGACCGAATCCGAAGTACTCACGGCCAGCGAAGGAATGCGCGGGATGATGGACTATTATGCGCATGCGACTAGCACCTCCGCCATCCTGGAGCGCCTGGCGGGCCTCAGTCCGGCGATGCTCGCCTGTCAACACGGAAGCGCTTATCGAGGCGACGGCGCCGCGCTGATCCGTGACCTGGCCGCTGCGATCGAAAGCGGGAACCCCAACCTGTCCCAGCATCCGCGCGCCGTGACCGCATAGCCGGCGATGGTCGCCAAACCGGAAGCGACGCGTCTCGCGATCCCGATTCCCTGCGCGACAGCAACCGGCCTTACACTCGAATGACCACGCATCTGATGCGGGAAGCAACAAATTCGCCGCCGGCAATATTGTGTGCGCAAACACGCATACAGGGTGACGGTTACGGCCGAAGGCGAACCCACTCCCGAGTGCCAGCCCGTCCTGTGCATTCTCACTAAGAGGCCACCCGCTCGGCCCTAGCTAGGCCTCTGGAGATCGGCAAGCAGCTCATTTAGTTGAAACGCGTGGCGGATAGGATGCATGACAGCATGCTCCAACATCGAGTCGATGCAGTAACGTGTCTTCCACCGAGATGGATACTCGGGAGTCTCCAATCTCTCGTCGGGCACCTCTCTCAGCGGAGCCCGCCATCGCTCCAGGACATGCTCCAGGTAGTCCTCCGCTTCCCGGTCTATAGCAGCCGCGTCGGGAGGAGGGCGGATTCCGGGATCAGGTAAGCCCAACACCTCGCACATCCAGATCATGTAGCCGCCCGCCGCGGACAGCACGTGCCGTCCTAGTGCGCCTAGTGAAGCATAGTTGGGGTCATCGGCCGCTGGCAGGCTCAGCGAGCTCGCCAAGGCGAGCCTCCAAGTGTGGACGAATCGGCGAAGATGCTCCTCGTGCAATTGCACCATGGCGCGAACAGCGCGAGAGCGGTATTGCGGATCGGATGGCATGAGGAGATGATAACCAACTCGAAACGTTCTCACGCCTCCGGGTGGAATCAGTCGCTTCGATGCCTCAAGCGGCAACTTCCAAGTGGAACAGACACCCGAAGCGGGGAAGTGGTGATATTCTGCCGCCAGGAGATGTGAAGTGACATTCGTGATTTCGAAATGGAGTTGGCCATCACTGGTGGTCGCGATATTCACATTCGCAATAGTGCTCGCCGCTACGCTGGGCAATAGCGGACTGTACGGCACCCAAGCCGATTCGCCAACCACCGCCGGTAGTCTCGCGAGTTTTTCCGCGGTTGAGCCAATCGACGCGCACGTCCACCTTTACAAGGATGACCCGCAGTTCGGCGCTTTCATGCAACGCCTGAAATTGCACATCCTGGACATCTGCGTGATTGATGATCGCGACCCTAATTTCAAGGGCCTGGAGCCCCAGCGCAGCGACGTGCTCAAGGTCGTCCAGAGCACCGGCGGGCGTGCCGTTCTCTGCACGACTTTCAGCCCTTATGAATTCGAACAGCCCGGATTCGCGCAGCGCACGATCCGCCAGCTCGACGGCGACTTCGCACAAGGTGCCGTCGCGGTGAAAATCTACAAGGTCATGGGCATGGAGATGAAGTCAAAGGCAGGCAAATACGTTATGCCCGATGACCCCGCCTTCCAGGCCGTCTACAAGGACATCGCCGCACATCATCGGACTGTGGTCGCGCACATTGCCGAGCCTGATTCCTGCTGGCAGCCGCCCAACCCGGCCAGCCCCGACTACGAATACTACCAGCAGCACCCGGAGGAGTACGCCTACGCCCATTCTGAATGGCCTCCCAAGTCCGCCATCCTCGCCGCTCGGGACCGTCTCCTGGCGCAGAACCCCGCGCTGCGCGTGATCGGCGCTCACCTGGGCAGCATGGAAGCGGACGTAGATCAGATCGCAGAACGCTTTGATCGGTATCCGAATTTTGCCGTCGATACAGCCGCGCGCGTCCCCTATTTCATGCTGCAGCCGCGGGACAAAGTACGGGCCTTTCTGATCAAGTACCAGGATCGCGTCTTGTATGCGACGGACTTGGTCGTCTTACCCAAGGACGACACTGAAAAGGCACTCGTTGACTGGAACAGCACGTACGAGCGTGATTGGAGGTTCTTCGCCACCGGCCGGATGGTGGAGTACAGAGGCCACAACTATCAGGGCCTTGCCTTGCCTGGACCAGTTCTGCGCAAGATTTTCCATGACAATGCCATCCACTGGCTGCCGGGGATCATTGGGAAACGATAGACGCCTCCAGGCGGACTGCCCATCGGCCCAGTTTCCAACGGTAGACGCGTCGCAATAGCCGCATACAAATGAGAGATGTGATCTTGAATATTACGCGCGCCAAAACGCGCCCAAGGTGTTTCTGGTTCCATCCAACCCAAAAAGGGGTAATGGGGGGCACGCGGAACGGCAGCAGCTCAGCTCAGCCCGACGGGTCTGGTTTTTGCGGCGCGAGGATACGATAGCAGACAATCTTCAAGGCGCGGGTGGTTCCCGGCACGGTATTCGCCTGCAGCAGGATTTCTACGTAAGACGCGGGCGGAACACCAGTCCTTGAATGAAGCATTCTCCACAGCACCGGGGAAAACTCCGGGCTCGTGACCAGTTCGCCGGCCGCCTCCGTCATTTCCATGTTGATGCCCGAGAGCAGCAGCACAAAACCGGTACCGCTCAAGTTCGGCAGGAGGGCGATATCCGCGTAACTCTCGGGCGTCGGTCGGCCGTCGCTGGTGATCCCGTAGGTGGCCTGTTCTCCGGGACGCGGCGATTTGTTACGGAAATAGTACTTCCGGGACTCCCGGTTTTGCTCCAGAGAGAAATTTAATTGCGGCTCGAACAACTGGAGCCATGCAATCCCGCGCCGGCTGCCAATTAAGACAAAATTCCCTGTCTTGAACTCCCGCGCATCCAGATAACGAGCGTAACG